>Ga0157368_1000068_pt1 | contig 43080 bp, 50 predicted proteins | sample AttbisABBM3_FD_113146 | JGI IMG/M metagenome (GOLD analysis project Ga0157368, IMG submission 113146) | Fungus gardens microbial communities from leaf cutter ant in Botucatu, State of São Paulo, Brazil - Atta bisphaerica ABBM3 | ecosystem: Host-associated > Fungi > Mycelium > Unclassified ... | reverse complement strand
TATTTTCATTTTATAACTGTGTTAACTTTTTATGGACTCATATTCTTGTTCTACTGAAGTGATTACCACCTTCTATTCCTTAAGTGTTTCTAGTACAGCTATTGGTAGATATCTTAGTATTATTTTTATGATGTTGGTTCTAATATTCTTCTTTAATAAAAATATTGCATGTATGTCATTAGTTTCAGCCTTCATAACTAATACTTCAAACTTGATTATAAAATCAGCAATATGCTTCTTTTCTTGTCTGAATGATTTGATTTTCCATTTGATATCTGCTATTTTGCTCTTGTTGCTGAATGTTATTTTGACCTCTGTTATAAATTCATTCCAATTCTGAATATCATCATCATTATCTATTTGGTTGATTTTCTTCTGCACATAAATTTTTACAATGCCTCTTCTAAGTTGGGCTAATACTGCTATAATTTTATTGTTTATTAGTATGACTTTGTTACTATTGAGGAATAATCAGATTCTTCTCTATTAGTCTTCAAACTTCATCTGGTTGTTATCAAACCATCCTAAGTCTAAAACTATACTTTTTGGCATAACTGTCTATTCTAATACTATTGGTGTTAATGTTGATACTGTTGACATATTCTCTAGTATTCCTAGTTCAGTTATTCTATTCTCATTTAAAACATATTCTTTGATGATCCTTAATAATCCAAGTATTTTTTCTAATGCCCCAATTGTTAGACTTATAAAGCTTGGACCCAAGTTTCTTTTAATTTTATTTTTCATTTTTATTTTATTTTTAATTTCCTTTTTAAAGCTAAGGTTTAGTGGAACATTACAATTATACTGTTACACATCAGTCACATCAGATAACATGGTCACAGTAACAGTTGCATAATCATGTGATTACATAAAACTTGGTGGAAGATTTAAGAAACAATGATATCCATAATGTATATAATACATGTTGATCTCATGACTAACATATGATCCTTAGGGTAGGCTAAAGATAGTAAAGTATGGACCATTGCTAGTTAGTATATATAGGTAGATACATTATATCAAAAACTCTATTGAGTTCTCTTGTGTTAATCTAATACAAGGTTCTTCTTATTGACCAACCCTAATGTTAGGCTTATAAAGTTTGAATCTAAGTTTTGTTTGATTTTTCTTTTCTTCTATTCTGAGAACTGGGGTTTTTGATGTGACATCACTGTCACAAGTCACATGACATGGTTACAGTAATAGTCACAAGTCATGGGATAGCAATAGAAGAAAGTAGAAGGTTCTAGAAAAATGATGTCATATACCATATACAACATATGTTGATCTTAAGGCAAACATATAGTTATTTAGGATAGGCTAAAGTAGTAGTAGCATGGACCATGGAGATTTAGTATATAAGGCAGACAATCCAGTACAGAGCTCTTTATCAAGTTTTCTTATGTAAACTCTATATAAGATTTATTTTCCTAACCCATTCTAAGGTCTTGAGATTGTAACACCTAAAATCCTTGAGTTGTAACAAGTATATCATGACAACTTCTCCTTTCTTTCAGTTAATCTCTAGGTTGTGAGCTTTAAGCCAGGTGAAACTGAGAATTATAATTATATCTTACTTGTCTAAACTGGAAACAGCAAGCAAACTCTGCTCTAAATATATCTTGTAGTAGAGTATAATATCTACCACTTTTGAAATATGTTTAGCTTTATTTGGGGTGCTATCAACATTGTACATAAATATGAACTTAGAGAGCTTTCAGATGTTTATGTTATGCTTCTTTACAAAACTCTAGTTAATAAAGATCTCTATAGCTTTAGAGTCTATAAGCATATGCACAAATAAAAGTTTTGATGTGTCAGTAGTTTCTACTGAGATAAGCAGATACAGAAAAGTTTTCTGGACATCAAAAGTACTAATAGTGAAGCACTGAGAAAGTCTCTTCTCCTACTTAGAACATTGATGAGTCTGTAAAGTTTCAGCATAGAGTGAATAAACAGGTGCATTTATAAAATCACTGTAATTATTGTATTCTTCTATAGAAAGTACAGTGAATCTATTATTTAGCAGCTGGGACACACAATTCACCAGTTGCTTTACACAAAATCCTGATTAATGAGAGTGTTATCTGTAATTTCTGTAAGTTCTGTAATCTCCAGTTCCAAATACTGTCTAATTTCAATATTCTTCAAGATGTTTAAATCTTTCATAAGTTTTTTTCATTGCTCAGCAGTTAGCTATTACATATCCAACCTTGCAAAGCAGTTCCAAATGACATGGTTCAAATCTCTACAGTAGTAGTATTTTTTGGCAAGTAGAGAGCAAAGTTTGTGTATAGCATCTATATCTATGGGGATGTCTGGGAACAGCACTAGTGGTAGTTGATAGGGAAGAGTATAGGCTGTTGCTGAGAGAAAGCAGAAAACAAACTTTAGTAGAGTAAAGATTAGATATTAACATTAGAAATAGGAGATGCTTACTAATTTGACTAGAATGCCTTATTAGCTTATCTTGCTTGGTTTATATGTCTTGTAGCTTCAAACCATGCTCCTAGGTTAGTATTCTCTGGGTGTTCTACTAACAGTGTAGCTACCCAACTTTGAATAGTGGTACAGAAGCCCTATCTGAACTTGACAATAATAGTGCAGGGATCTGTGTATTCTACCTCAGATATCAGAGCTTAGAAATCATCTAAGTAGTCCTTTACTGAACAGCTTCCTTGATAGTAAGTAGTTTTCTCCAGTTTGTTAATAGCCTTAGTTTCAGTGTTGAAAAAGAAGAAATGAGCTTGAAAAAGGTTCTTAAACTCTGGTTAGGTTGTAATAGGGAAAACTCTAGTATTTGATTCTTCTCTGAACAGGTTCTCAAACCACTTGGCAGCTCAGCCACTTCTCAAGAAGGATAGCATTTACAGAATCTTATCTTGATCTCTGCTAAGTTAGTTAGTGGATAACTAGATGTACAAGAAGTAGGTGCTCAAAAAGACTCAACCCATTTGGTGATCTCTAGTGAAGTCTATGGGTAAGAATATATTGGATCATGGGCAGTGTGATAGATTCTTTGGTAGAAGAGGGTCATCTAAGTCTAATAGGTGTAAAAGGGAATATATTCACAGGTATGAAGACAGAGGTGGATATTAAAGTCTATAAGTCATAGACTTGAGTTACAAAACTTGCAAGTATGTTGTTGGTTGAAATCTCCAAGGTATGTTAGTACTCAGCTACTTCTTGTAAATGATATTGCAAAAGGCCTAGAGCCTTGTCTGTACTAACAGGATTGCAGAGTTGTTCCAGAGATGACATTGTGTGGAAAGCGAAAAAGGGCAAGGGAGATCAAGATATAAGAATGAACAATCTTAAACTGCCAGACTCAGTGATGTTTTGAGATTCTCAAAGGATAGATTCTATTCTGCTGTTAAGACAACTAAGAGTAGAAGTACAGAAATGGAGCTTCAGGCTCCAGGGAAACCTAAGTCTATTGACAAATAATACCTAATATATGACTTATCTTTAGGAAAACCTAAGAGAGCAGAATAAGATTTCTCAGAAATGACAGCTACTCTAAGTACTCTACTAGTTCAGGTAGAACAGTGCTGACATAAGGCTAGAATGATTGCACTAGGTGGTTAGGGACTAGTGGGATGAAGGCATGAATGTGGGTTATAACCGGAGATGGCAGACAGAGGCTGTTGGAGTTGACAGGTCCCTGTTCCCAAATAAGTTTCCACACTTATCTGACCCTCTTCCATATAACTAACCATAGATATCTGTTGAAGTGAGATTAGCCCTTGACAGCCACTTGATAAAGATGAATTTGGAATAGGTTTATAACACTCTTTCTATCTCTGAAATTATGACCATACACTAACTACTAATATGAATGGTCTAAGTATATGGTTCATCTGATCAATTATCTATGACCATAGTATACTGGTCCATCAGTGTGGTAACTGTGCAACTAAGCTACTCATAGAGTGGATATAGCTGGCTAGGAGACCAATGAGACAAGAGAGAGTGCTGAGTCAGCAGCAGCACTTTTTGCACAGTACAATGGTGCGCACAAGGACAGAGTATCTTGCGCCGGAGAAGGGGAGGGTGGCAGGGCTGGTCATGGAGGTAATTGAGATGGACGGGGTGTATATGATCTGGGTAGGGGTTGCAGGGAGCAAGGAGGAGGCTGGGCGGGCGGCGGCGGCGGGACGACTGACGGGGGACTGGGCATATGGACTGGGGGGGAGAGGGACACGGTTGTATGGAGGGGACTATGCGCTGGGACTGGCACAGCGACTCGGTGAGGTGATTGTATGATTTTTATTTTATTGTGGACACTGACGACGCCTCATACGGCAGCTGTACGACTGGAGGCGGGGGTGTTTGTGTGTGTGGATATTCCCGGAGAGTTGATGGAGGTGGCCGAGAGATTTGTGACATCCCATTTAATTTAATTGAATTTAATCGTTGCCAACCCGTCCCTCCATGCACTCTTCTGCCTTTCGGCCCGTCCACTCGCTCCACGACCTTCATCCCCGTCCCGACGCCACCGCCCTCACCCGCCGTCTCAGCGCAGACGGCCTTTATCTCTCCGTACGTCCTCTCCGTCCTCCGTCCTCCTCCTCCGTCTCACCCGGCCCTCCGCCAGCCCCTTCGCCAGCTCTCCACCCATCTCATCGAGACTTATCGTATCTGTAATCCCACCTTCAGCTATCTCCCCGCTCACAACCCCCGTCGCGTCCTCACAAAACCCAGCAAGGCTGCCCACAACGACGGCTACGACAACGATGACTATGACTACATTCTCTACGTCAACGACTATCTCGGTTCCGACGATGCCCACAAGTTTGTCTTTCTTTCTTTCTTTCTTTCTCTCTTTCTCACACACACCCCTAGGTACCTCATACTCGACATACTCGGCCAAGGAACCTTTGGTCAGGTCGTCAAATGCCAGAACATCAGAACCCACGAGATCGTCGCCGTCAAGGTCGTCAAAAACAAGCCAGCCTACTTTAATCAGTCCATGATGGAGGTCACCATCCTCGAGCTCGTCCGTGTCTCGTGTTTTTTTCCCTCCGCCCCCCCTCCCTCCTAACCCCTCATCATTCCTAGCTGAACAAGAACTTCGATCCCACCGACGAGCACCACATCCTCCGCCTCCGCGACTCCTTCATCCACAGAAACCATCTCTGTCTCGTCTTTGAGCTCCTCTCCTCCAACCTCTATGAACTCATCAAACAAAATCAGTTCCAGGGTCTCAGCACCCAGCTCGTCAAAGTCTTCATGGCTCAGCTTCTCGATGCCCTCATCGTCCTCAAGGATGCAAGACTCATCCACTGCGACCTCAAACCTGAAAATATCCTCCTCAAATCGCAAGTTACCCCTTCTCTTGCTCTCTTTCTCCCTCCCTCTCATCTCCTTCTGTAACAGTCTCCAATCTCCCCAAATCAAAGTCATCGATTTCGGCTCCGCCTGCCATGAGCGTCAGACCGTCTATACTTATATCCAGTCTCGTTTTTACCGCTCTCCCGAAGTCTTGCTCGGCATGTCCTACACCTCCGCCATCGATATGTGGTCTCTCGGTTGCATCGCCGTCGAGCTCTTCCTTGGCTTGCCCCTTTTCCCTGGAACAAGCGAGTACAATCAGCTCTCCAGGATCATCGACATGCTTGGGTGCGCCACACACACATACTCACACACACTCTCCTTCTCTACTGACTATCTCTCTCTAATTTCATTCTTCCAAAGCATGCCTCCTTTGAGCATGCTCAATTTAGGCAAGCAGGTCTCTCAATTCTTTGATTCCTACCAAGTCTGGAACGCCCATACCAATCAAAACGAACGCAAGTACAAGATGAAGACCATGGACCAGTACGCTAGAGAACATGGAACTCATGAACAACCAGGCAAACACTACTTCAAGGCCACAACGCTCCACGATATCATCAACACCGCTCCCATCTCTCAAGTAAAGTCGTCTAGCAGGGCTTTGGGCAACGAGCTCGACAAAGGTATCATTTCTCTTTTCCCGTCGGAGACACACATACACACACACAAGGCTCATTGAGGTGTAGAAATGGCGAATCGCGCTGCCTTCATTGATTTCTGCCAAGGTCTCCTCACCTTGAATCCCATTACTCGATGGACTCCTCAACAAGCACGCATGCATCCCTTTATCACAGGCGAAAAATTCACCAAACCTTTTATCGTAAGCCACTCTTTCCACCCTTATTTTCTCCTAAATACCATCCCCTATACAGCCTGATAACCCAATTGTGGTTTCCCTCCCCCACCTCCCACCTGGCTCAGTCATGGTGGATCCATCAAAGAGACCTTACGGTGGTCTTGTCGCCTCTCAGCCCAAAGGGCAGCGGGCTTACTATGACGCGGCTGCATATAACCACCAGCTGGCACAACATCAAGCATATACCACTCAAGCAGCAACACAGGCAGCGAATACCACTCGCAATCCATACATGGTCCTTCACCATCAGCAGCAGCAGGCGCAGGTGCCTCCTCCTCTTCCTCCTCCTCCTCCTCCTCCTCCTCAACCATCACAGAACTCGGGAGCACCCTATCAGAACCCACCCGACGTGAACTTGGTCGGTGTAAGCGTGGCCGGTCTTGGTGGATACCAAATGCACGTACACTCGGGGTATGGCGGCGGTGCACCTGGGGGACCAGGGCCACAAGTCAGGCAACCATTGACGCACCCAAATTCAAACGTTGGTGGTGGGCAAAATGCGCCATATGGTGCACCTTCTCAAGTGCATTTGAATCCTGTCTCGGCATCGAACCCTGGCTCTGGTAGTGTACCGAATCGAACACGCGCAAACACGATCAGTCAAATGGACACTATACCTCCTGCTCTTGCACGCTTGCAGCATATGAACCAAGATGTCATCGGCGGACGAAATGCGCTTACACCTGTACTTAACCGAGATGACGCGATGAGAGAATGGGAGAGGAGGCAACAAGGTGGAAGGACTGCTCAAGTACCGGCTTATCCTCAGCTTGAATATCTTCAACAACAAGCCGAGATGACCGTGATCGGCGGTAACGCATGGGCGAATACTATACCTCCTGTAGTAACAGGTGGTCATCCTATTGCACAGTTGAATCATGTCGGACACCGATATCCCCCCCCTCAGTTGAGTAAATTGTCACAATCGTATCATCCACCACCACAGACACCAAGTTCTACCTCGGCTGGTCCTGTGATTTTGGTAGATGATGAAGCGGGAAACAATGGTGCGACCGTGAGGAGAGATGCAATCTTGTCTAACGTGAGGAACGCTGCCGCTGCTAGGGGTGATGGTGGTGGCCCTCAACAGACATCATCAACTGGCATATATGGGGGAGGAAGTCAGATGCCACTTCCATCGTCGATGGGCGTTTCAAGTCCTTCAGTAACCTATCCGGGTCCCATGATGAATCGTTATGCTACTGCATATGGTGGATCTTCGGCTCAACCTCAAAACTCACAGCAACAATTACAAAACCAACAGCCGAATTCGAGTACTGGAGGCTCTGGCGGGGTATTTGATTCGGTGGATAGGAGGTCAGATCTAGGTAGCATGTTCGTACCTATGCAGCCGGATAACTATCGTCAGTCATCATCCTCTCAACCACAACCACAGCAACAGCAACAGCCTCTACAGCCATCACACGGAGGGCCAGGATCGGGACCGAGAGCCCACGTTATATCTCCGCAGCAGATAGTACCTACGTCGTTCTATGGAGCGGGAATCGTGCCTAGCGTCGTGCCTCCTCCGGCTTTGCAGGTTCCTGGCCAAGGGCAACCAGGAGCGGGAGGAGGTGCCACTGTGCACAGGAATCCATTTACAATCATGCCAGTGTCTGATCCTAGTGTTGTGAGTTCGGGAGGGAAACTACAAGATGTGCGGAGAGGAAATGGGATGGATGTTTGGCCTAGGTAATGGAAGACTTTGTTTTTTTTTCCCTTGAGCTGTGGGCTGAGGCTGGTTTACCCTCCATCCTAAGAGTAAACAGAATGTTCATGTTGTTACTTTCCACCTTTTTTCTTTTTTATCATTATCTGTCTCCCTCTCTTACAGAATGCTTTTCCTTAACGACACCAGCAGTTTCTCTATCTTTCTTTCCCTAACCTGGATAATGGTATCTTCATATTGAACTCATATGCAAGAAGCGTTCACAATGATTATTTAATTTGCCCTCGTCTTAAAAGTTGCACGCGCGCGTGATGATATAAAGCAAGTGTGTAATAGATCCAAATCTATCTTCTACTATTCTTTTTCATAGTTTGTCGAGCATCTCTTCGATTTCCCAAGCACCAGCCCAGTACTGAATTTGACATTTGAGACCTTCTTTTTCTGCTTCCTTTTCGATGCGTTCTGAGAGACCGCGCTTGACTCTGCAGAAAACGGTGTCTTGGTCACGAAGACGGAGGATGGGGCAGAAATCATTTGAACCGTCGCCGACGTAGATGATGCGATCAAAGTCTTGACCATGACGGTCAAGGAAGGCTGTTAATTCTTCACCTAATATATATATAAACCCAAGTGAGAAAACACGTAAAATATATATATATCACACATACATACCCTTACACATATTTGGACTACAACCGATTTGACAATTGTGTTGATGAGGAGAAGAAGAATGGATACGACGATCAAGTACCAAAAGATCGTCTTGCCATGTTGCTGGATTGGTGATGATTTCGGTGAAGAGGGTTGAAAGCGATTGTTGTTGTTGTTGGGTTTCGAAACTTTTGGAGTTGAGAATGGTAGAGATGAAGATGGAGTTGGAGTTGGAAAGACAGAGAAAGGTAGATTTGCCTCTTGAGTTGAGGTTGGTTACGGCTCGAATCATGGCTGGATGCTTTTTTTTTGGCGGGAGGGGGGGAGGGGAGTTGAGTTGAGTTGTTTTTTTTCGAAAGGGAGGAGAGGGGGGCAGGAATGGAACTGACAAACGGCATGATACGAAGACTGTTTTCGATTTGTTCGCGTGTAATTCCACGGGAATGAGCCTCACGGAGTGATTGAGCACTGTGTTTTTTGTTTCAGAAAAGAGTTCAAGGCAAAGTAAAAAAAAAAACGTACACGAGATCTGTCCATTGTATTTTGTCTTTGAGATTCTTCATTTGACGACGAAGATCGGGTGCGAGGACTTCGAATACCCATCTATCAGTATCTTGATCTGCCATTGACCTAGGATAGACTGAGTGTTCTTTTTTTTTCGACAAGGGCTTGTGTTGTTAAAAATAGAATAAAATAAAATACATACCAGTCAAAGTCAAATACGATCAATTGCCTTTCTATGGACATGGTAGTGGTTTGTGGAAAAAAGAACACTGTTTTACTCTTGCGGGATAACAGATGATTGACCCATCAGTATTATATCAATACATCAGCATCGGTTGGTTGTTACCTCTTCGTTCTTGGGGTGAGACGGCTCGATGATGATTCCGGTATGATAAGAAAAGAAAGTGGGCCCAAGGTGACGTCAATTCACGACCTTGGTACCAATGGGTGATTAAATGGCTGTTGTTGTTAAAGTAGCTTACGTAATGTAATGGGTTCATTTGCAAACGAACCCAGGATTGATTATTATTATGCCTACTATAGTGTGTACGGCAAAAGTATCCTGCAAAAAACTCCCTGGCCTGCTCGAACTCACCGATTCTCATCTGCAATGGACTCAAGAAAGTGGAAGGTCACCATCGATACACCTCCCCAGGACCGAGTTGTCTTGTAAGTCGCCAAAATGACACACTTTTTTTTTGCTTTAGAGGTTCTTACATTACTTTGTCAGCACTCTTTTGTAGTAAAGAAGGCGCACCTCAAGTCAGACTGAAAGTTGCATTGTTCACAGACGAAAATGGTCATAATTTCACATTCGTCTCGCCCAATGCTCGCAATGAAAGGGAAAAGTTCAAGAAAGAGTTGACGGGTATCGTTTCAATCAACAAAACGGCTGCAGAAGCTGGATCTCGAGGACTTATAGCCTCTCCGCCTGTTCCCATCACTGCCACGCCTACGCACAAGACATCGAATTTCAATGCGCCCACACCCCGTGTCCTTGGTCGTGTTCCTCTTCCTCCTTCTCGAGCCGCGTCTGTCGCGAGTGAAAGGCGAGCAACTACACCTGTTATTGTTGGAGTTGATCCTTCCAATGATTTCAAACTTCGTAAAAGGGTCCTTATGAGTAATTTGGACCTAGCAACTCTGCACAAGGACCTAGTTATCGGTGGTCAAATCACAGAAGCAGAATTCTGGGATGGACGAGAGGTATTTCATTCTTCCCCCTTCCCCTCTTTCTACGAAGTAGATTCCTTGAGTAATTTAACACGTGTACAATAATTTATAGCACCTATTGCTGGCACAAGCTGCAGCAGACAATCAACAAAAGGGCAAATCCGGGCAACTAGTCGACCCTCGACCGGAAACTGTAGAAGGTGGAGAAATCAAAATCCGAATCACACCACAACTTGTCCATGATATCTTCGACGAATACCCTGTAGTGGCGATGGCGTATAGCGAGAACGTGCCGAACAAAGTAAATCCTTTTTTTCATTTTGCAGATCCTCTATTCAGTCTATTCAGATTGGATTATGAGCTGACTTGACTTTTTATTTTTTTGACAGCTCACAGAAGAACAATTCTGGAAACGTTATTTCCAGTCCAAATTATTCAATGCACATCGAGCTTCTATTCGGTCGTCTGCTACTCAACACGTAGTGAAAGATGACGAAATATTCGACAAATATTTAGAGAGGGATGATGACGGTGAGTTTCGGATTAATACTTTACTCCACCGAGTCGCCTGACGAGCCTCTTTTAAAAAAGAATTGGAGCCTCGGCGGCAGAGGTCAGACCCAGTACAGGCTTTCATTGACCTTGCTGCTACTCTGGAAGATCACGGAGAAGTAAACCATGAGCAGTTTTTACTCTTTCACCGCATACTCATAAACTTGCTTTAGACCGGCAATGAAAAGGACATTACGATGCAAGCAGGTCGACAAAAGGCTGCTCTTCCCTTAATTCGCAAGTTCAATGAGCATTCCGAACGGTTATTGAACTCTGCTTTGTATGTGCATGTGCATCGTTAATTAAAAGTTCGTTGATCCCATCAAATACAGGGGCGAAGTACATCCAACAAAACGCCGCAGACTAGATCCAGGAGAAGTGAAGGAATAAGTATTTCTCCTGTATAGTTCGGAGTTGTCTGACTCTCCACTTTCAGGATCCGTACTCATATATAGAATTTGATGATCTCCATAATGTTGAGGCATCGGCGGGCATTCTACTAGAGATGAAAGACAGGCAGAGATATTTTGAAGGACAAGTGGCGAGTCGGGCTGTGGAGGATGCAGATGCGACCAAGGTACACACCTACCTCCACAGACCACTTTCCTGAAGATGTACTAATGATTATCTCTACAGAGTTTAGATCACCAAACTGTTCATAGCGAGATAAAGCTCTGTATACAAAAATGGGATACCAATCTGACTGAAGTCAGTCTTCCAACCGCAAACTCCTATCATTTTAATGTATTGATGGGTGTGTCCGGTTGATCCAGCTTAAAATCGAGCGTAAGGCAGGGGATAGCGCTTTGATAAACATGACTCAAAACGTTGCCACCTTACTTGACGTCAAGTCACGAAAAAGTCTGTCCAAAAATTCATTAATAAAGGCATCAATTGCCATCTTTAGACTCGTTCAGCGCCAAGCGTGTCCAAAGGAGTCTGCTCTCCCTTACAATATGCACTTGCTGACCTTGAATTTTTTTCTTCTTTTTCTTCTAGATGATATTCCAAATGGACTGTTCAGGCAGATGATTGCATGTCAAACGGCAGCTAACGAGTTCCTTCGCCAATTTTGGTCAGCAATTTATCCCTCACCGGTCGATTCCCAATCAATCCTCTCAATTGCCACGCCTGCCCAAAGAGCCGCAAAAGCTACCAAAATGATTGGTTATCTCTCAAAAACTCCAGAAAAGGTAGAAGCACTGGTGCGAGTGGCCCAACAGCATGGTGTCAGTGGATCGAAAGTCGAAACCGTAAAGAAATTTTTTTATTTTTATCTTTGTATCTTTGTTTTTTGTTCCTTTTTCGCCTGATTTTCTCTTTTTGATTTTTTTAGGCTATGAGACCCATGTTGAATGCTGTTGATCGGGCCCTCAATTTCCAACGCAACAAGAAACCTCAAGCATCCCCTGTTTGAAGTAGTTTTCTCAATGACAGTTCATTGCATTTGTGAATATCATGGCACGCCTGATACCTCGTGACACTCATTTTGATTCCCTTTGTTGCCTACATTATGCCATTTCTCATCCCAGTCTATTTATTAATTGTATAGCACAATCCAGGAGGATTAATTAAAATTACACAACGTTCCAAAACAGGCAGAGTGTCAGGCACGCAAGATAGAATGAAAGGAGTGAGTTGAAAGAAATTATGTCCCATATGGTCGAGGTGGTTTCTGTAGGTATGTACCGGAAGAAGTTGTGCATTCATATGTTGTGTACATAACTAGTAGATGCAAACAGAGCGCATAACAAACGAAAAATGTTCGCGCCCGGCGATTTCCCAAGATCGATCTTGTTAATACGAGAACACCCCTTTCGACAGGGTTCAAATTATGGTATGCTCGGGTTGCTTCCTGTGGGTAATGTAAACATTCCAGGGGAGAAGCGGAATCAATAGAAGTCAGTAAGGGCGCCAACAGTGAAGTTTTATGTTATAATAATGATGATGTCACTTGGAAAAAGTCATGAGATTACGAAATCTTGATTGACAGAAAGCTGACAGGGATTTCATTTCGAGTTACAGGCATCCAATGCCAATACTCTGGAATCTGGCCGCACAAAAAGCTGCGCCGGATTCTCTCGGTTGCAGAAGAGATAAAATTCGAACCAATAGATTCACTTACCCTCCCTCTGAATGCCTCAAACGGATTCATAGCCTCTTCATATCTTGCTCTGTACGTGCTCAAGTCATCCCGGTCGACTGGGGCAGGAAGAGGGTCGAGTTGGGATACAGGGGGACGAGATCCGGCTTCTTCCCTATAACTCTGCATATATCTGACCTTCTCATAAAGCTTGAGATTGTCCACTTGTAGACTTTTGATCTCTGCCCGCAGTTCTGATATGATTTGGTATTGTTTGCGTGATTCCTATACTTTCATATCAGAACCTTTCAACACACATGATAGAATGGAAGAGTCTCCCGCTGGTCAGGAACGACAAAATTGCGCAATAATAGCGCAGAAGACAGAAGATTGATCAAACCGTTAAGAGTGCCACGCGGTACTGACCTCTTCTAGTTCGGCATTTCGCTGTCTGAATCGGTCCCGCTGGCTAGTGACGATCGGGAGGATGGAAGTGTCCGCTGAGGAGGTAAATGGTATAGGCGTTGATCTAGCTGAAATCGAACCTCCTGAAGCCTGAAAGTGGATCAATACCGATCAGTATTATGCCTGACATAGGCAAAGTGGATTGAAGGTAGGCTGTACCGCGTGTCCATACCCCGCCAGGCCTAGCTGCGAGTCAAGGCACCGGATACCATTGTTAGGAGACTTACCGTCGGTTTTGGGGATAACCCCAAGCCTGTGAGTACATCTTCTGTAGACATATGCACACCGTCACCGTTAATTTTCTTGTTATTTGAATTCATAGATAAAAGGTCATTCTCAAGCTTCTCACTCAGCAGCTTTTGTTTCTCCAGCTCCGACGTCGCATTTTCTAGTTGCACTTGTGATGTTTCGTGGGATGCCTTGAGCTCGCTGTGCAGTATCTATACACATACAGGAGGTGTCAAGCGTTAAACAGCCAACATGCCAAGACCAATACGAAAGTGAGTCGGTTTCCCAAGGACAAATCAAAATCTCGACGTACACGGAGTTTTGTTAATTCTTCGACTATACGTTTGTTTTTCGTAGCAAGCAAAACTTCCAAGGAATTTCCGTGCTGACTGTTGGCTTTCTCAGCATTGGGGTTAGGAAGGTGTAAATCATTGTTATCTTCTTCTTCCAGCCCGGCAAACTCCACATGCTAATGAGAACGTATCGTGTCAGTAATTATAGTTGGGATTCGAGGGTTCAAAGTAAGGATAAGAAAAACTTGCCTTCATGATCTGAAGTTCACGCTTGATCTCATCGTAATCATGATAGTGCTTGAGTTTCTGTTTCAGCTGGTCAACTTCTGATACCTTCAGAATCGTGGGTCAGCTTGGGGAACTTAGATGTGATAGGAATATGGGCAACCTTTTTCTGAAGCTCTCGGCTAAACTCTTCAACCCTCTTATTCAAAGTAGCTACCGACTGAACAGAATCAGTCCGTTGCTGTTCTAGAGCCCGCGAGAGCCGTTCTGACTCTGTTTCTAGATCGGATATTTGTGTTTCAAGGCTCAAGACACTATAGAGAGCACCTTAGTCCATGAAAGGATACAGTATACAAGCAAGCAAACCGGTCCGAGGTCTCACTACCGCTTTTCATAGACTCAATCTCTGCCCGTAGTATTTCCTAGAGGTATACCGGTCAGTGTAGCTTTGGAAAGCATACACGTACAACGTACATTTCGACGTTCAACAGTTGCAACGCGACTCGTTGCCGCTTCCAACTCTACTACAACCATATCAAGCTCAGCCAGCTTTGTCACTACCTCTTGATCTAGGAAATATGTGTGGGATAAAGCTGAATGATGAGTGGTGTCAGACCTACCCTGCCGTTGACTATGGTCGATGAGTCTGGCCTGGTTTGTCTCATTCGACATTCGAAGATCCTTGAGTTGGCCCCTCGTGAGAGTAAGTTGTCGTTGTAAATCCTGCTCGCTGTAGGTAAACCGTCAGTGGTTGATACAGGTTGGCGAGAGGTATCAGACCTACCGCTCTTCATAGTTGCGTAGTTTCTCATCGTATGTTGCGTTGAGCTCGTTCGCTTTTTGAGCAACCTTATTTTGAATCATATCGTCCATCTTCAATAGGTTCAGTGACACAATGATAATGCCAAATCACAGTTAACTCACCTTTCCTTCAAGTTGCTCGACTTTGACCTCTAATTTTCTCTTCGCTGATTCCATCAAGGAAAAGCCGTTCACCTGTTTCCTGAGTTGAGCATTCTCCTCGTGCAGACGTTCAAGCTCGATCTCGTGTTCAAGGGCCTCGGCCACTTTCACAGCTTGATCCTGTACCTCTCGTCAGCAGGTGGTTTCCTGTCAAATCCCAATGCTGACGTACAACTGCGGCCTCAAGTAAAGGGTATGGGTCGGGTGCTTCAGCCAGAATTTTATAGACATGTAAGAATGCATTCTCAGATGTCTTGGAACGTTTCGTGAGATTGTCTATCTCTGTCTGGTACGCTGTAAAGAAAAAATAAGCATGAAACGAGGCGTTACGAAATGCTGGACACACCCTTGAGTAGGCCTTTGAATGCGTTCAGTTTGTCCGCATCGGATATCTTCTTGAATTCTGTAATTGAAAATAGGCTCACCTCTCGTAAGTGCTCCCATCAACAGACAAAGACATACCTTTTGTCTTGTCAGCCAAGGCTCTGCGTCCGATGACACTCTCCTTCTGGTTCTCGACTATTTCAATCCCCTGTGCATCCAGGGTCTTCTGCAGCTCAGAAAGGTTTATGTCTAACATGAGACATCAGCCTCAATTCTCACTCGGGAAGAGTTCAACACACCCCGCCATGTTGTCAAAGCACCAGAGAAATTTGTTTCTTTGGACATGAATAAGAGACCACAAGGGAGAACCCCGGAGGTGACACGCGTTGGTGCACGTGATGTACTATTTGGTGACCGTGATGCACGTGATGTACTATTTTCTTGACGATGAATGTACTCGGCCAGTCATTGAGGAGTAGCATCCTCGCAGGACGCTCACTTGGCTGCAGAACAGTTTTTGTTCCGCCATCCCAGCTGCCCACAGAACGCGCCATTCCTCCTCCACAAAAACCAGCCCCCGAGTCTTCCAATTTCTACACGGCCCGCCCTGTGTACTACGACCAGGTTGCCTCATTGGAAAAGGCCTTGGCAACCACAAGAAAATCTCTCAAGAACCTCCATCTTCTTCCCCTCCCCGACTTTGCCCGCCAGAGTCTTCCTTTACTTCACCCTCTATGGAAGACCCAAGCCGAGATGTCCGCTGATTTTCAGGACACACTCACGACGACACGTTATAGACGAGTGACTAAAGCACTGAATCAATTAAATGACTACCACAGAATAGCTGAGACAGCCGGGCACCCCACTCTTGCTAACGGCATTCGCAATATCGTCAGCTTGTTCGAAGCTGGGAACAAGGAAGCTCGTCAAGCACGCGGGAAGAGGAAGAAGGTCGTGCTGGATGAATATGGGAGGTCGTATACTGTTGGAAAGCGCAAGACAAGTTCTGCGCGTGTTTGGATGATTCCTATCCGAGAGCCTGAGCAAAAGGTGGATCCAACTTCCCCTGAATCTTTACTCGGCTTGGAGGACGTCGCACCCAAAAAATCTGTAGTCATACCTGCAACCATCCTTGTCAACAACATTCCTCTTAATGAATATTTCCCCATCCCTGCAGACCGTGAACGAATCACACGCCCGCTTAAGGCAGCCGGTGCACTCGGTAGCTACAATGTATTCGCTCTTGTGCGAGGTGGTGGAACGACTGGCCAGTCAGATGCTCTCAGTGTTGGTATCGCCAAGGGTTTGGTTGCCTACAACCCTGCACTGGAGGCGCCATTCCGGAAATGTGAGTGCTTCATTGTTTATCTGTTCCTTTTTTTTTTTTATTTTACTATAGCGAAACTTTCACGGCGCGACCCGCGCATGGTGGAGAGGAAAAAGACTAATCTACTCAAAGCTCGCAAGGCGGTACGTTGTCCTCCTTTCGACTTCTACATGACGATTTACATTCCTGCCCACAGCGCGCCTGGGTCAAGCGGTAAATTCAAAATATCCCATCACTACCCTCACCCCTTTATGTAATAATAATTTGCTACCTTGATTACTACTGGCTCATCCACTATCCGACATGCCAAAGGGAACTACAAACCAAAGGATGATCACAAGCATTTCTCAAGAAACGAGCCCTCATGATGCCAAGATAATATATGAACCAATAATAAAGATAATGTGATGAATGTGATGCAGTTATACACCACCCGTAAACCGTGAAAAAAATCACTGGAACCATATCTGTTGTACCTCGGACTGGGCGAAGGCAATATTACATGCCGGGCATTTACGCTGTCGTGTCTGTATCCGTTTTTCTACACACTCCTTGCAGAATGCTACGAAGGACTGTCAAGATACAACATATTAAGGTGACAAGCGAATAAAGCGTACTATGCATGCACTTGGTAATGGCCGTTGATCGGAAGTTGATACGACACGTCGAGCATTTCAGTATCGACTAAAATACCATACCATACCAGTCAGTATGTTTGCAAGATTGAAATCAAATTGACATACTTTGAGGTTCTCAATATCTGAACTTCCAGGTGTCGTCGTCACAGCTTCCTTCATTCTCGCAGCCTGTCGCTCTACCTCTTTTCTAGCTTTTATCAGTCCATCTTCAATCTGCCGTAGCTCCTGTTTCTTTTGTTCAGCCCAATTTTTCTCGAAATCTTTATGTTTGTGTCGCAACTATGATCAAACCACATAAACAACGCAGACAGACTTGAGTAAAAACAAACATACTGCTTCATATCGGCCTCTATCCATCTCTACTCTTGACACGAGTTCAGACCTAGCTTTTTCCCGAGCGAGCAGATTCAAGTTCAAAGTATCCATCTGCTTTCTCTGGGCAGCATTCTCTGAAGTTAACGATTGCTATCAAGGACCAAGTGTGTCAGATACATCCGACAATCCAATTCCAATCACTCACAACTTGGGCGGTAAGGTTCTTCTGAACACCATGTAGGGTTTCCACAGCCATCTGCTGCTTCTCAAATAATCTCTCCTTATTCTTTTTTTCGTTCTCCAATGCCTCTTTCTCCCGTACAGCTGCATAATATCTGTTGTCTGACCGAGCTTTCTGCAGGAACATAATTTCAGTTTCAATCTTCAGTAGACCTCAGATTGTCCACTCACGTCCATTTGGCTCTTTGAAAGCCTTTCCTCCAGTGAGGTGAGGTCAAAGACCTTATTCTTGATTTGTCGATCAAGTGTTTCCCAGGCACTCGTAATCTTTTCCAGTTCCAAGTAGAGCGACCTCTCAGCCTTTCCGGGAATGTGAGTCCTCGAACAAGACATTTATAAATTTCGACCTACTTCGGTTCGTTGCAGTTCTAACAACTTATGCTTTTGCACCTCATCCTCCTTCTCTTTGAGTAACCTGGATAGTTCTGCTAAATTCGGTGACGTGTTAGGTCCCAAAAAGATCCGGTATCGCTCCAGCTCCTCTGTCAACGCCACCACTCTTTGGGACATCTCGACATGCTTGTGCATGGCATGTTGTGTATCCTCATCGTATGACGAGATCGTCTGCTGCATAGCTGTGACTTGTTGCTGAGCTTGCCTGAATTAACGTAAGGGAGCTACAATACGATTGTCAATGAACAAGAGTACCTTAACTGTTCTTCAAGAATCTCCCAACGCTGCCGTGATGAATCCTCCCCGTGAAGATAGGTCAAAAGCAGTTGTTTGTCCCCAATGTTAGCGGCGATATGAGCTTTGCACTGATTAAGATCTATCTCTAATTGTGCTATACGTTCCTGTTCAAGACATCAGCAATGAAATAAGTAGAATGGAAGATTAGACTGGCTGAACGGCTATCAACTAGAAGTTTCAATTGCTCGAGCGATGAGGTTTTTACTGCATCCTTATGGCGTCTTTCTACAAGCTCCGCGGCCTGCTGATCACGTTGCTCGCGAAGTCTCGCATTTTCCGCGTCACGTTTCTGAAGCATGGCACGGAGCTCCTGTAATTGTTTCTCCGCTGCCATCTGGAATATATTTGAGCATAGGGGTAGAACGGAAGGAGTCATGAACTCACTATTAATTCCGAATTATACTTCTCCTTCTCTTCTGTCAGACGCTGAACTTCTTCCTGGAGGACTCCTAGCATCTTATATTTCTCCCCTAGGTCAGCATCTAGTTTGAGAGCAAACTGCACAACATCCTTGTAAGCAGCATGATCGTAGATGTGGTCGCCCACTTCTTTCATTCGAAACTAAATTGAAATCCGGATCAGTAACAAAGACGGTAAATAATTAACCACATACTTCTGCCTCCAGTATCGCATTCTGATCACGGAGGGTAGCAACCTGCCTGTCGAGCTCGACAATTCGGGCTTCACGGCATTTCACTTGTTCCTCGAGCGCTGCAAAATCATACATGTCGTGGTCACCATTCGTAAGTGTTTGAGGGGGTGGTGTGACCGGCTGCTAGAGGACAATCAGAGAAAGCGTAAATAAATGATCGAGGACTCCCACCAAATACCGAACCACTCACAGAAGGAGAGGACGGCTTTTGCTCCAGCTCCTCCGTCCCTTCACTCTTCGCCTTTCGAGCCTCTAGTGCTTGTACAGTCTTACTGCGCATGCGTTCAAATCGGTTTTCTGCAACAGTAAGCTGAATTCGGATATGTTCACGTTCATCTTCACTTTCTTGAAGTTTGGAGCGCAGAGTGGCAATTTCAGACTGAAGTACTGCAACCTGAAAATTATCTTCAGCTCCTCGACTAACAGCATAGACAGACCATAAATCACCGCCGTTGTTGCCTTATAAGACTCCAAGAAATGACTGTTGTCAAATAGCCGGGTATGCGATTTGTTACTGAGGTGTAGAAAACTACCAACAAGCGTCCGTGTGGCATTCGCCTCCTTTTCTAACGCCGATGCCAGTTCTCCAGAGGAATCGCCTGTTAGGCTTTTATTCAGGTCAAGCAGTGCTGTGGAATAGTAAGTCTCAAGCTCATACGAGAAAATGAAAACGTTACCTTGTGAGTCGATACGAACTTGTGGCAAGTCTTCCGGTTTGATTAGTAGACGGATTGTCTCAACAAGCTAATATAAGACCAGTTACCAGAATTAAGCATAAACGCTAATGGCTGGAGAAGGCTCACCTGTGTCCAACATGCAACGATAGCAGCATAACTAGCTTCACATGTATTTTTCCGTCGTTCAAGTTCAGCAATGCGGATTTGATACCGCTCATTCTCACGCGAGTAAGAGAGCATTCGTCTGTATATGGCCTCCTTCCTGAATTGCTAGAGAAGCTACGATAAAGCAAGAAGAAAATGTAGAGTATAGAAAGCATGGTACCTCAAGGTTGTCAAAAGTTGGTTCGTCAGAATTGTGATGGACACCATTCAGCTGTGGGCTGCTGTTGTCCATAATACGTTTCTTGCTAGACGAAAAATCGTCTATATTGTCAGCGTGAGGTCTCTTGCGAGACTCGTGTTGCATTATGAAAGAAAGAAGTGGAGAGTTGTGCAATTGTTCAAGTGACCAAACAATTTCCAACTCCGTCTAGCTGATTACCAATTTCACAGCACACTATCTAACTATTGTATCTGCAGTCTAATTCTAATTTCCCCTTTCAAATCCAATATTTCACAATCTTGGCTACTTCCGTCACCAATCTGCGTCTCGATGCATGCAAAGTCCAGGCTCTACAGGATCCAGTTAGTCGGGGTGTCGTGTATACTAGTTCTAACACACCTTTCCAAGCACAGTCATTGGTTGATCTACCCATGTCAATTAGGTCAGAAATCACCGCACAGGTTCAAGACGGCCTACTCACGCCAGATGCATGTATCATAAACTACACCTTGTGCTGTGGTAGCAATGAAAGCCCTCGTCGTCTGGAGATCAGGACGGTTATCTTCCCCGTTCTTCGCAACCACTATCAAATACTTATCAGCAATATCACTTAACCCCTCCCCAGATCCCTGTCCCATCGGAATAAACGCTTGGTTTGTGAATGGGTGACGTTCCAATGTCATAAGTTCCACAGTCCCATCCACCGTCATTCCTGTCAGAGACTGGCATCGATAGACTGATATGCCAGCTGTAGCTCCTGCGCCTGACGGGTAGGAGGAGGCAAGTAATGAGAGCTTGTGGAACTTGCTTGCGGTACCGCGATTTGCAGGAGTGATTTTGGTTCCCTTCGGCGCAGCATTGTGGTCACCATAGGCCTGTATCACCTGACCAAAAGGCGCAAATGCTTCCGGCGTCAGAGGGAGTGCGGGAACGGTGGTCTGCTGCATAGGTATTGTCTGCAAAACGACCGCTGCTGCCGACGTAGCTGCCGCTTGGGCATCCGCAATATCTGCCGTAGCTCTGATCGATGCTGTTGACGCGCTGGTTCGCCGACCAATCAATCGAACGCGTTTGATTCCTCCGTCCGGATATATCGTTAACCTTGCATGGGTGAAAGTCTTGCCTTCTACGTTTTCCAACTGGAGATAGTGCTGTCTATGCGGACCAAGTTTCGTTCGAGGTAATATTGGAGTCCAGTGTAACTCATCATCCTTCTGCACCTTCCAATTAATATCATGATCGCTAAACAGAGCATGTAGTTCACAGCTCTCAGGAAAGTTGCCTTTAAAATGTGCTGTATCGATTTCTACATGTTCAAGATTTCCCGGTGCTCCCCTTGAATTATATGAGGTCTGAAAAGTGACAGGATTCGTAAATACGCACAGTTTTATGATCACCCAATCTTTGTGGCCCTCAGCTCTGCTTCGCCTGGTCTCCCAACCATCACCCATATCCTTCCCCCGTCCTGGCAAAATGAGGTTGGAGCCGACTCCAAAATGTTGATCCGAGACAAATTCCACACGGCCGCCCGCAAAAACATGTGCGAGGTCAAATGACCTGAGATCCGAAGGCCACACTGGAGCCACTTGACCATAAACACGGAAACGAGCCTATAATACAGAAATTCAGTGTACTGATGCCTCGAAGTGAGTCAACTTACGATGCCTCCATCCGGGTACATACTGAGCTTAACATAGTTAATAATTCCAGTGTCCGGAATGGAAAAAAGATGATGGGAATCGGGCCCCAATGATGTCCTGGGTAGAATTTCGTCCCACTACACACCCCATGAGCTAACAAAGCGAGCCAGAGACGAGAGAGATGTTTACACGACTGTCGTTGTAGTGTGGGTCACCTGCAGCAGTGTACATTGCTTCTATTGAAATTTCAGGGGCCTCGTTTCCTGATCACACGAGTTGAGACCGCAACAGAACTTGAATTCAGGAAACGCACCGTTGAAATTAGATGTATCAACATTGAAGCCTACGACTGTTCCGGGCGCCCCTAGCTGAATAATGCACCTAGTATCGAGCTGTAGCCTTCCTCGAACGCCAAAGAAATTAACAACTCACCAGTCGTAGGTTGAGTTGTGCCTACGGCTTTCCCAGCCACTGTACAAGGCACCGTTGGGTCCAAATTGGCCCTTCATGCTTGGAGCGGGCTAACGTAGGGCACGCTATCATGAGCACACCCGGAACCACGGCCTCCGATGATGCCACTCACCTCTACCAACAACAAGTGGAATGCCTCTGCGAAGAATTCATCGGAGACGGCAACAATGCGCCCACCGAGAGCAACACTCGACAATTCTATTTTTCGCAATCACTGCTGATCAGCCCGCACGAATAGTTTAGAAGATGGCTACATACCTGTCGCAGCAGAAAACACATTATTGAATTCACCGAGGGGTACTTCTTTGAACGACATGAGATAACAGGTATAGACAAGTGATGAATAGTTTGAGGATGATGGCTACAAGGTCGCTCTTGGTCGGGATTAGATTAGAGTGTGCTCTAGATATAAAGAAATAACGTGAGAAAGCCCCGATTTAGACAGATCATAGTAGTAGAAATTCAATACGACGTTCATTTTTATTACCTGAGTAAATTCCATCTTTGACAATTCCTCTCCTATGTCGACAACTATAGTCTGAAAACTGCTCTGAGTCTGCGGGTGTGTAATAGATCTCGTTCGGAATATCCATTCGGTCGGAACTTGAACACAAATTCAAGGAGCAGCCTCTCGAGATGCTGACATCTACATCTACATACGAATAACAAGATGCGACAATTATAACATGGAGTCTCGACTGCTTCCTTTCCAGGCATGACGTATGATATATTCCTCGAGCCCTCGACATCCCACTTCCAACTGGTCACCACTGAGGACATGCATGTCTATTTCATATCTAAGAGAGCACCCGATTGACAATGTCAACCCTAAACCCTTCGACATCAATATTGTAGCCAGGATTAAACTTGTGTGCCAGAGAAGTCAACCTTCTCACAATGCTTTTCATTTCGGGCACATATTGCACAATATTATTTATGAATTGCCCTCGTACAATGAACCTGACGCATAATGGTCGAAGTCCACGAGGCAAGAAAGGTTTTTTCTCAGCATCCAGAACCTACGCGTTTCTGCCCAACCCATGTGTTAGTGGATGACGTACATTTCGCCCTATACCAAAGCCTCCTAGAAGTAGAATTTCCGTTCCTTTATAATCATAATGCCGGTAGTCTGGTTCAGCACCCTTGGTACTATATATATATTACCGGGTGGTCTGGGCCGTCTGGGTTGAGTCAGGGAGTTTCTTCTGCTGGCACAATGGCAGTGCAGCTATGAGCCTTGGAATCTTTGCTGCCGGAGCCCTCGAGGACCTCAGACACAGGGCCAGGTAAAGGTATGATGATCTTGGGTAGATATCATCACAAACCTCTGACCATGGGAATGGACTATTTAATTATTCCATGATGTACCAAACAGGATGGAGAACAGTGCCGTAGGGACGAAAGAGACGAAATACTCTCAACGGTCTATCGATAGAGCTGAGGGCAAACCCAAGTAGTATCTAAATGGTAACAATTCCACAGATGAAAGAAGCCCAAGATACAGTATAATATCGGTTGACAGGATCCTATCCAAGAATTTACTTTCAATCATTCAATCCGATCACAGGACAATGGAAATAGTAAACTCCGTAATCGTAAAGCTTCCGAAGCCATGTCGATCTTCATGGTATAGGAAGAGTCCCTCCGAGGTGCTCCGAGGTGAATAGGCTAATACTGCTGCGAAAGGACGACTTGCAACCCCTCACCCTGTAACTTTTTCAGCCGCCTCATATCCTCCACATGGTTCATTGGCAATTCCAAGTCTAGGTGGTTCAGTCGTGTGACTCGACTGCCATGGCACCTCCAGCGCGATTCAACCATGTTGGCAATTACACCATCTGGAGAGACAAGGCAATTTCCATGTATCGTCAATCGCTCGAGGGTCGGCAAGAAGCAAGTAACAGGATATTGATATTCCCTGCCACGTGTGTGTGAGGAATGGTGGAAGGTAGGAGTGGCCAAAAGATCCAAAGCTGCTTGAGTGACGAATGGATTCAATGTCCAGCCCTTCGTGTCGTTAATCACGAGTTCAGCAAGTGCTTGCAAACCCGGATGCCGGACACAAGACACAAACTCCTGACCAGTCATTCCAGTGTCATGAATTTCAAGCCGCCGGATACGACAGTCCGATCGAGTGAGGAATGCATCGAACTGTTCCTGAGCCCAGCGGTATTGCTCGAGTGGCCCCCTCACAGAGACTGTAAGATTAATCAACTGCGGAAGAGTGATTTGGTCGAGAAACCAAGCCAAGGACTCAAAAGCAAGGTTTATTGAGAGCGTATGTAGCTTTGGAAGCCGTAGAGGGTCATATAACAGGGAACCCTGTGTGATATCAATCTTCATCGAGCAAGTCTCGAGGTTCGGACACATGTCGAGAATCCGGAGTGCCGTTTGGACTGCAGGAACGTAATCGAGGGAGAGATAAGCAAGCTGCCTCCAGGGAACTTGGACGGTACTACGTCCAGAGAGGTGGAGTTGGGGGATTCGTGAGACATGAAGCTTGCGAAGCAGGGGAACGTGATTGAACACACCAAACAAACCCTCCTCGTCTTCCCCTGACAAATTATCTGCGATAGAGAGCCGGAAATTTCTTAATAGTGGAAGTGTTTTGTCACCATTTACTCCCAGTCGAGTGGCGAGAGGGCCAAACAGTTCGAAATGGACCCTACCCCACTGGGGAATACGCCGTTTGAAGACATCGAGGATGCGACCAGCAGCGATGCAGTTGGCGTATGATTCGTTTTGTTGATGGAGAGCTAAATCCAGGGGAAGTACGCCAGATCGGGATAACCACAGTGCAACCAGATCTGGTGCAGGAACAGCAGCTCCTAGACGAATGAGAACGGAGAGAGTCGTCCATAGACGGGGAGAAGAAAGGACGATACTCCGCCATTGCCGGCAGACGTGGCATAGGAGCAAAGGGGCATATTGAGGGCTGTTGAGTGTCTGTCTTCGCATGAAGACGATATGTTGGGCCACATTTGAGGGTGTGGGTAGGCACCAGAAGAAGACTAGCTCCCACACTTCGACTGGAAGGTTGTGGAAGATGGCAAGGCTCATACGGAAGGAATGGGGAGATGGGTGATACACGTCCGGCCTTGTGCCAACATTGCACGAAGCAGTGAGCAGTTCACTTTTTATTTTTCCGGCACGCAACAAAAATAGTTGAGACACATCCTATTCATCGTTGGTCAATTGCAAGATTACGGATGCAGGCCACGTCATGGTCGGGGATCACAGACAAAGGTGGGTGGACACGAGTGTGCAGCATGTAAGACGACCCATGTAAGACGACCAAGGAGGAATCTATTCTAGGAAGTCGGCTCCGACCGCCGATTTGCTTCGGGCCAATCATGTGCGGCCGATGACGGTTCGCTCGACACCCCACGGATCCATCCATATTTCGGTATGACGGAACCGCCCGGTGGACCGGATCAGTTCTTCAACCACCCTGGCTTGACCCCGTCCAACCTCCAGCGCTACGACGCCATCGGGGCTGACCACGCCCTCGCAACCTACAAAATGGGCGACTGCCTCGTAAAACTCGAGGCCGGATGGACCACTGAACAAGGCCCTGGGGTCTTCATATTCTGACACGGAGCGGGGTAACTCTTTCCACTCTTTCCACGCTATATATGGTGGATTCGATGTGACAATATTGAAGCTCCCCATCACCGTTTCAGAGAATGTTGGCGTCAGAAAATTGGCAAGTGCGGCACTAAAAGTATTTTTACGTTTCACATTGGGGTCACTCTCAGATGGGGGCGGAATACCAGCGAGAAGCGCGTTGTCGTGAGCCAGGCGTATTGCATGGGGTGATATATCGATACCCTGGGTGTGAACGCTCCCTTGAGGCCAGAGATGGCAGAGGAGGAGAGGGATGCACCCTGAGCCTGTGCCAATGTCCAGGAGAGAGAGAGGTGCTTGAGCACTTGGTCGAATTGTCTCCGAGAGTCTAACGACCCAGTGCTCAGTCTCAGGGCGAGGAATGAGAACAGGACGACGGACAAGGAGATTAAGCGGGCCAAATGGCTGAGTACCTGGGGGGCCAGCAGATATGAGGAAAAGAATGCTATGGAGCGAAAACTAATACCCAGGATGTACTGGAGAGGTTCGCCGAGACAACGGCGGTTGACCATGTCCCGGAGAGAAAGTCCAGATGGTGCAGATGCAAGTGCGTCTTTCATCCATCGCCACTCGTTGGAAGCCTGCTGTGTACCCAGTTGTGCAGCGAGTCTGGCCAACAGCCGGGGCATGTTATAGTGACCCGCTGGTGTGACAGAATCCAGCCGAAAAGTGATTGTGTGACAACTACGTCCTAATCTGGATATCGTCGGGCGAAAAGATTGGCGGGAAAAAAGAATAAAATGATCAGCTGCCGTCGCATTAGGTCTGTTTCCTGTTGCTCGCCTCGCCTTATCCCTTATCCCTGCCTCGACTGTTGTCCTGGCTCTATTCTCCATGTCCACTGTTTACGCTGTTGCGCCCCATCCTGCAACCCCTCTCTCCCCTTCTTCCTCTTCCTCTTCCTCCTCCTCCTCATCTAATAGCCCTGCCTATGTCAACCCTGCCCAGGTGCAAAATGCTCAAGCTGGCCCTTCATCCCAGTCCTCACCATCCAAGAAAAAAACAGAGTCTACCACCTCTACAAAGCGCAAGCGCACCGATATTCCAGAGGACTCTCCAGCTGAGGGTAGCCAACAGCCTCGCAAGGCTCGAGATGGTCCCAAGAAGAAGAAAGCTAATCGTGCCTGCTTTCATTGCCAGAAAGCCCATCTTACTTGCGATGATTGTACTTTTTTCGGTCATAAACATCAGATACGTCGCTGACTTCCTATCTCAGCCCGCCCCTGCCAGCGTTGTATCAAACGCGGTATTGGAAATAACTGCACAGAGGGTCATCGTAAAAAAGCTAAATACCTCCTAGATGATAATGAGCTGGGTATGGGTCCACTTCCGTCATGTTGCAATCCACCATCGTGTTGGAAGGATCTTGCTAATCACGTGTATCTGCAGAGGCTCTCAAACAAAGCAAATCCTCTGCAGGCGCTTCAGATGTCAAACCTTTCAAGGTTGAACCATCTGCATCAGCTGTTCCCCCAGGTCGAGCCCTCGTCTTGTCTCATCAGTAATCTTATCTAATACCACTGCAGAGTCCTTTGCACAGGCAGACTCGTTGATGGGGGCCTCATTTGACCCAAATTTCACCTTTGGATCAGAAGCAGCTAATCTTGAATACTCCATCCTTTCGGCAATTTTGGGAAACCCGAGCCCTTCAGATACTTCAACGTCACCGCCCCCACCACCGCCAGCCTCTTATACCTCTTGGTCTTCAGCCTCGGATCCCCTCGATTTTTCAACCTCTCCTCGTGCCATCAGTGTTTCGTTTACATCAAGGTTCGGCTGGTGTTGTACTGCATATTGAGACTGACCGTTACCATCACTTTTACCAGTAATCAAACCAATTTCCTCACATATCCATACGTACAGGCACAAGCGCAGCCATCCGAGGAAATATCAGACTTGTCATACCCATTACATCCTCTGCAACCACGATTTCCTCTGGATTCGCGGCCCAGGTCTCCTATCCCTGGTCCATTCGACGTGAGCAAAGGGACGTCCACTGGTCTGTTATCCCCCTCTAGTTCCAATGCTTCTCCCAGTTCAATGACGTCAGTTCCTTCCGGGACTATGGACCTCGTCTGCCCTCAATCCCGCGGTTCGAAATTGCAAAGTATCAATGATCGAGTAGCAGCACCATACGACTACACCGAAGGTTACCACTTCCTTATGAAACATCTACCTATTCGGTGTGTGATTCCATGGAATGTTTCTGCGGAGTCTGACATGTTATTATCTTTACTCCCTTGTTCCTTTCGGGCATCACATTGCTTCTCTATCGTTTTTTCAGCTTCGAGAAGAACGACATCCTGCGGATCGTACGGGCGTTGGCAATTTTTCGCCCATCGCTCATTGCGCTCCAAATGCCATTGTCCCTCGACGATGAGATATTTGTGGAGAAGTGTTTCCAGCGATCTTTGTTGGTGAGATGATTCTGTTATTGCTGGTGTGACTTGAAAAATAACGCCATGTTGACTTCAAGGAAATGGAAAAGTTGATATCTTTCAGCGGTACCCCCACTGTGGTATGGCGGAGAACAGGGGAAATCTGTCTCGTTGCACCGGAATTCTGTATGCTCACAGAATGGCCCATGGAGGATTTAATTGGTAGGAAGAAGTACATCTATGAGGTATGTCGGCTTTTGCTACTGAGTGATAAGCCAACTGGATTTAATTGCTTGGTCTGGGTTTGATATCAATTTAGCTTTTCGAAAACCAATCTGTGGTTGAGTATTGGGAAAATTTTGCTTCTCATGCTTTCGAAAATACTACGCGTTCAGTCTATTCTCACTGCGTGCTTCTGAAGCCTTCAGGAGCTCCAGTACCTACTACTTTCTGCTTCTCAATACGGCGGGACTTGTTTGATCTTCCTAGCATGGTTGTCGGTGCGTGTCACTGTCCTCAGGTTTACTTCGGGTTCCTCATATACCTCAGGCCAATGGTTACCACTTTTATGAACAATCAAGACAAAAAATAAAAAACACTTGTGACGACTTTAATGTGCCAGCATCTACAGCATTACATGTTCTGGTATATCTATTTGGCATTTTCTATTCCCATTCTGTCGCAAAAAGCACTGTCAGGTTCTTTCACATATTTACACTTCTGTCGGCTTCATTGATTTACCTATTCGCATGGTGCTGCTTCACTAAAAACTTTTCGCACAACAGATTTCCGATTGATTCCTCTTTCGGCTCGTTTCAGCGTTATGTGTCTCATTATTTCCCTTAAGGTTCTTAGCTTGGTTTATTGTCTCCTGGCATTTGTCCTTTTTTTCTATTCCTTATTGTATCAGTTGTATCAATGATTCACGTTTTTGCATATCAATACTGCTCGTATGCGTCGAAACGGGACATCATTAGTTTCGGTGGGAACGTATACATGTCATTATCAGTGACAGATATACAATTACTTTACATCTCCCCTGAGGTGTGTTCACTCATATAATTTGCACTGTAAGTCAACCGGAGGAATGATCCTGGAATGATTCTGTTATCATAGTATCAATCACATGAACCATATCCGATTCGGACTAACTAATTACCAGCCTTAAGTTTCCCTTAAGGAAACACCTCCATTTCGTTGTCTTATACACTCAGTCTAATCAACAGGAGGCCCCTAAACGTAGAAACAAACTTGAACTGCTCTCTCACCATTCAAAGGGACATTGTGGTTGCTTATTACCAACCTCCGGGCGTTCGCTTGCCGACTCATAATTCAGTATACATTATTGACAAGGATCGACGTCCATGTACACGTCAACATCCTTGTAGTCGTTTTACAGTCGTTAGGACAGCAATGATGATGGTGAATGTTCATGTGCCCGTCGTCAATCATCATCGTCATCATCATCGTCATCATCATCGTCATCATCATCGTCATTATATGTCTTCAAATTTTCAGTCTGAGGGAATCTGGGATTTTCCAGGCACAATGTTGCACACGTGCGCGCGCCCAGCGCAACAGTTGCTGTAACGCGACAGGTTGAGATTATAAGAATGGTACTGTACTCGAACCACTCAAACGCTGGGTTTTTTTTATACCACTATGGTGCTTATAATGCTCAAAAACAGCGCTGGAAAACCTCACTGTTTCTATCTATCTATCTATACAATGGGCCTCGATTTCTTCATTCTATAAACGGTATATAGCTTGGATATCCGTTGTTTGCCTATAAAAGGCAAGATGTCATATGGGAAGGCTATGTTCGGCATCTCGGTGAAGAGAGAATCTGGGGAAATCTGAGGATTTTTCGAGATGCCGAACATGGAAACCTTTTATATAGATAGATCAAAAAGATTTGTATCTTGATCTTAATAGTGCTCAAAATCTGTTTTTTTTTTCTGGGGCTGATGCATAGTAGATAGCTGCAAGCCTGCAAGCAATGTCTCATCCTCAGGGTATCTTCAGGGTGATGAGTATCAGGGCTGTGATGGAGATCTGCAGAAGAGACTAACCATAGTTGACGTATGGGTGCAAAGTTCATATTTTTACAGTAACATGACAGCATAGGGCTGCCATCAAGCTGAAAAATCAGATAATGGAGGACCCTGTGGCCATTTTTCATGCAAGATTCTCTCAGGATATCATCCAGCTCGGCTGAAAGTGAGGAAGGGTCTGTATATATTCCCAACATCAGTCGTCTCGATCGACGATCACCAGCCAGTCAATTTTTCATTGTATGACGAACTACAAATTGTCACGGTGGCTTCCTCTGGGATGGTATTCAAGCTGCCAGCAACTTAAACGGTCCCTCCGTCAATGCTAGCATAATCACTTTCGACACCAGGCTCCATCAAAGACGCATGTCCAAGGATCAGGACAGCTGAAGCACCAATTATCCAAAAGATTGTACCAATCGGTGACGCATACCAAAGGAGAGGAATACCAATGACGAAAAGGCCAGTATAGAGATGCTTTTGGGTGATGGTATGTTCACCAAACTGAGTTGCGTCGGGGGCTAGTCGAAGCAAAGTTGGTCAGCATGATGATATCACAGGCTCCAGGTCAAAAGAAATATGAAGATATTAAAATCGTGAATCATCGAAGACTTCGACAAGAGTAATTGATCGTACGCCCACGGCGTGATTTGATGACACGTATAATGAATCAATCAAAGAAATAGAAAAGTACACACCAAACTTGTTGATCAAGGCAAATCCCCCTACGAGGAAAGCCAGAGCAATTAGGAGAAGGTAGTTTGTAAGGCTGAGCATAATACATGTTAGCTCACAATAGTGGCCCAACACGAGAAGGCAGTTAGACGTACACGGCATACACCGCGAGGAGTGTCATGATAAGTCCATAGTTTCCTGTTATCGCGCGCATGTCCATGTCAGCCCACGTCCCTTCGCTGCTACACGGTAAGTGAACATTCTAACCTGAAAAGTAACGGGTATTGTATGATATCCGCTGGTCGAAACAATGAGACGTCAGCATTTCTCATTGTCAATGAAGTGAAATCTCACCGAGGTAGCGGTATTCATATCTGCAGGTCTCGAAATACGGTTCCAGTCAAAGAATTCACCAGGTCGTCGTAGTCCAGAGAGTCTAGTCTCCTACAGATAGAGAGTGGCACACAGGGGTTCAGTAAGACGTTCATTCGGTAGTCTTGGTGGTGGATAGCATAACGTGCAACTCACTCGGAATGACTTGATCCTTTCTAACGCACCAAGGGCGAAGTTCATGTTGTCTGTAAGATTTGAAAGGTGGTAAAGAGAAAGGAGCGTGTTGACAAAGCTGTATGTAGCCGCAGCTGTTTAACTTATTTGGTCCGTTGTTTATATCTTGCCTTGATCCACCGCCTGCCGCGTCCCGCAGCTTGTTCTTATTGCAAACTGCAGCAGTACACATGATCCGCAGGAATCCAACCCTCATTCCCTTGAGTGACCTTGAGATACAGGATGTCAGGGACATGCATAACGAGCAGAAGGCGGAACGTGAAAAACAGGAAGAGCTTCTGCGCAAAGTCAAGATGTTCTCTCAGAATCCTGAACTATTAAGGGAGGATCCGCAGATGCTCGATTATCTTGCCAAAGGCACAGCCGCGACTCTGAAGGACAAAAAGCAAGAAGATAAGGCGAAACGATTGGGTCTTGACGAGCGTAAGCTCCCAAAATTTTTCCCCATGAAAGTATCGCAGCTCTAATCTTACAAGTAGCAGAGGGTCGGAAATAGGTTAAAACAGTTTTCGTACGCTTGATCATCTACAACCTATATACACTACCTATAAGATCGGCATAGAGTAACCAAACACGTCCCGACATCCCTTATAAACCTCGTTCGTCAAAATGCACTCGAAACTCTACCAATCCATCCCATAATTCAGTTCTGCCATATCTGAGCCTACAAGAAATCATAAGGAACTCACGTTCAAGGTCTCTTGCATCACAAAGCGAAGCCAAATCAGTACGTTGCATCTGCAAACATGATGTCTTCAAACTATCCCACAATGCCGTCGACGTCACTCCTCGACCTCCCCCCACTGCGTCTTTGACACCGTCATTAACCTGCAGCACCAATGCATCTAAGATGTATTGTGCAGCTTCCTCATGACGCTGCCAAAATTTTAGAATCAGCCCAAGTATTTGACATTTGCAAGAGGAATCTCACCCGGAGATTAATACAGGAGATACCGAGATTGAAGCTATATTTATTTGGCTATTAGGTGAAGATGATATAGAAGATGATATCAACTACATACCGAGCACGGATATATCCGGGATTGAGTTCAAGAGCCTTGTAATAATACTGTAGTGCCTCCTCTGGGTGCCCACTATTTGCTATTGTTGCTCCAACCCGATTATACAACAACCAATCCTACGAAATGATTATCAAGATCAACACAACACAACACAACGCATGAACGAACACTAACCTCAGGTCGAATAGCCAATGCCGTTCTAAAGCAATCCTGTGCTTTCTGATAATCCTTTGGCCAATTTGTCAGTTGAACCATTCATCGAGATAACGAAATCAAGATTACTTCGTTAGCATTCAACAACACTGCCAGTGCTATTTGCGTGTCCGCATCAATCTCCCCACTGGTATCACTCCTCACCATAGCCATCAGTTGGTTTATGAGCTTCGTATATCTTTCTTTCGCCGGCAATTGAGCGGTATCAGTAGTGTCGTAAGGAATATTCACGTATCGTTCGTTCCTCTTTACCCATTCTTCAACAGCGTCATAGGTCCCTTGACGGTTATTATCATTGGCATAGGAGATGGACAGGGCGAGCCACGAAGGAAGGTGTGTTGGGTCAAGTTCTACTGCTCGTTTGAGAGCTTGAAGAGCTTGATGCTCTCGCTCGTTTTCTTGTTGTCTGACGCCAAGCTCGTACCAAGCTCTAGCTTTCGTCGTGTCTCGTTGCACAGCGGCTTCAAGTTCTAGAACGCTCTGCGTATTTCATTTATTCCAAGGATCGTGGTCTACACTTGGATGAGAACACTGACCTTGAGTGAAGGCGACATTCCAGTATGCATGGCATGATGTCTCGTCCTCGACGAATCTCCAAGTAGATACGGATTACTATCCTGGAACTGATAATTATCCACCTGCTTGATTCCTGTACTCGTTGCTTCGAAACGATCCCAATCTTCTTGCAAAGCATCCCACCTCCACTCCGGAGAATTCAGTGATAGCGTTTGGGCAGGAGACAACTGCTCAACTTCCTGCCAAAATTTGGTGTATTCCGCATTCTCTTGCCTGAAATACGCATCATTCGCATCTTCTTTTTCCAAATCTCCTTCCTTCATCTGCGGCAAATCACGTTGATGCTGAACTCGAAACATAGGTAAGTCCGTCATGGGACGGTTAGCCCCCTCGGCTGGGCTTAGGTTACCAGGAACTCGCCCTTTGCCTTTGTCCAACTGCGATGAATTCTTTGTCGTACTGTCGTTCTCGACCACTTGATTCCCGCTGACAACAACTTCACCATCTCGAAATTGTTTCATCAATGACATAAACTGGCTGTTCTGAAATTTCGGATTGGTTTCATGTTTTAAATTTTCGATAAGCACCCCCGCTGTTTTTGCGAGCTCATCTCCCTCAAACTGGGTTTTGTTGGTGACCCCACTCTCTTGTTGAGTTTTTTCAGCAATAATTGACGCGAGTTGTACTTCCTGGGCAGTAAACTCTTTGTCCCAAGATAATTCTGATGAAAGCTATCAAATTGATATCAACCTCAAGGACAAAGTAGTTGAGCGTACGATCACTCAGACTGGGAATTGACGCCTGCGCCTGCTGTTGAATCGGGGTATGAGGTATGAATGTGTGCATCCCAGATCCCATAGTATTCCAATCTGTAGTCAGACGTCAATGAGATGTTCTATTCATTGAGGATTGTATTCAAAACCAACTCTGCATCAATGGGGGCGTCGGCGAATGTACAACGCCCGTACGAGCATCCACAGACCGCGCTTGCATTGGTCCAGCAGGACTATGAATCTGTTGTATTTGCTGCTTTGGCTGCTGAGCAACACCCAAATCCATCCTCATGAAATCCGCTGCCCATCCTGTTGTTGAGGCTGTTGCCTGTGATTGTAAAGGTTGTGCGGAAGCCGAGGGTAAAGCCGCACGCATAGCTGACACATTAAATGCTGTGTCAAGCCTCGATGCGCCTACAAGGGTAGTCGGCGTCGAATTGAAGAATCGACTAGCATCAGCGTCTGATCCTGAAGGTCCTATCTGTGTACGGAAGGCCTAAATTTTATAGATTTATAAAAGCAATCGGCTGGATTCTTGGTCAAAACAATGCTTACATCTCGTGAAGAGCCTGCTGTCGAGGCCCCAATGTGATCCTAGGTGCATTCAGTGATTTCAAAGGTGGTTCAGCACAATGATGCGAACCTGCTGGATACCTCTGTCTTGATCAAAACGTTTCGAGAGACCCTGGAGTGGATTGATTGGCCCACATTCAGCACCACTGTTAAAGAGCATGGGCAGCGACATGGTGGAGAAGGAAAGCCGTGGTACCGGTATGATGACGTTAACGCCGATCAAGCTGGAGGCTCTCACGTGTTTTCAAGAGATAAACATTAAATTGCAACGATTACAACCCAGGTCTTGTACGTTACAGTGTGTGGCCGGCCAAATAAATCTCTTCCTCTTGCAGAAACGAACTGGAACTATCATATCAGCCTCTGTGTATCAAGGATACCGAACAAAAGGTAGTGTCTCTGGCAATAATTCCTATCACATACAAAACAGATGTTCTAAGAGCAGGCACAGCGATAGTTGAATGGGTACGGAAGCCACGCTTGGCTACGATTGTTGCGTTAACACGGAAACACTCGGCGCCGCTATGCGTTGATCATTACTCTCGCCTTGATTTTGATATTTCCGGCAGATGAGTCTGCACTCGGCGCCGCCGTCTGATCGCACTGGAGAATTAAAAGTCAGCGAAGGAACACGAAAAGAAACTGTATCATTGGTCAGGACATACAGTGGCGCTAAATGACAGACTTCAGTACGGAAACGAACGTTGAGATCGAGACGTACATTTAGGGCATCGAGACGGCTAAAGGCCTTCTTACAGCCCTGGCAAATATTTGTCTGGGATTTGGCACTATGCAAGGCTTGATGACGTCTGGGGGCATATGTGATCAGATGATGATCAGCAGCAGCAGCGGAGAGACCAGGCATACTTGCAGTCGTGTTGGCGGGCAAAGCCCTTCTTGCAGCCTGGCCACTCGCAGACATATGGCCGTTCCTCGGTGTGTGATCTAAGATGACCTGATATAATGTGATGAGATACGGAGCAGTATGAGTCAGGCGATGCATACCTCGGAGGTTGAATCTCCGTGTGAAGGTGCTCCCGCATCCAGGTACAGGGCAGACAAAGTGAGCCTCGTTTCTACGGCGACTGGCAGAAGCAAGTTGGGTTGCAGAGGTTGTCACCTGCTGTTTCTCGACCTGAAGGATGGGAGGAAGCCTCGGCACGCCCTGAGAGGAGGGATAGTGGTTGGCACCGGCACCAGACTGTGGTTCTGAGTCATTAGCAGGCCCAGAGGTTAGGGCTGGTGGGGAAGCTAGTAGAATACGAGAGCCCTTGGTAGAGCTGTAGAGTTCATGGGCGTGAGGAGCAAAAATGACATCTGGGCGATGAGCCCGACGATGATCAGAGGCGAGTGCCTGGGCAAGCTGAGGCAGAACAGGGGGCTCAGAAGAGTGGGACTGTGGCATCTTGTTGCCCTGGGCTGGTGAGGGAGGAAAGGGGAAGTCGTGGGGAGGACCATCTGGGTGGGTAGCTGGGCCAGTGGTAGGGACAGACTGGAGGGAGTGTACAGCGTACATGGTGGTGGTTGCAGAATGAAAGAGAGAAAAATAAATAAAAGATGGACAGTATCCTGCTCTCAGACACCTTCCTGATCTGGACATCTGGCACTGCCTCCCCGTCATGCCAATCCTCCCCAGGCTCCTGCCAATCCTCCCCGAGCTGCTGCCGCTTCTGCCCAGCGCTCTGCCTCCTCTGCGCCCGTACCGCCCGCTCGCCGCCCGACTCGTTCTGCAGGCCCCAGTGCCCACTCTGCCTGGCCTCCTTTTCGGGTGGCAGTGCTGCACAGCACCAAAAGCTTATACTACTTTCAGCCCCTTGGATTCCAAGCTGTGCAATTCATTTATATGTATGTTTTTTCTACTAATCAAACAAATGTGAGTCCTGGAGACGCCGCCTGCGCACCAGCTCCTTCTCTGTGATGGTTTGCCCTGCAATTCGACTACTTTCGGCCCTCGGTATTCCCATACCGCTACTCGTTGTATTCTGAGCCGGACTTTCGGATCCCGACGACTCTTGCCTCTGCGATGCGAATATGATCGCCGAGTCTAACGTTGAGACACCATTCGGCACTAGCCCACTTGCATGCGGCATTTCGCGGTACTTGGTAAATGTAGTTTCAATCCACTCTGCCAGTTCATCAATCACCTAAGGCACACTCAGTGATCATGAAACAACTTTCCTTGAATGGCTCGCGTGACTCACCGCCCTTGCCTTTGGCAGTAGTGTCGGCATTTGCAGATACCCGTGACTCCAATCTGCCAATAACACTAGTTGCACCCAGTCAGACTCGCTTTCGCTTGTCAGTCTGGCCTTCTCCCTCTTCATCTCTTCCACGCTTGCCAGGTCCTCTTCAGATCTTACCCTTCTTCCTGACAGTGCCATTTCTAATTCAATTATCCGGGCACTCTTCGCCTCGCGCACGCGGCCTGCAAATATGACACTGTCATCAACGAAGGGATCTTTCTCACCGCACTGGATCATTAGCGGTGGGAACTGCGCAAGTAAGCAGTCTGGCGTAAGGATAGGAGAGATGTGGTAATCCGTCGCAAAATCGGGATTTCGATAAGGTCCAATATACAAAATCGCCATGGCACGCATCTAAGATATGACCTCTTCAGCATCATTTCTTGCCCTTCGGCGTCCTACTCACCATACTTGGCGATACAATCCTGTCTTGGAAATACCCTCCCCTGCTTGACATCGTTAACCTCGTCCCAATAGGTTCTACTCTCTTCCCTTTCCCGCCAAAGGCCTGGATAGCCTTCGTATCAGCCTCCTTCAGGGCAACGGCCATCTCTTCTTGTTTTCTTTTCAATGCTGAATGCGTCCGCATGATTGAACCGCTTGGTTTCAGATGATCATATTTGTACTTGACCCGAGCTTCAATTGGCTTGTCCTCTTCTTTGTAGCCCTCAAAATCCTCGTCATCAAATTCCACGTCACCAAGCATCCCGTCATCGGTAAGAGTCCTAATCATCCTTGGCGCAGAAGAACGTGTCAACTCTTCTCCACTAGCAAATCCACAAAGTTTCTCTTTCCAATTAGATCGCCTCTTAATCTGCTTCTTTGGTCGACGATCGGGCACCATACTCAACGGCGAGACATGATGCAAATGGTCCTTCTGTTTGGCGAACTCTCGCATCCCGGGAATATTATTCGATGACTGCTCCGCCCGTAAAACTCGTAAATTGTCTGCCGACATCCAGGACACATAGTTAAAATCCAACGCTGCGTAAGTTAGCACCATGCCTGTGGGCACCGGGACTGATTTGACATTCCAGATTGTTGACACTTCAGTGTTGAACTCGAGGATCTTGACTACGAGGTTGACGGCGAGGGTTCCACCTCTAAATTGATATGTTGCATCAGTCTCATTTGTTTGTAATATTCTTGGTTACATACGCTGAATCTCCAGTAACAATGACAGAAAGCTTTGTACCTGACATACCAATGATACGACCAGCTGTCGAGAGTACGTCAGCACCATTCCCCCAACGACGACTCGAGATCTTCAGACCTACCAGATTCGACAAGTAATCGATAGACATCAAAAATTTCATCAATGGCAAAAGGATAAGGATCTACGACGAGCTTTCAATTCATATTATTTAATTGCGTAGATAAATGGTTCTCACATTCTGGAGCCTTGCCATAGTCGATGGAGAGGACTGGCTTTCCTGAGTAGGCGGCCCAAAGCCGCAGTCTCTCTTCATGATGTTCAGGTGACATAGCAATAAATCCACCCCCAGGAAAATCAAGAATGAGTTCAGTTGCTTTGCCGAGTTGTGATTCAGGTGGAGCGAAGAATAGGTAGGCAGTGACAGGTCGGTCGTAGGAAGAACCTTCTGGACGAGGAAGGAGGATTTTGCGGCGGACCGACAACTTTGGTACTTGTTGGATCAAACGAATCTAAGCGGTATGAGTTGACCACGCAGAATGAAACAAATGAACCATACGAAGGGATGTGTGGTCTTGTTCCATGTCGCACGAAGAACTTCGACTGTAGGCACAGCACGGAACCGCCGGAGCTTGAGTGAGTGACGTCAGCCATTCTGGGCAGTGAAAGTGATAATGAGACGACATGCCTTCTCGTCTGCGGCAGAAGGAAAGAGGATGTAGTACGTAGCAAATAATAATGAACAGATATCACGAATCCATTTAGGGCGGATTGACATCGCCGTTGCAAAACCCGCGTCCAAGCCGGTAACGATCCATGTAGCTCGGAAGTAATCTGGTGTATACTGTGGGGCGTCAGAAGAAATGTGATGGATTTAAAGCAACACACGAGATTCCGAAGAGGTTCAGGAGCTATGTACAATGTTTCTTATTTCAGCGTTTCGTCGTCGGCAGAATAGCAGATTGTGATTACCATCAAGACCAAATATCTTGTCGAGATTACGAAGTGCATATACTGCGGTCAGGGTACTCAATATCAGCTGCCAAGGCGTGAAACGCTCTGAAGATGCTAAGTTTAGTATCCTCAAATATTAACGGGGTAAGACGCACGCAGGTTTCGGTTGAGTCGAGGCAACCAGAGAATATGAGGTGGTCCTTCCTTTGCCTTCACAATACGCCATATCCAGAATGAGAGCACCAAGAAAACCTGAAGACACAGCGTTTACATAGAGAGATCACTGAATCATTGGTAGACGACGAACTTGTGCTCTCTTCCAAGACGGATTAGGGCGCCCGAGTATATGATCAATCATGAGATGAAAAGTAAAAAGACAATATAAGTATAAGATGATGGTAGTAGAGAAAGAGGGTAGGACTGCCTGGATACACTCATAGCCAGGTTTGCCCTGCGCCGCTATGGAGGCGAGTGATTAAAATAGTCTAGCATGTGATTCTCATGATCACCCCTGAGCATTCAGCATGCTGTATCAGTCAGTCTCCAGCTTTCATGAAATTGTTGGCTGAGACTCATGAGTTTATTGAAATCATAATGAAGTAGCTGTTACTGTAACATCACAGTGGCTGAGCAACTTGAAGCATGAAATATAAAACCCCTTTTCATGATGGGTAATGTTTGATGTTATGAAGTCTAAAACCTAGTGTTTGGAATACAAGACATATATGCAAACCAGACCAAAACTGAGGAACTAATCTAGTATGTTCTACTATATATAATGATCTGTTTGCAACTATACAACCATAGAGCAAGTTCTATAAACTTTCATATTTCTTCATTCCATACCTTCATTATTTTTCTTTCCATGGTCTCTATAGTTACATCCACTGACTTTCTTTATTACTACATAAATAGGTACATACTTGAGCTGTCAGTATTTAGTTCATAGCTAGACTGTACAAGGGCCAGTTCTTTTTTTCCTGGTCCTAGTGACTCTCAAATTCATTTATTCATTTATCCCAAATCACTGTATCTCTATCTCATTAATAATACAGATGGAAGTGTTATGATCCTAAGTCTTGAATAGAAACCAAAACCATTACATTACTGCATGACTACTTGGACCAATATATGGACTGCCCTACTTAATTTTATTTCTTTATTGTTATTCCAGACAAGTAGTATATATTCAGTACAGTGTATGATACCTATCTCAGTTATGTTCTATATTTTAGAACCCTCTGAGGTGAGCTTACTGGTACATGTTAGGGCAACTGGGTAGAAGAGCATACTTCAAATCTCCAGGAAATCCTAAGCTTACTGTCTAAGAAATACTAATTATACACTTACCTCCAGAAAATTCTAAGAGAACAGGATAGGGATTCCTCAAGGTGACAACTACTCCATATAATAACAGGTCCATTCTAATGTGTCAGAATTCTGTTTATATAAGCAGAAAATAATGATACTTAAGTAATCAGGAATAGGTCGGAATAGAGAGACTAAATTGGAAGAGAGTCAGAGTGCTTAATAAGTGCTTCCAGAGTGTAGGAAAGCAGATGAGCAAATAACAATAGCAAACTACAGAAGACCACAGAATATTATGGAAGAGTAAGGGAATACAGGAAAGGAAGTTAGATGACATATGCAGATAGTTAAGAGTATTTGTATACAGCTCAAAAGAGTCTAAAGCACAGGAAAGTGGATTAGTAAATCAGTGTAGATGCTAGAAAGAGCTATAGAACACAGATTAGCTAGAATACATGGAAGAGCAAATCCCCTTATAGTACACTCTATTTCTACTTAGACTTACAATTGTGTCATAAATATTTGCTGCTTTTTAGGTTATGAGCCCTAGGCTATGAACCCTACCAAGAACATATTGTCTATATACAATTGATTTATACAACATACCTTACACAAACAGACAAAACATTATAATATGTCTATTATTAGAGGAACTGTACTGCCAATTTTTCCTAATGAGGACAAGTTCAATGGTACAAAATGGATGGCTTGAAGCAAATTTATTTGTGTTACTATTAGGGCAACTGGGTGGAAGGACCAACCACTTCAAATTTCCAGAAAATCCTAAGTTTATTGTCTGAGAAATTACTGAACTACACACTTATCTTCAGAAAATCCTAAGAGAATAGAATTGGAATTCCTGAAGGTGACAACTATTCTATATAATAATAAGTCTATTCTAATATATCAGAATACCAATTAAATAAGCAAGAAATGATGATACTTAAGTAATCAGGAACAGTTTAGAATAGAGAAACTGAAATGAAAGAGAGCCAGAGTGCTTAGCAGATATTTCTAGAGCACAAGAAAGCAGATATGTAGATATGTGAATGATACTAGAAAACTTTGGAAGACTACAGAGTGTTGCAGAAGAACAAGAAAGTATGGAAAAGGAAGTTTAATGACATATCTGGATGGTCAAGAGTATTAGTGTGTAGCTTGAAGGGGTCTAGAGTGTGGGAAATTGGATGAATGGATGAGTGTGGATATGGAAAAGACCACAGAATACAGATAAGCTAAAAATATAGAAGAGAAAGAGCCAGTCCCCTTATATCTATTCCTTCTCTAAGATTGCTGTGACTTAAAGCAATGGTAGTAGACTTGAAAATCACTTCAAAGTCCATATGGTAAATATATTTCAGTGTATCCAGATGTTCAAAATGAAACTCTGCAACTTGATCTGAAGCTGAAATACTGGAAGCATCTTTCCAAGAGTTGTTCTCCAAGCCAAATTTCTTCCACTTGATTAGATACTGCAGTCTTTTCCAGTGCCATTAACTGTTCAATATTTCTTTTACTTTCTACTCTTCTTCACTATCTATAATGACAGGAGCAGGAACTACCATTATTTTCTGTTCCAGAATTGAATCTTTAGGGACAGCTGTCAGCTTTACAACATTAAATGCCAGATAAAGTCTTTGCCATTGGCAAGGAAGTTTTAGTTTATATGCCATTGGTTCAACTTACTTTTCTACTTCAAAGAGACCCAAACATTAGTGTGATAACTTAGTAGAGATGTATGTTATTTGAATGTCAGAGACATCCAGATATATTTTGTCATCAGATTGGAAGACAAGAGCAGGAATCTAGCATCAATTGTAGTATAGGGCCATATTATTCTGAGATTTCCAGAATGCTGTCCTTACCTCTTCAAGAGTGAATTTCATTTGTTTAACAATCTCTAAGACTGATTCCAGTTTTGATGGCTATTAGTGCAACTCAAAGCCTATCTATAGGAGACAACCTGTATTAAGTAAAAAGAGGAGATGTCAAGTGGCAGAGTGCATATAGTTGTTGTGTTGAAACTTTGCCAACAGTAACAGGTTATACCAGTTACTTTGCTGTTTATTGATAAAAAGGTGGAGATATTGGTCCAACTCCTGGTTTACATGTTTTATCTGTTTGTCTGACTGTGTATGCCATACCATGGAAGTTGCTATCTTGATTCTAAGTAATCTGTAAAGTTTCTAAGTAAAAAGAGCCATAAACTGCAGACCTCTATTTGAGATCATATGTCAAGGAAGATTATATAGTTTCCAGATATTATGCAAGAAAAGTTGTAGTAACCCTTTCACTATGACAGTAGTATGAATCAGAATAAAATGAGCTCATTTTGACAGAGTCCTCAACTGTTATTACTACATCATATCTGGAAGACTCAGAAAGTTCCACTATGAAATTAATACTCAGGACATCTCACTGGAAGTCTGGAACTGGTAGTAAATGAAGCTTACCAATTAGGAGATATTACATAGGCTTGGTTCAAAGGCAAAGATTACAAGTACTAACATACTAGCCAATATACTATGACATCTGAAACTACCAATAATTCTGTAAAACCAGCTCTAATATCTTCCATTGTCCAGCATGTCCTACCACTTTTGTTATAATTCAAGACTCAAAGTGTTAAGTCAAGAAACAACTCTTGTATTGAGTAACACAAGAGAACTCGATAGAGTTCCTAAGACAAAGTAGTCTACCTTATATACTATAGCCCATGGTCC
>Ga0157368_1000067_pt1 | contig 43110 bp, 47 predicted proteins | sample AttbisABBM3_FD_113146 | JGI IMG/M metagenome (GOLD analysis project Ga0157368, IMG submission 113146) | Fungus gardens microbial communities from leaf cutter ant in Botucatu, State of São Paulo, Brazil - Atta bisphaerica ABBM3 | ecosystem: Host-associated > Fungi > Mycelium > Unclassified ... | reverse complement strand
CTGGTCATTATTAACAGAGAAAAAAAATAAGAGATAGAGAAGATTTTGGATAACTGCTGACATTGCAAAATATACTTTTGGTTTAGAGATGAACTTATAGGAAAATGCTACAGATGTTTTTACATCTAACCAAGTGACTGAATTTTACTGTCTTAACCCTGCAGCTTCATAGTTCATTCATTTTTGACCAATGTCCCTTGCTTCAAGTTACAGTAATTTGAAAGAGGGATAGATATTAGAAAATCTGCTATCTCACCAAAATTCAAATTTACAGCATTGTCAAAGTCCTCTGTCAATCTCATAGACCTCTCAATAACAATATATGAATAAAGAAGGGAGACAAGTGGAAGGCAGTATTTATAATTCCAGAAGAAGCATTTGAACCTATAGTAATGTTCTTTGAACTCACAAACTTCCCAGTAATATTTCAAATAATGATGAACAAAGAATTAGAATAGAAAAGGAAGAAGAACATGATGAAATAGTAGAAGAAGTAGTGAAGAGGCTGGCAAAGAATGATTTTTATATGAAATCAGAAAAATGCAAGTAGAAGGTATGAGAAGTAGGATTTTTAAAGATAATAATAGGACCAGAGAGAATAAAGATAGAAGAAGAAAAGATGAAAGAGATATTGTATTGGCTAACTCTGAAAGAAGTTAAGGACATACAGAAATTTTTAGAACTTGTAAATTACTATCAATGGTTCATCAAGAATTTTGCAGCAATAGCCAGATCTTGACACAATATGGTAAAGAAAGATCAGAAGTAGGAGTAAACAAAAAGGCAAGAAGAGATGTTCAAGGAGTTGAAGAAAATATTTACAAAAAAACTAGTATTAGTAGTGCTGGATTTAGATTAAAAAATGAGGATGGAAGTAGATGTGTCAGATTATACTACAGGAGGGATGTTATCTATAGAGTGTGAGGATGGAAGATAGAGAAAGTTAGAGAGAAACTGGTGAAAATGGAAGTCAGTTTCTCTAGAAAAGAAACCTTGAAGAAGAAATAATATCAGAATTGAAAACAGTGAACTCTATTTATTTTCAAATTCCTTTCTCATTTATTTTCTTCTTCTTTGATTTTCTATTTTGGAACTCAGTGTTAAAGTTTAGTGTAATGTCATATGACCCTGTCACAGTCACATTGTCACACAATCACAAGCTATGATGGGAGATGGTGAAAGAATAATATCATACAGCATGTTATACACATGGTCATTAGAGTAGGCTAAAATTATAGAGTACAGATCATTAGTCTTAGGTATATAAGATAGACAAATTCTGTACAGAGTTCTCTATTGAGTTCTCCCTATACAAGGTTCCTCTTATTGACCAACTTTAAGTTATAACAATAAGAGTCCAAAAGTGAGCCCAAAAAGTTTCAGCATTAGGCTGGTTATGCATTAATAAGTTATTTAATAAGGTAAAGTTAAAACTTAGGAGTCTAGGAAGTTTTTCCTGGCTATCTTATCCACATCAGTAGTCTGAGGGAGTACCAAAGCATTCAGCATATTATCAGCAGTGAAAACAATCCCAGAGTAGGTGATGAGAGCAAGGGTTGATTTAATATGACTTTCCTAAAAAGGATAGTTAGCAAAGCTAGTAAGTTTGGAGAGAGTAGTGACAAAGTTGGCCATTGCTATTAATAATAATAAAGATAATCAACATGAATTAGAGAGCAAATGTAGCCAGCTAGAGCACAAATATTCAATCCAACCAGTAATAAGCCATTAGCACATATAAGGTGTAAGGAGATTCTGTAGGCATGGAGCAATTTAGAATCAGCTCAATCTATAACAGGTTTAGAGGTGACAAAATGTCAGCCTACTAGTCAATTGGTAAAGTATAAAGATACAGGCTTGTATCTATAACTATATATACCTAATGATCACAAGGAAAGAGAAAGGCATCCTTGAGGAATAAAATAAGAGAAACATAAGGAGAACATGTGGAAGTCTCTACTACTACATGAGGTGCTGACTGATACAACATGAGGAATACACAAGGTGCAGCAATTATGAGTCAAGAGATAAAATGAACCCTACATGTGTCCAAGTCATGTTATACATGAGACAAACATCTGTTAAATATGAGGTAACAATCATAACACTATCAAGGATAACACTATTGGTAACAACCAACCAGAAAGTTCAACCTATACTACTCTAGGTTAGTTTAGGCAATTTGTTCTTCCCAACACCAGCATCTACATTACTTTGTCATGCTGTGGTGATCACAGTCATGAGTATGAATATGTACATGGCTCTGTAATACAGAGATAGCACGTGGATCATTTGGGCATTCTCTGTTGATGTTCTATCGGCCTCCTTTACTATAGCACTAATTTTTCTCCTTCCTCCCTATGCTTCCAAATGCCCATGAGTTCATCCAATCAGACACCAAATTACACACATAAACCACTACCTGGCGCACCATTTGCCTATCAGACGCGTCTCTTGGAAAGGACGTCATCTAGTGGAGGCAGTTCACGATCACCACGCAATAACTCTCAGCCGGGACCGGGAGTGGGCATTCTTGCTACTCCCACTGGATCGTCCAACACATCTCTGGGGCAGAGAAGACGGGCAGCACCCTCCCATCGTCCTAGCAGCAGTCTGGATGTCCTCAGGGGCAAGTGGGAGGAGCGTGTGCGAGAGGTAGAGACAGAGGAACATCCTCCTGGTAACTACAATCCCATCCATAACACTGTAAAGTCAAGGTCACAGCCTACTGCTCCGGAAGATATTACGCTGGATAGCACGAGCAATCCAGTATCCCTACATAGTGGCCCTTCTAGTATTCCTTCAGAGACGCCACTGTATCTTAAACGGCGGACCATACCAGACCCTATTATTACATCACCGTTCTCTCCCAATATCACAGGAACTTCTGCTTCAGCAGATACCCCCTCACTGACGTCGCCTATCCGCACACCCTCATCCACGGCGTTCCCTTCTCCCAAATACTCTGTTCTGCATCCTTCAATTTCGCAGAACATTTTCCCTCCATCCAGTACTCGATTCTACGAAATGCCCAGAACATCCAGGTCCAGGCAAAGCTCCCCTCTTCGTAACCATACTTCCCAACCCTCGCATTCGCCATCAACAAATTCGTCAGACAACAGCCCCGATATCCCACCCGTGGTTGCTCAACAGTCTCATCATATTTTCTCACCTTCTCCAGCCACATCCGCAATGGATACTCCCAGAAACCGATCCCGGTCTCTTTATGGATCTTCCACGACTCTATCAACGCGGGAGAAAAGTGCTCAACAACCGTTCTATACCCTCAGTCGTAATAAATCTGTTACTTCTCTCACTCACGATCAAAGACCTACCAAGCTATTTTCTATGACCCCTTTATCGGAGCTAGAAGCAAAGAGGAGTACCCCATCACAGTTATCGTCGTCATCACCTATGGGATGTCCGTCCCCATCCGTTATATCCTCGACTCCTTATAGAAGCTCGTACATGTCCAGTAAGAGGGCTTCAGCATATGAAGATCCTATCAGCAGCCGTAGAGATTACTCTCCTCGTATAAAAAGTGGTGATGGTGACGAGAATTGGGAAGAGGGAAAGGCCCCATCTATTCAGGATCGAAAACTAGTTCAGGAAGATGTCAACCGGGTTTCTACGAGGAAAGGCTGGTTTAAACAAGATTTATATGCAAAGACGACGTCTATTTCTCACAGCACAAGCGTTCCTGAAATCCCTGGGTTTGCCATTTCAGAGAGTGATGGTGTTGCAGGGCTTCCCGGTCGTTTGCAGTTGAAAGCACCAAGTGGGCCCGCTGTTCCTGATCTGTCAGCCTGGTATTATGGGAACAACTGGGCCGACACGCAACGACATCTTATCCAAGCGTATGAGTATCTCTGCCATGTTGGAGAAGCACATCAGTGGATTGAAGGGTGCCTCGGAGAAGAAATTGGGTTCAACATTGTAGAAATGGAAGAAGGTCTACGCAACGGCGTTGTTCTTGCAAAACTGGTCCGAGTCTTTCATCCGCAAGCGGTTCGACGGATCTTTGAGGTATAATTCGTAAACCTAGTTGAGGGATATAGTATCGACTCGACCTCCTTTCCCTTTCTAGTCGTCAAACCTTCGCAACTTCCGTCACTCAGATAACATCAACGTGTTCTTCAAGTTCGTTCGTGATGCAGGATTACCTGAGGTTGGTCTCATAGAATAAATCGTTGGATGAGGCATCTCACAAGGAGAACAGGGCTTCATTTTCGAACTCACAGATCTATATGAGAAGAAGAATATACCAAAAGTCATCTATTGCATTCATGCACTCAGGTGACTATTTTCTCTATTTCCTCAAGTCTTGTGTTCACAGTGTATCTTGTTTCGAGTCACCTACTCGCGCGTCGAGGAATGGCACAACGAATCGGCAACCTGATTGGCCATCTCCATTTCTCCGACGATGACCTGCAAAAGACACAGAAAGGCTTGAAGGAGGCTGGTGTTCCGATGCCTAACTTTGGTAATGTTGGACGAGAATTGGCCAAAGAGATTGATGAGGAAGTAGAGGTTGAGGTAGAGTCCCAGGAAGAGCGTAAGTCAATCTCAAAAGTATACGTGAAATCCCATATTTTATCACGTCACAGGCCAACACCGACTCTTATACGAGAGCGAGAGTTCTATTATCGCCGTCCAATCTCTAGCTCGCGGCTATCTTGCAAGACAGGCTCGTACAAACACTCAAGCTCGCATGCGTTTTGCTGAACGAAATGTCGCTAAGCTCCAGACGCAGTGTAGAGGTTACTTGCTACGAGATCAGATTCAGGCTCAGAGACATCAGCGAAGAAACCTCATTCCATGGGTTGTCGCATTGCAAGCGGCTGTCCGAACCACTCTCATCAGACATCGCTGGAGAACACATCTGCATTCCATCGGGGCGATGTCCTTAATTTTTATCAAGACTCAAGCACAATCGCGTGGTGTCTTGCAACGTCGTCGGTTCCAGAAATTCAAGGGGGCTCTTCGTACTATCAGCTTATCAATGACCCGTTTACAGGCATTTGCTCGTGCTCGAATCACAAGAACAGCACGACAGGAATTGAAGAAGACATTCGGTCGGCCCAAAATCGGGTTCTCTATTGTGCATTTCCAAGCTCTCGCTCGGGGTGCACACTTTCGACTGTCCCTGCAGAGGCAGGATCACCAGTTGGCTAAGTTGAGTCCAGCCTTCATTGGCGTTCAGTCCCAGCTCCGCGGGATTCTAGTCCGCCGCCGTGTCCGAAGCCAGTTGGCCAAATTAGAGAATGCCACAGATATAGTGATCCGCATACAGGCAGCTACGCGCACATGTCTAGCTAGGAAGCGCTTGCTTGCCCTCATTCGCGGATTGCGACATGTCATTCCACTAATGATAACCTTCCAGGCACGGACACGGGCAAAAATTGCTCGTCAGAGACACACGACACTCGTCAAGTCGCTTGAAACCCCGAGGAATTTGAAAATGGTCTCTTCACTCCAGGCGTTTTCTCGAGCCAGTCTAGTTCGACTTCGCCATTTCGAGCTCAAACGAAATCTTGATTATGCAACTCCCAATGTAACAAATTTCCAAGCAGCCATTCGAGGTGCCTTTGTCAGAAGTGATTATCATGCTTGGCGCGATCACCTCCATCGTAACAACTATGTCGCCACCATCTTACAAGCATTCTTACGTGGCGTTCTCATAAGGCGTCATTTTAAAGAGAAGATGGATTATTACCGTACTAATCTCAGCAAAGTCATCAAGATCCAGGCTCTTTACAGAGCCAGGGAGACACGTGAACAATATCGCCAACTTACCATGGGCACCAACGTTTCTGTTGGCACGATCAAGAACTTCGTCCATCTGCTTGACGATTCTGAGGCAGACTTCCACGAGGAGATTAAAGTGGAGAGGCTTAGGAAGCAAGTTGTGGAATGTATCCGTGAAAATCAAGCTCTGGAAAATGAAGTCAACAACCTCGACGTGAAGGTTGCGCTAGTAGTTGATAATGCGAAGAAACGAAAGGGAACTGATAGTACAACGACGAATGATGCTAGGGTCAAACTCCTTGCGGAACATGGTGATCCTTTCTCCGGTTCTAGTGCTGTAGATCATGTTGCGAGGAGAAAACTTGAACTTTACCAGCAGCTTTTCTACCTCTTACAGACTCGCGGCGAATATCTCAGTCGGCTTTTCCTCAAACTATCGTTGGATGGTGTACCGGAGCCCAGCCGGAGATTTACGGAGAGAGTGGTCTTGACATTGTTCGGTTATGGTCAGGACCGCCGCGAAGATTTTCTATTGCTAAAATTGCTTCAGGCAAGTTATCTTTATGTTTGACTCTTGGTACCTTCTAATGAATACAGCTTGGAATTCGAGACGAAATCACAAATGCGGATTTTATCGACGATCTTGTGCGGAACCATCCAATTTATCTGAATATTACAGTTCATTATATCCGACCAAAACAAAGCACTTTTGCCCGAGATGCTTTCCAAACTATTATTAGGGAGGTCATTGATTCAATTGATCTGGACCTCGAGACTGATCCAACACTGGTATGTGCACTTACATTAAATCACTGTTAACGTGACTTGTTAACGTGACTCCCCATTGATGAAAGCTACATCAATCCCGTATCACTATGGAGGAACTCAAGTCAGGGGTGGCCAGCCCCATACCCAAAGATGTTAATTTCAGAGAAGCTCTTGAATACCCGGAAACGAGGGTTATGTACATTCGCCGTAGGCATTTTTTCTCAATAACCTGATTCTCGTTCAACTTTTTGTTAGAGCTTCAACTCGTCCAATGGTGGACAGATGCCTTCGTGAAAGCCGTCACTTCATCTACAAAGAAGCTGCCTTTCAGTATGAGGTACCTTGCTCGCGAAACTCTTCTTGCGTTGAGAGTAAAAGATTTCTTGGATCAAAATGCATATTACTGAAATTCAGCAGGAACGATTCCCCGATGGCACAGAAGAACAATACGCAGCCTGCATCGGGCGCTTGGTTTACTATCGCTACATTTATCCCATCATTATGTAAGCATAATGATTTCGACTATGCCAAGCTAATATTATGATTTATCGTTTTAAGGACTCCAGAAGTTTTCGAGATTATTCCCAAGACTGTCAAAGTCACTGCGCGCAAGAACCTTGCCCAGGTATCCAAAGTTCTGACCCAGATCATCACTGCTAGACATTTTGGAGATGACCAGCCCACATTTATGCCGATCAACGACTTCGTCCAGGAGGCTTCCGGGCGTATGTGTACTTGGCTTCTTGAAGGTGTGATTAATATTCTATCTCTTGGAAAATGCCAATAATTCTAGCAGTTGCTGATGTACCTGATGCTGAATCGTACTTCTATGCACATGAGTTCCTGGATGTTACGGTGCAACCAAAACCCATCTATATCTCACCGAATGAAGTTTATACCATGCACGGCCTGCTCTTGCAACATCTGAAGTTTCTGGTAAGACATAAATTGATATATCCCACCAAGATCTCAGATCACTTTGACCAAAGGCACCTCAGCCCAATGATACTCTGCGAGTTATACTTAATGAGCTGTTAGGGGTACCGAATCTTGCAGATGAAGAGTTGAAGGATGCCCGAGATACGGCTATCACGCTTGAACTTACTAATCGTTTCGCCACGGTCAAAGGTCACACCCATCGTTTATTGTAGTCTCACTTATTGACACAATTCCCCATAGATCCTCATGCAGGAGAAAAGACGCTGTGGGTCCAGGCCAAACGTGGAGTGCTAGCGATTTTGCGAGTGCAGCCTGCTCAGGACCTCTTGGAATCGTTGATGCGCCCTGTAACTGAGGAAGACGAATCTGTTTGGGAGGATATTCTTGAAGCTGAAGCTCTCAACGAGCAAAGTAGACAACACTCGAAACGACAGCCATCATCAGTCGACGATGCATACAGGTTAGAAGACATCAGAACGTGAGCTTTCTCAGACTGACCAGGCTCTTTTCTCACTTGAGTGTAGTTGGAGATTTGCTGCTGTCAAAGCCTTGGCAATTACAAACCTCCTTGAGCTTGAAAAACAAGGCAAGATCGACCGTGACGATGGATTCCAGGGCCTTCTGAACGCAATAGCTGGTGATGTCCGGAGCAAACACCGGAAGCGCTTACAGCGTCAGCATGAGATGAAAAGCATGAAGGAGGCATTGCGGCACTTGCAAGAGCGAAAGAAGTACTACGAGGGACAGATCAGCAGCTATCAGGATCATGTACAGGCTGCGATGAACACCATGCAGCACAAGAAAGGGTACGCTAGCCTAACACCACACTGCCTGCAATACTAAGCGAGATGTATAGGAAGAAACGATTTATCGTTCCCTTTACTAAACAATATTGGCACATCCGTGAACTCCAGAAGGCGGGAGTTACTCCGAAATTCGGATCGTACTTCTATACTGCCAGAGATCTCTACGACAAAAAGATCCTCCTTTCCATTGAACAATACTCGCCTCGTCAATACGACAAATTTCATATTAAAGTCTCTTCCGACTCTGTCGGTATCTTCACGCTGGTCCTGGAGTCAACGATGCTCGGCATCACGAGTAAAGTTGCTACACAAAACATACGGATGGAAGATCTGTTACAGGCCAAGTACGAGAAACAGACCTGCCTGGTCCTCTTTGATGGCAGAGCTAAGGTCAACTTCGAGCCTTTCCTTGATGAAATCAACAAGAAGTACGCTGCCAGTTGAATACCAGAATATTTGGACACTGATGGATTTCCTAGCTTCCTTGGGTCATGATCCATTTTGCATCCTCATTTTGAAACTCATTTTTTGCCATAGCCGTTGTTGACTCATCATTCTGATCAAAGAACTGTGTAGCCATGTATTGTACAACGTGTATCCTTGCAATAGACTCCACTAATCCATTGTCACTTTTTCCAGAACTGTCCGAACTGCTCATGGAGTGAACAAGAAGTCAGGATGTCGGTCTCCAATAGGGGCCGTAGTTTTGTCCTCTGATACCAAGAGCAAATATTTGTTGATATTATCTTGACGACGCCCTTCGCGTCTTGCCTTGTTTTCCCAAATGCAGTACCACCTGAAAGAGCCCCTTTCAACACTTGGAAAAACGTTGAGAGACAAAGTATACGCACACATTAGCAGCTGTAAGCACCCACGCCAGGAGCACAAATCCTAGAACGATTGAATGTCCTCTGCGATACTCAGGCGCTTGATCTAACAACCAGTTGATAAAAACATAGATCAGTGCTTTCTGGACCATCTACCTTGTGTATAAGCAAACGTGGCAGGAAAGCCGCTGTTAACATTCAATGTGAAATCGATCAAGACATGCGTCCCACACTATCTTGACTTACGCTGTATTTGCTATTGCAAGCTGCAAGGCCGTTGTTGTAGCCTTCTTGTAATGACCTCGACTATTATTGGGTAAGATGGATCTGAACAAATATGCATAAGACAAGTCATTGATCATGAGAAGTACAGGCTCACAGGATACAAGGTGCAGATGGATAACTAGATGCAGAACAATCAACTGAGGTGGTCCACACGGAAACGCATGATAACTCACATGCCAGCTGCCATAAAGAAAACGGCAATGTATCTCGTGGTATTGTCAGCAGCAGTGATAGCAATGATATACCCTACGCATGACGTTGAGACATCAAGGCACATCCAAGATAAGCAGATGCTTGCCAATGATAGTAAGTGGCAAACAGATCAAGATAAGGGGACCTCGCAATTTGAGACGATCAGCAAGGTAAGCCACCAGGACTATCTCAAAAACTAGTCTAGTCTCAAGTTGAGAGTACTGGATGGAGGCGTACCAGTGAGAAACACGGCTGGGACATAAGGAGGTACTATCGAACGACATGCTCTCAGTTAGAAGCTGCAGACTTGAAATAAAAGGGCAGACTACTTGCCCGTGCGTAGCTGAGCTTGTACACCTGAGTATCCCAGCCCGTTTATGATAGTGGGTCTACAAAGGCATGAAACATATATGTGGGACCACAAAGGAAGAACATACAAGAAAAGAGAATATGAGTAGAGGCTGACTAAGAGCCCCAAGTAAGCAATACCAGATAGCCAAGCCTGTATGTCCAGAAAGCCTGATACCCAGATTCATGAACACCGCGAAGCTGTGGGAACCAGGCTACCTACCCCTCTTAACTTCTCCCCATTCGAACCGTTCGTTTTCTGAATGTGTTTCTAATTGTGCACCCAGTGGCACAGACCCTAAGGCAAGAATGAGCACCCTTCTTTCGTCCGTTGTTGAGTGAACTTCACGGCTCAAAGTGATTTTGACTGGTTCACCGTCCTCCTGGAATCTCCGAACTACATCCCCCATGATCGTGAAATTTCAAATGTTGATATTGATAGACACCTTACTAGCGCATTCTCTCTCCTCTTGCGTAAGGAAAGTTGCAGAAGCCAGGTCTGCAGGAAGTACGCCAGCCGCTACGATAGCAATAAGGATGGTTGCAATACCCTCGAGGATCTGACAGTTGATGTCAACTGGCTTTCTCTGTGCTTGAAAAGGGAACTGACGAAAATCCATCGCCAACCTGAGAGACCACCCACACCTTCCATTTGGATTATTGCTGAAGCAAGAAGACCTGAGGAAAATGAAATAAGAGAGCTTATCAATTTAGTAGAAGATATTGATATTTGCTTGCTTACCGCCGAAGGCTCCGGACAACGAGGCTTATTGTAACCCAAGTTATGACTTCTGGAATGGAATATAACACTGGAATGACTTGCCGGATGCATAAAATATGCCAACCCTGAGTATTTCAAATTACTGTGACCACAGCACCAGTTGTGAATATGCGCACCTTAGCTGGAGTTCATGACGTTTGTATAAGGTGCTGAGGTATAATACCTATCGAGGTCGGTTTGTCAGAATGGGCCGTCGCGTACCCACTACTAAGGAAAATTTATCACCATTCCAGGCAGTAGGCCCCCCTCACAGAGACCAAGGCAGATACGGATGGCCAAAAGGCCACTATAACTATTGACCTATCAAACCCCGTCAGATTTCTTGTCGATCTTGCTGAAAGCAGGACCGACGAGGAATGTTAATATAGTTACGAAACCCCACACAGCGACAAGGATAGGGATCCAGCGCTAGAATATATGAGAACGAGCGTGTTCTGAGAAGAACATTCATACATTGGGCTTGATCACCTTCACGACGATGTTTGAAGGGACTTCAACGACGAGGTAACTGCAGATACTTCAATGGCGAAATAGAGAGCAAAGGCGCAAATTTTCTACGTCACATAAAAGACTGTCGATATCGCGGTTGGGTAATCTAACAGGATAGCAGTCCAGTTCAAGGCGTACCAGCAATTACGATGTTGAATTGATTTCCATGAAGATGAGCATCTCGCTCCAAGCCTGCGATTCTAAACAAGAGTTGAGCTACTAGCCTCCAGTACCCAGTACCGGACAAACCTCGCATTGCCTATGTTACTTCTATCAATGAAATTGACAAGCCACAACTAATCATAATCTGTCCAGTACGAGAAACGACTGACAAAAGCGCTAGAACGCACTAAGGACAGTGGTGGCAAGACACGGCAATCCAGTTTCCAGAGAACATTTCTAGTCATCTTCACATGTTCCGGGGAGTGGGGAGTATGAAGCTGCGTTGTCATGGACAAAGTTGGAGATGCTTTAGTGAGCCCAACGTGAACTATCAGGGCATTCCTCTTTTATGTACAACATAAAGGCACATTGACCAGCGAGGAGGTCACAAGAAACTGAAGAGCTTATTTTTAGCACACAGCAAGTCATAAGTCGTTACCTTTTGGGAAATGAATGTTGATCAAAATGTTCACCCTACCATCTGCCCCTTTCGCGGTTCCATCATTGCCACCTGCATGGAGTGAACATCTGAGTAGGTATAAGCTTGCTCTAACGGGTCAAGAATGACTAGTTTTAGGTCCCACAGGGATAAGTTACTATTACAATGTCCAGACGCAAGAATCGACTTATATCCGTCCTATTCCCACCATTCCTCTTCAAGGTTCCGGTCGGAAAGAGAAACCCGTACTCAAAAAGCATATCCCTGATACAGAATGGCTGTGTGTTATCACGAATCTAGGTAATAGATTCTATTTCAATGGTCCCAAGGAGAGGAGTGTTTGGATGGTTCCGGATGAAATTGCAGAAGCAGTGGCAACGATGGAATCGAAAGAAAAGGAAGACGAGGAAAGGGCACGGATAGAATTGCTGGCTCAAACTGCTGAGGCAGAAAAGCTCAAACAAATGGAGATGGAGGTAGACCGAATTGAGCAAGAGACGAAGGGAGTTATTAAGAGAAAGGCTGATGAAGAAACACCTCTAGATGAAATTGTAGTTTCAAAAAAAACAAAGTTAGAGAGCGACGAGGAAAGCGAGGATAATGAAGACAACGAAGAGGAAGAAGAGGAAGAATGGCAACGTGACGCTGCTGTTCAGCTGGCCATTGAAGCAGCAGAAGGGTCCAGGTGCCAAGAGGAAGAGAAGAAGCGGAAAGAAGAGGACCAGCGACAGAAGGAAGAGACAAAGTCTGTTCAACGTGTCATAAATACGCCAACCAAGGTCGATTTGTCTATCGACGAGGCCAAGGCCCTCTTCAAGGTACAAGTTGCGAGGTCTTTCAGGTCACTTTGGCTAACAGAGCTTTTAACAGACGCTGTTGAGGGAGAGAGACATTAATCCACTCCACCCTTGGGATACATCCCTACCCAAGTTCGTCGGTGATCCTCGATATGTACTTCTACCTTCTGTTAATGCACGCCGCGACGCCTTCGACGAATACTGCCGCGACCGTGTTCGGGAACTTAGAACGAATGCGGCTCAGAAAGAAAAATGCCCAGTAGACCCCGGGCAGGATTTCAAGCGTCTCCTTGAACAAGAGGTGAAAAGTACCAGAACAAGTTGGACTGACTTCCGTAGAGCCTGGAAGAAGGACAGGAGGTTCTATGGCTGGGGTAGAGATGACCGGGAGCGAGAAAAACGTTTCCGAGAATTCCTCAAGGATCTCGGAGAGAGTGAGTCCTATCCTCAGAATATGCAGTCACCTTACTTGTTTGACAGAGAAACGTATGGCTGCTCAGAAGGCTGAGGCGGATTTCTTCCTACTGTTGAAAGAACACCAGAATGACATACGTGAAGGGGTCTTATGGAAAGAGGTGCCGTTTTAGCCAATTCTAGAATACGGCTCTTATCTCACAGCACTCGAGGCAAAAAGAAACTTGACGCAGGACCCACGATATGATGCAATAGGATCTTCTTCCCTGAGAGAGGAGCTTTTCAAAACTTTTATAAAGGGCAGTCAGCGACCCTTGGCTTCAAGAAATACTGAAACCATGTTATCTGGACCAGCTGTTCTTTCTAGGGAAGAGAGAAGGGAGCGTGCCATGAGAGAGCGGGAACAAAAAGTCAAAGCCGAACTCAGTCGTATTGAAATGAGCATCGAGCGATCCAGAGTGGGAATCAATCAGGAGGAGGGCGAGCGTGACTATAAGTGCGCGCTTCAATTTTATCGTCGGGTACTTGACGTTCACATGATTCCTTAGGTCAATGCTCGTTGATGCTATCCGGGATCCACAGGTATTGACTAGAGTTCGACCTGGGACAAACGCTCACTCTTTTTCTTCCAGGTGACTTGGGAAGGCGTGTTGCCGCAACTCAGAAAAGATCCTCGTTTCCGTAATTCTCCTCTGTCTCCTGATCAGCAGCTACTGTTATTTCAGTCACATGTCGCCCATCTCCGTCAAAAACATATGACGAATCTCCATGATTTATTCCAATTACATTCGTCTTCACTAGCGACGTCTTTTAGCGATTTACCCCTCGAGTCTCTACTCAAGTGTCTACCTGTTACAAAGATCGGTCTAGATGTTCACCAACTGGAAGACGAGTACGACAATTGGCAAAAGGAGCAGACGACGGCCGCTCGAGTAGCCTTCAATGAGATGCTTGTCGAAAATTCCTTCATTGAGTTCTGGGGAAGACTCAACAAGATTGGTGGTGAGGGTGTAGATGGAGGTGTCAAAGCTGATGAAATGGAAGAGGATGAGGGGGAAGGGGGTGGCGGGACAGTCGACATGAAGGCTCTCGCAAAAAAGGTAGATCTGACAGAGATGGTTAAGGTTTTGAAGGTATGCGTGAATACTGGCTGCCAAGTTACCGGCAACTTATGGCTGAATTGGGCCTGCAGAATGACAAACGCTATACAGTGTTTGATCATGCTCCTCAAGAAAGAGAAATATGGTTGCGAGTAAGTTCTATAGTTTTGGAAGAGTCCTTGGCCACTGATCGCTAGTATCATGTTTCGTAGGAATATGTGGCGAATCTTTCAGCCCCCAAGCTGTCCGTTCATCTCTCTTGATATCCAGGCCAGATTCAAGAGTCGGGAGGATTGGCGTCTCAGTTTAATCAATATTGCACTTCACTATCTATATCCTGTATTTCCCACACATTTGTGTAGTTTGAGGTCCAGTCCGTCCATGAGAGTATTGTACCTCCGGTAAAACAGTCACGCGTTTCGTCGTGGAAAATGACCACGACAATGACACGTCGACGTGTCATTGTACTACCTAGCTATTTAGCTACGTGTAATTACTGCCCGTTCTTTCCTCAACACTATACCATCTCAAGCTGGACCTGAATAGAAGGGAGAGAGAGCTGTTATGAGGCTCTTTCATTCATTCTTTGTTGCGCTTTCGCTCCTCTTGGTGGCCGCTGAGGATGCATCAAGAGCCAAGCATGACTACCAAGTGTGTCTCCTTATTCAATTCAGTTCATAACTCTAATGCGATGCTTCAGAGCGACGTTGCCCGTATGCGAAAGATTGTCATTGACAGGTAGGTGCTCGCGTGTATATAGTCACGTTTCCATGTTCATCGTTGTCTACACACTATAGTCTTTACTCGCACAAGTAGGCCAACTACTCTCGTCACTCATCCTGCTTTCTCTAATTCATACATGCGTCAGGGAAATCTTTCTTCGCGAATTAATTTCAAATGCTAATGATGCAATCGAGAAGTTACGCATCACCAGCCTCACAGACAAGAGTGTATGGAATGGTGGCGACCTACTGAACATCACCATAAAAGCAGAGAAGAGTGAAGATGGAAAATCTGGAAAGCTCGTCATTTCCGACACTGGTATTGGTATGTCAGACCAAGAACTTGCAACCAACCTGGTGAGTGAATTCTTTACTGAGGTGAAGGATGCTTATGGAGTGTCCAGGGTACCCTTGCAAAATCTGGCACCTCTGAGTTTCTTGAGAGAGCCGAGGGAGAAGGAGCTGCTCAAGGAAACCTGATTGGAGCCTTTGGTCTCGGTTTCTACAGTAGTTTCCTGGTCGCTAATCGCGTTGAAGTCGCTTCCATTCCCCCTCCCACAAAAAATAATCCCAGTCCGATGCAGCACATTTTCAGTTCTGCCGCAGAAGATAGTACATTCGAGGTCTACCCTGACCCTCGTGGAAACACTCTTGGCCGTGGCACTGAGATCACGCTTTACTTGAAGGATGATTCCTTGGATTACCTTGAGGAACAGAGCATCAAAGATCTCATGTAAGGAGCTGTATCCAAGGTCTGATGTCCTCACTAATCTGGGATCCAGTCACAAACACTCCTCGTATTCTTCATCATTCCCCATTTATTTGTTCACTCAGAAAGAAAAGGAGGTTGTCGATGAGGATGCTGGGTTGGATGTTGGAAACAAAGAAGATGAGCCTACCATGCCCGAAGAGACAAATCCTGATGAAGATGAAGCTGTCGTCGAGGAAGTATCGGAGGACAGGGATGAGAATCCTCCAGCTCCCAAAATGAAGAAGATGATCATTGACGAATGGGAGCAACTGAATGCTCAACCTCCCATATGGACACGGTGCGCACCTCTTCTTGCATCAACCGGACCGTTCTTCAACTGCCCTTAGTGATCCTAAGACAATTTCCGACGAAGAATATAAGAAATTTTACCAAAGCTTCTTCAAGGAGTATGATGAGCCTTTAGCTTGGCAACATTTTTCTGGAGATTCTGGCTCTGGTGTCTCGTTCAAAGCCATTGTATACATTCCCTCGAAGCTGTGAGTGCTGACACCAAGCAAATAGACTGAATGCTAATGTGATCAGTGACGAGCAATATTGGCAACAACCATTGGAATATAGATCACAGGATGTCAAGTTAATGGTTAAACGGACGTTTATTACGTCAGATTTGGGTGAGAATTCCTTACCCAAGTGGGCGACCTGGGTCAAAGTTGTTGTCGACGGTGAGTTCTCTGTATCGTTGATAGTATCTTTGACGAATTTATTTCTAGCTGATGACCTTCCGCTCAACGTTTCTCGCGAGACTCTCCAATCCAACCAATTTCTTCGACAGCTCAAGAGCATCATTCTCAAGAGACTGATACAGCTCGTGAGCAAAATCGAAGAGGAAGAACCGGAGAGATTTGAGAAGATTCAGAATGTTTATGGCTCGGTTCTCAAGCTGGGTGCAGTCGAGGACACTAAAAACCGCGAGAAACTTACTGCGCTTACCCGATTCGCATCCAATCAGCGCAATATGACTTCCCTTGAACAGTACATTGAGAACAAGAAGAAGGGTCAGAGACACGTGAATTTTCTGTTCTATCGGACTTCCGTCATGTTTTAATTTGACCTGTGGCAGATCTTCTACCTTGCTGAGATTGGAAAGGAAGTTAGCCAGCTGGCTGAAAGTGTCTTCATTGAGAAGCTCCATGCTCGTGGCTATGAAGTTTTGTTGTTGAACGAGCCTCTTGATGAAATAATGTTTGGCAATATTCGGGAATGGAAGTGAGTAGTGGTCATTCTCTGTGAAAGTTTGATCTTATATGGTCACAGGAAAGTACCCTTCCAAGATGTCGCGAAATCTGGTCTCAAATTTGGTGATGAAGGTACGTTATTTCAGTCACCCGTGGTATCATCCTTATCTGTCCTCAGCCGAGGATCCCGAGGAGGAGAAAGCTCTGCAAAAACAGTTGACGGAAGAATACAAACCTCTTCTGGAGTGGATTAAAAAGGAGGCTAAGGATGTGATTCAGGACGGTGAGTTCACCCAATTTAGTGCAAATAATTGATTGCTCCAACTTGCCCCATTAGTTGTCATCACGAATCGTCTCGTGAAGAGCGCTTGCGCCATTGTTGCCGCTCCTGGCGGTTATACTGCCAATGTCCAGAAGATGATGAGTGAGTCGGATCACCATGGTCGACAAGAAAAATCACTGATTCACTTCCAGCCTCATCGAAAGGCCAGGCCAAGCAGGGTGGTATTATCCATGAATATGCTCTGAAAGCCAAACATCTTGAGATCAACCCTCGTTCTCCTCTGATTGAAGGCCTGTTGCGTCGTGTTAAAGACCTCCCAAATGAGGAAGACGAGCGAGACCTTGAAGCCGAGGAGGAGCTCCAAGAAGTAGCCTCCATTCTTATTGATGGGGCACTTGTCCGCTCCGGTTTTGAAGTCCCTAATAGTAATGCGTGAGTTTTAATGGCTTTTCCCGCACCTGCTTATCAATGCGTCTCAATCTGAAGGTTCATGTTTAAAATTGACCGTGCGCTAAGGAGGTCTTTGGGCGTTTCTGAGACGGCTCCTACAGATGAGAGTGTCAGACCTGCGCCACCTGTCGATCCGTCAATGCCTACTGAAGAGGAACTTATGGAAGAGTATATGAAGGGCTTGGACGAGGAGAACGACGGAAAAGCGAAAGTTGTGCTTCCTGACCATCTCAAAGACCAAATCTCTATTGAGATGGAGGAACTTCCTGATGACGAGGACATCGTCATCGAGGGCAAGGAACCCCACCATGATGAGCTTTGAGACGTGTCTTGTATCTTTATTCGAGAGGAATATATGATTTCTTCGGACATTGATTATGTAAATGATGAGATGGCTGCAACGTAGAAAGAAGCTTGACTGCCACTGCCAATTGAGCATCTACCTGTCGCTCGTCCCGTCTCTCTTTTGTTAATTCACTGTTGTCCATATATCAGTATGCCTGCAGCATTCTCTCGGTTGCAATTGGCAGCAGCATTGTTGGGTAAGCTGGCCTCGTCAGACGGCGTCTCTCTCGCTCACCTCGTCTCTAGAGTATGATAACGATCTGGATGATCCTGACGTGCCACGTCGTTATGCGCAGGAAAGTGCAATATTCGCACACTTCCGCCGTAACCCCACAGCAGCTCCTCGAACTGTCCCGAGGCAAAGTGACTACCTGGGCGTCAATTTACCAAGCGAGACAGGTAGCTTAGGTGGTAAAGAGTCTGTTCTAGGCACTAGACGATCTCGAGGCTCAATGGATGCTTTGCGCAATCCATTTGGAGTTGATAGTAATGATGGCGAAGAAGAAGCCGAAGATATGGAGGTGGACTTAACCTCCTGGGGATTAGATGCATTCATGGCAAAAGACAAGTCGAGAAAGGGGAAGGGTAAAACTCCCTCTATCGCTGCGACAGCGCCTCCCACGACAACTGTACGCGCTCATTTGCCAGCAACAGGCTCTGAGCAAGCTTTTCTCGCTCCTAGGCGTGCAATTAGTTATTCTCGATCTATGAGCCTAGGCAGTTCCGTTGATCTTCTTCGCCAGGCTGGAAATGCAGATTTCCGCCGCCGCTCTATTGCTTCGCCTCTTGATGTGGTCAACATGGAGATCAATCATACAACTTTCCCTAGACATCATTCTGGCTCCACTGGTATCATGCAGGATATAGCAGGATCATCGCAAGGTGTTCCTTTTCCCACTGGCTCCACTCGCGCTATCTCCCCTGGTCCTTCTGAAGTCGTGTCTGGTCGAAGAGTGCATTCCCGTACTTTCTCCATGGCAAGTATGAACTCTAGGATGATTCTTGGCGACGTAAAGGAAGAGAGTCGACCACAGTCAACTTATGAAGAAGGTGGAGAGGTTGTAGTCCAAGAAGATAACCCTTTTTCTCTTAAGCCACCTTCACATACATCGCGTTTCGACCCTAAATACGGTATCCATGCGCGAACTATGTCCAATGCTTCGTTAGGGACGCGCGCTCTTCTAAACGATGACCACGAGTCCATGATGACTGGTGCTGGCGGAGACTTTACCAGAGACCGCCGCTACTCAACTGCTCTAGATTTACTCCGACCCAAAGTGCTTGTAATGCCGAGTCCGCTCCAATCAGCAGCTCCACCAGAACCTTCCTCAATTGACAATCGCATCAGGGATGGTTTCACCTTGTCAAAGGACGGTCCTCCACTGCCACCAGGCGCTCGCACTTCCCGCAAGATGTCAACTCTCCTTGGCACCTCTGACGTTGTACCACCTATTGCATCAAATTCCTTCACCCCAAATCCACTGGGAGATCTCTCTCTCTCTCAGCAACTTTTCCGGAGTACACTGGCTGTTGATGGACGTTTCGACGCTTTCCCTTCTGATCTTCCCCGAGCAACAGAAGAAGGAGAACAAGCTCAGCTTTACGCTGAAGAACCAGAAGCTGAGGAATCGATTCCACCCTCCCTGCATCCTGAAGTTTCTGCTCCCAAACGCCCGCCCGGAAAGCTTTATGGAAAGAGTCTCATTGACGATTTAGAAGCAAGGAAAGCCCAGATGCGTAGCAAGCAAAGGTAATATGGCCTGGCTTACCTCGTTCAGTCAACTGTTTCTAAGCACTTGAGCAGGGTATTCTATGGTGATCAACGTCCATCAATGATGGCTCGTGGTGAGACTCAACGAAGCAGTACACTTATTAATCCAGGCGCACTCGCACGTCCGACGTCCCAACTTTTACATCGCTCAATATCTGGAGAAGGAGTTGCTCAAAGAAATCATGCAAATATCAAACCTCTTTTATCGTTCGAGAATGACAAAATTCCTCAAACCGCCCCGATGCCTGGTCATCCCACCAATAGTCGATCTGTCTTCGGCGTGGATAAACTATGGGAACGTGAGACACAAAAGCTCCGCGAGATTGAAGCACAAGAGAAACTCGAAGATGAAGAACGTAAAAAACGAGAGGAGGAGCGGCATAGGTCGGAAAAGAAGGGTAAGAAGCGCAAGAACAAGAAACACGGAGAGCACACAACGATTTTGTCACCTGAAAATTTGGTCGCTTCTGAATCTAGCGCTAGACCTAGAGTGTCGACTGAACCACCGATATTGCCCAACATTGAGCCCGCATCAAGAGGCCCTCCACTGCCGGCAGACGATGATGACGATAATGAAAGCGAAGATGAAGATCCTATCATATCTGCGCATCAACCTCTGGAGTCAGCGTGGCATGCCGGATCGTCAGACGATGAAGGACCTCGTCGTACAACTGGAACTGGACCTAGGTTTCGAACTCGAAAGCGGACATCTTATTCTCCTGTGGATGCCGAAAGTGACGAAGATGTCCCACTTGCGGCCACCTTGCACAAGGCATTTCAGCAGAATACTAATTTTAATCCCCAGCATCTCGACCAGCCGAAAGACGATGATGACGAAGAGCGGCCTTTATCCTCGTTGTTAGAAAATGCCAAAGTCAAGAAATTATCTTCTCCAGTGCTTGATATCGATTTTGATAAACTTTCCATGAGCGGAACCCGCAGCAAGGTTGAAGATGATGAGGACGATGATCAACCCCTCGGTCTGCGAGCTTCGAGGATGCCGTCTGGATTTAATAACGGAGGTGGCGACGACGACGACAACCGGCCGCTAGGCCTACATCCTGAGCAACAGCGTCGCACCCAGTATGGAATGTTTGCACAGCAGCAGCAGCAGATGCTGATGCAAACTCAACTTCAAAACATGTTTCTCAGCACACCAATGGGCTCTGGATTCTTTTCCCCACCGATAGCCACTCCAATGATTGCGCCACTGAACCACATGATGATGATGCAACCCCCTGTTCCCATTCCCTCACCTCCCCCTGTACATGATGCAGCGAAATTCGGCCGTGTCGACAAGTGGCGTCGGGATGTCGCCGTGGAGGGGGAAAGATGATATTACTATCAACACCATAAAGTCTAATCGTCGCTTGCCATTGCACCAATCTCTCGTCTCTAGTAATCTCTTTCTTTACTGCACTTTGGGACACTCTTGTAATAGGTATTTCTGTGCTTCTAGTTTCTCAGCCTTCGGTATAGGATTAGACAAACGTGACACAGTATTTGAACATCACTAAGAAACACAAGCAGATTTATAGGGGAAAGAGGCAATAAGATCATGGAGGATATACTAAAACAGGGATATACAGAACGTTAGGAAGGGTTCGCCACCCATAACCTACGCTTGGGTACAGTGACAATAGAGACTTCTCGTCGGTCCATCTCCTCTTCAATCATTCTTTGCCTTGTCACCTCATCGATATCATCATCATCGACTTCACTCCTCGGACCTGCATGTGAGTGAGAATATTCATCCGTGGCAGCAGCTCGATAAAGCGGTTGGTGTAGATATGGACCAGTATTTTGAAGTGAAACTGGGCGAGTATTGAGAGGGGATTGAGGAAGGGAGGTGGATGGTTTTTCGGATGATAGATGGGTTGAAGGCGAATGGCGGAGACGGTAGAAAAGAGTAGAAAGGACAGATACAGAAGGACGGCACTTCCAGGCGAGAAAAAGCAGAACGATGTAGAAAATGACTGTCCAGATGAGAAAAAGAATGAAAAGGACTTTTGAAGCGTGATCCCACAGTACAGCGAGTGACAGAATGCTGAGTCCCAGTATGGAAAGATGCATGAAGATACGGAAAATGATGCCTAACACGGTCGGTAACTTTACCGGAGGCTCGATTGTGTTATCTGCCGGGGCAAGTAGGATATCGGCTGTCCCAGGTGTGGAGTATCGGGCATTATGAGCCTGCATAAGAGCATAGTCAAGCTCGCCCTGATTAACAAGTAGTGTAAGCCTGACGACGCTGGCGAGGCATGCAGTTCATCTTACCACTAAATTGAGACTACGTCGTCGCAAAAGCCAGTCAACTTCACCCAGACTTTTTGATGCTGAGCGAGGAATTTCGGCAGGAACAATGTTTTCACTGGCTCGCCGGAGCCGAGGGGGCCTATTGACCACCTCAAAGCCTCGCGGAATACCAGACGTGACAGACTCTGTGTCACTACACATGCCAGCCTCAAAAGGGCCCCAGGATTGCGCGCGCAGTCTAGGCGATGAGGGTGGAGAAACATTACTTAAGCTCTGCGGAGCACTCCGATTGCCGGTGATATGCTCGGATTTTTCATCCACTACAATATCAGAGTGCATAGGACCGAGATCACTTCCTCCAGTTTGACGGGAACCACAAAATGCTTTTTGTGATGAGCCTCGTAGTCGAGATGTAAATCCATCGATAAGCATCGATAATGGGACAAGAGCATAAACGCATAGGAAAAAGATGAGACCGGCAATCCCGTGAATGGTGTGCAGGTGATGCAAAATTGTGGAAGGTTCCTCCGGAGTCACAGAGATGGTTAAGAAAGCAAGGACAAATCCAGTAACTCCAAGCCCATAGGCACCCAGACCACCCGCCGCATAGTAGTAAGTAAAAGGCGGCCGGATAGGATTGCGGAAAATCAGGATGACAGCCTGCAAAATAATCAGAGAAAGCACCGCAAACAACTTATGTAGTAATGACGTTTCGTATGTGCGAGCGATGGTGGTACTTGGACTAGATGGACCACTAACGTGGGTAGAAGTGGGAGCTGGCAGCGCTGGAGGCTCTGACGAGGCAGTGATGTTAGCTCTGGTGGAAATGGCGGTCGCACACTGTGATAAGTATCGGACGGTAACACCTGAACCATCCGCTCCAATGCCAGTCGAAAGATGACCATTCCCAAAGCCCTCCCATTGGAGGTCTGTGGGAGTTATCAAACCCTTGTAAGTACGGAGCAGCCAAACCTCGGATAAGTATTGACCCGATGTATCACGACCGCCGAACATCTTTACGGGCATATGAGTTACCAAAATCTATAATATCATGAAAGCTTACAATGGTATCGGCGGAGGAATTTCTTGCAGGTCCAACTAGACCTGTCTGGTATGATAGGACAGAAGCACCTTCACGTGGGCTGGGAAAGGTCTGTATTCCAGTGGTTCCCGGGTCGCCGGAAGGCAGGACTCGAGTCCAAGTACCAGCGTTGATATCTAGGACGTCCTTATGATTGATCGGTAACCAGATAAAATGCTCGAGACAGAAAGACATACAATTTCCCCCTTGCTGGAACCGCCATCGTCGCTCCACAGTGAGTCATTGAATATTCCTACTATCGAGAAGACTTGAGAAGAGAAAGAGGGCGAAAAAGGGTTGAGGTTCGGCGTCACGGCGGGACCAAGCCGTGGTGGTGGACACCCTCCCGGGGATATTCCAGAGCTTCGTGGAATGTTTAGCACGAAAGATTTCTGCTGTGCACACGAAACATGGGGTGGTGTCACATCACACCCATGTACTGAAACTAGCTGTTGGCCTATGACTGCGCTTCCCTCTCCCACGACTGGAGGAAATGAGCCTATCGATAGCTTGTCCCAGCTGCCATTTACACTATTCGGTAGATTGGAAGACAGCGTTCCAGAAAGACGCAGTCGCCATACATCAGACAGAGGAAACACCTTTGTCCCGTCTGTACCTCCAGCCATATAGAATGTGTTGTTGGGTCCTGGAACGATAGAATCCTGAACAGGATGTACACGAGGGTCAATGCCGCCTGCAGCCCCCCATCTAGCAGATGGGCCCCCAGGTGATAGTGTAACTGGGGACCAAAATTGATTGATGAAGTCAAAGGCCTGTCAAAGGCGTCAGTGGAGAACCCTCAACATCTGAAAAACGTACCCAGACATCTGACAAAACCTTTCCATCTGATCCCTTCCCACCGTAAACAACAAAAGCGTGACGACTGGATGGGATTAATCGGGATCAAGACTGTCAAGATAAGCAAAAAAGAAGACGTACTTGCTAGCTGCAAAATCCTCGCCGGCAAGTGCAGCAGTCCGAGCAGGAGGTGTATTCTGGAGACCCGATGGAGGGGAGGGTGTTGTCCAGCTCAAGGTATCAAGATTGAGCCTGTACAGTGGTCAGATTACGGTGTGCATGGGAGTGGAGGGTCAATGACGTACAAATAGGTCTGTCCTTGCGCAAAGCCGCCTTGCGACTCTCCTCCAAAGATGATAATGCTACGACTAGCAGTGCATGAAGACGAAGATGGAGCAAAAGGACAAAAATACAGACCTGGTTTCATCGTAGCCAATAGCGGCATTCTTGAGCGGTGGTGGAGAGGCATTGCCCTGGAGGACGGTGGAGAGATTGATCCACTGGAGGGGAGGGACGGGGGTTGAGGTTGAGATGGTCTGTGCGCGGACAAGGGCGAGGAAGGCGAGGAAGAGGGGGACTGGCATGGGGACTGGCAAGCCCGACGCCAGCGCGAGGAGCACGCCGTGATGGACGACACAAAGGTGACGCACAACAATGTGACCTGACGCCGCAATGTGCCGAGATGCCAAACAACAATTTCAGATATCGATCGGTCTCAGTGTTTTACAACTAACGCTAACGCTATCCTGATCCTGATGTCAGACTCTTTCAAGCGTATCTTGACTGATCATGATCGGGCCTCCTGTATACGGTCAGGGTCGTCTAATTGTACTGAGTAGGTCCACCAGCACTCTTGCTTCGACCTGTCTCTCCTAGCACACCCCCGGAGCTAGTCGCTCAGCTCTGCAGCGTCGGATCACGAGTCAGGAAAAGTACTTTTTTGTCGCTAGATTTCCCTAACCACATTTCAGTCGGTGACTAGGCGTGACAGAAGGATACAAATCACCGCCCGCTTCCCATGCCTTCACCCATTCTGTGACCACCATTTTTGTTTCGGCAAATGACATGATGTATTTGGTTCTCCTCATCGTCTCCCCTCCCGTACTGGACCTACAGACACCCACCACAAGCGCTCTCGTCCAGCAGACCATGGAAGTGATACCAAGCTGGATATAGATAATGATCGTTGTGATATGGTAATAAACGTCATTCCCACATCACCAACTCCCTTGCTCTCACAGGACAGAGCGACCGAATTATTGGAAAGCACCGAAGCATAATGAAGACTCAGTCCTTATCTGCTGGAGCATTGTGTTTTTCGCATCAACCAGTCAACCCTCCTACCACCGTGTCAATCACGGAGGCTGAAGAAGATTGGAGTGTACGACTGACGGATAATATGAATATGAATCAGTCCCCGTTCACACCAGTCATTTTTGACCGAAGCACTTTTGCGTTTGACAATCCTCGAAGTATAACAAATCTGGCATGTCGCGTTATGACCTAGAGCTTTGTCAAACCGTCGCGAGAAAGATCCTTTTTTTCATCTGCAAGTCAGAATAAAGGGTATTTTTCGTTGGATGATCTGCCACTGTGTTTCCAGAGGCATTGCTACAGATGGGTACAGGCGTCACGAGTCCCCAGCACCCTGTTATCAGACAACCTAGTTTTGTGTCAGATTTTTGTGTCACGCCTCTCCCATCAAAGGACAACGGTATTTTCGGTAATTGCATGGTCAGATACTATTGTATCGTGTTGAAATCAGCCAATGGAGGGGTAGTAAACCGGCCATTGTTCCCGTTGCATCGTATGGATAGCGTCTAGCCGTTGCATGACAAGATGTTGACACGATAGCTTCACTGATCAGTGGTTTCTGGACTTCGAACCACAGAGTTTCCAAAACTTCTTGGCACATAGAAATATCATAAGAACGTTAATATAGTGGAACGGAGCTCCAAGCGAAGAGGTTAACACGGCTGTTTAAACGTGTAGCTTCCCTGATCGGGATCTCTTATCTGAGTTGAACACCGGAGTAACTTTGAGCGATTATTCATAATAGGAACCGGTAAGCTTTTTTGTACTTCGAGATCGGAAGAGATCTAACTTATAATTTTTCAAAATCAAGTGATCTTGTCTATTCTATCCTGCTTCCTTGTATCAGCACCTCCTTGGGTATTCTGTTTATATGGTTTATACACAAATACTGGCTTATGCGCATGTAGATACTTGGAGAAGAGGTCAAATAAGACGATGGCCAAGCGGATGATGACCTTTTTTTAGCCCTTCGCATCAAAGGTCGGCTTGATGTCTTACCCCCGTTTGCATACCCCCATCTTAAATCAAACTTTGATCTAGATGACAATGAATTCCACATGCAGACATGTTGTGTGGTGCGAGAAGGAGAAGGTTCGTCATGATTTACAACTACTTGATTGAACTGAGGCCATTGACAAATCAATGCGACCTCCTTTTCGGCAAGGCCCATCCGTAGATCTGGGACACACTTGTTTTGATCCATCCCTTCTGTCCCAAAGAGAACCGACACGCCTGAATTTCAGTATTACTTAAATACGGACAAACCTTGTGCAGAAGACCGCTCACATATCCCCCTCCATTTTCCACTCGTTGCTTCCCTCGACGATGTCCCAGTATTCACCAGCTCAGAATTGTTCAAACGTTGATTGCCCTCCTCAAAGGGAGCATTGCCCAGTCCCTTGGTAAGTGCTCATCTGTCCACCACTACTATTCTAGGAACACCCGCTTCCCATTCACTGGTGAACATTGAGCTGATGAGACTGTTGATTGCCTGAAGTTCCATCTCGAAAACTGGAGGTATGAGTTCAACGAGCGCAGGTAAAATCCAGTCACCAACCCTTGTTCATAGGCACCGGCGGTCATTTGTCCCACATACGTTCTTCATCCCAGGTCTCTGTGAATCAATCCACTGAACCGCCCCCCGGGAACAGCGAGTATGAAATTCAAAGCCACCTGTACGTGTCGAGCTGAGCTGGTTGATCCCGATTGTAAATACCTATGTTCCCTCGCAGCATGCGGACTAATCCACGCCCAATTTGGTTTGTCTGGTGCAGCTTTCGCGTGATACGCCACTTACACATGGATGCCACAGGTGTTCCGAGGGATCTACCCCTACATCAAAACATTGCCCTTCGTCAAGTTGCCAATCCCACCACAATGGTTTCACACAGTCGATGAATTTGCCGCCCTTGAACCCAACTTCAGACTCTCAAGAACACTCCAGTTCCATCAGTGGCAACCGCCGATCTCTGGACGCAGAGGAACCAGGACTGCCCTGTGTCCTCCGTAAATTCATCCTTCATCAACCACAGGATAACAGTCCTCCCCATCCCCCGTAAGCTATAGCTCAATGTCGAGCGCCGAACATCTAACATGTCAACTCTTGCAGAACTCAGAGCGCTGAGGCGTCAATGGGACCTCAGATTGGCAGCAGGTGACTGGAAACGTTTCCTAATATTACCGTTTTTACCAATTTTTTGCTGAAGACCTTTTCTAAGTACTTCGGATCAGAGGCAAATTCCTTCCTGCGCATCTGACCAGCGCAAGACAGGACGATTCCGCTGCAACGTGCATCAGATACTCGAAGATCCAGATCTTGCTAAAACCCTGTGGAATGTCCTTGGTGATACTCCTATACAAGATACGGGTATCGCCCACCTCAAGGCCTTGATCATTAGACGTTCACCTCCTTCTCTCAGCGGAAAATGGGATCAATTTGCATTGCGCATTGAAGATCCTGAAAATCCGATGAAAGAGTATATGTGTGTATTCGATTCCTCGAAGTGTGATTATTCTGGGAGGAAACCGTTAGTACGGCGCCACATCTTGTACAAACATTTCGGGATCAAGTAACTTTCATGATCTGTTTCTTCAGCAGTGCTAGTGATACTGTTCTCTAGATTATTCGGATGCCCTTTCTGCGACGGCACATACCATCAGGTAGCTGCATTTCCGCTCCTCTTCGTTGGTCGTGTCTGACATGCAACCACCAATAGGAGACATCTGCTATCACCCATATAGCCATCCAGTGAGTCTGAATTCTCAAAGCTGAGTTGTTTGGTGATTAAGGGGTGATGCATAGCCTCGGAGTCTTTCCCTATTTGTGCCCTTATTGCGATGACAGCTTTAATGATGTGGCCCGACGTCACCGACATTGCCAGGGTCGTCATGGTTATATGGCCAAGAAAACTAAACGGACACCCAAGTCGAAGAAGTCCCAAGAGGTGGAGCCATCTGATTCAACATGAAGACACCCAGACCGGTGATTTGCAATTCTAACCTCAATAATATTTCTCTGCTAGGCACTGGCTGGGGGTATGCCCTTCTATTATATATGCCTACCTTTGTAATCAATTTTTGATTCAAGTGAAAATAACATGTAGATATTCCTTCTCTTCTTCTCAAGACCCTTTATTATCGGGTTTCTCTCTGCCTTCGATGATTTGGGATCTCTCCTTGTAAGGAAGCGAAGGGTGTAGTTATCTCTATCTCACCTAACTCATTGCCTGTCCGTACCCTATCCAAGCCGTTCCAATTTTGGCGTGTCGTCAGACGCCAGTCAAACGCCACCGCCACGATGCTTGTCTCTAGTAGAGCGATTCTCATGAGCTGAGGATAAGTCGTACCCTGCTCTTCTCAGTTTCGAACAAGTGGAAAAGAGCGAGAGGGGTGTCACGGGTACGAAGGTACAATGGGGAAATCCGGAATTTCGGTTAACCCGTCCACGGAGATAGTTCACGCGCTTAAGCAAAGTGCCCCTGTTTGTAAAATGTAGTACTTTGATAAGCGACACGATACGATATGGCCATATCCCTGAACAAAAGAATTGTATCATATGACCTGAACATGTTACTGTAGTATTCTCGTGAATACGCCGGCCCATGGAAGCCGGGACGAAATTGGGGGATTACAGATTTCCTTATACTGAGGCCGCTGACCATTGAACTGGATGAACGGGAAAGTGGAACTTGCGGCCCTAGGGCTGAAATTTTACTTAGCAAGGGGACCGAGAGCATTCGAGCCTGTTTCGCAATATGATCTAGAATTGTCTGACCAGGTTGTTCTCAATCATCGCGTGATCAATTGACCCCAATTGCCGAGACAATAATGGAATGGTCCAAAAATTTCAAAACAGATTTTGTCACGACTATTATCATGCAAGTGTGTTATACAGTTCTGAGAACGATCTGAGATCTCAAAATTTTCTCAGATGTGCCGAGATGCCGAAGCTGGATTTCAATTCACTTCCATCCGTAGTGAAGCAAACCGAAATTATAGTCGACCCTGTTCTAATATGGGTCCCTGCCACAATCCGGAGCTATCAGAGTATGGTTTTGTGAGACCATACATCATGTAATTTTAAAGTGGTCTATTACAACAAGTACCGAATTACGGCTGAATATGGGAGGAAAACAGAAGTCCTTTCTCAAATCGTTCAAAGTGTATGGGTGAGATTTATGGTCAAGCCGTTTCAACGAGTGCTTAACTGTCGGATAAAGCTCATCTTCGGCAACTATCGAATAATTTCTACTGACTCCTCAAGCCTCTCCATCCCTTGCATTGTCAGGATCTTGTCTCATCGTCACTATAGGAAGTCGGTTCAGTATTCACGATTTTTCTTGTTATGTAGGTAGGTGAGCAAAGAAAAATTTGACTGATAATAGATACTACTTCCAACCAAAATCACTGCTAACCTACTTTGCTATGATCCCGAGCTACCAGTCTTGACAGCTATCATTTAGGCCAGAGTCAGCTGTATTTAGCTAAAATGCTTTGTCTTCGACCAGGCTCTTATATCGCCTAGCGGGCTTTATCCAAAAGGGAGATGATCTGACATTGTCACTAGGACTGTGTTGAAGATAGAGATTTTGAAACGTTTTTAATGAAACAGTTCAAAAATTTTGTATGAATTAATGTAAGAAAAGCTGTTATTGGTCCAGAACGTCGCAGGGAGACACGTGCATTTTATTGAGGAGCTCAAAGTTATTCTTACTGACAACATTTCCCCTGCCGATGTTGTAGAACACACCTCGTGTTACCGACCTGGAACACTTGTTCCAAGAGTTGCTTCTTTATTGTCTTCTCGTGAATGATCCCGTGTTACCTGATGTAGCGATGCTCTTCATCTCTGTCCTCTTTACACCATAAATTACTTAAACCTTACTAGATATAGAGGCCTGTTATCAGACACCTTATCCGTCAGGCTTGACGTTGGAATCATTCACAACTTCCTGGAAGTCCTTCGGTTTCTATCAGTCTCAAACACTAAGAGTTGGCCTCATCATACGTGGATCCATGAATTGAAATCTGAAGTCTGGATAGACGACTCGACTCGAATGTTACAAGAGCCACATCACTAGTAACAGTAGCTCCTCGGAGCAGCTGTCTGGTTCGGGCAGTCTGATCCCTTTGATCCAGACGAGTCAGACAGCCAAGATGCAGAGAATATGGACATTGTAAAGGTAATCTAATACAATATAGCTTGAAAAGCTCGACAGCCCTTACTTCGCTGCTCTCGTCAAGTGCCTTGGAGGTGACAAAGACTGTCATTGTTTTCACTAGGGCCTTGTTATAAAAACCACTGTTCCTTCCGGCTCACATGCTGGCTGAGATATGGATGATTTCATGAATCAGTATTTTGATTATACTTCTCCACCACTGATGATGCGGTATCTGCAAGCAATGTTCATTATCATTTCTGCCTGGCCCGCCACTTTGGCTAGATTGATTATGTAATGTATCTCATATTTTTAACATTGTCCGACACAGCCCCAGTTTTAAACTCCACCGATAAAGGACTGTCATTGTTTGATACAATCTATCTTTCTGGCATTTCCGGCCCACAAACTGATAGCCAGTCGGCAATCGGCGACTACTCTTGACGTGCGGAAAGCCATCCAATTCCAAGAAGTAGCTGAAGTCGATTTCGTGGAAGCAGTATTTCAAGACACTTACAGATAGGGCCCTATCCCTGCTGGGTGCCGACCACTTGTGTTGATAACAGTTGATCTATGATCGGTGAACCATGTGAACTTGTAACATACTCAGTATCGCAAAACACTTCATTGTGCCATGGGAACGATTAATCTTTATGGAGACATTACTGTAAATGGTAAGTCAGGCCCACGACATCTCGGCAATTGCGTAATTTGCCGGCGAGAGTTGCCTTTGTGTTCTCGGGTATGCAACCATGCCTTCGAACTATAGTCCGAAACTCGGTAGCGTTGCGCTACAGGGTCCTTCTCCACACCTACAAACAGTGCATGTCTCACCGTCAACTTGCCAGGATCTCTCATTGTTCAAAGGTGTGTTGCGCCTTCGTGCTGCCTGACGGCTGACCTGCTCATTATTTGAAACAGACATACTCAGGGAGTACCGCCGTCTAGACGATACGGTTACCATGAGACTAAATAGAGCAAATGCCGCAATGCGGGATCAGCAGCGTGAGCATGACAAGAGTAGTCGAGAGAATGTTCAGAATCAAGCATGTGCCTATCTTTGGCACGAGTTGGTCGGTCAGTTTCTGGTAAACAACGATGTATCCACTGATTTATAATGCTTTGAGTTGACATAGAGAACTGGAAACGAAGAACGCAGCTTGTGGAGTACTGCACAGTTGTAGTTGATCAGTCACTGAAGGAGAAACGAGAGGCTCTTGAAAGTGTGGACCCTGGCCAACAAAGGATGATCCAAACAGCAGTGTATGCTGACCAAGTGAAGGTGCAGGGATGCATTTAGACCTCGGTCCACTGTGAGGCTTATTGTCCTCTGTGCAGCGGAACCAAGTACACAACGAAATGACGGTAGAGACTATTATACGCAAACGAGCTGTTGAAGGTGCGACATTCATGAAGTCACCCCCAGTATGTTTCCACTGATGTACATACCAGTATTTCGATCGCGATGTCAATATTTTGTACCACCGTCTACCGACGAAGAGGCGCGACGCCTGTGGGAGGCTGCTCAAAAGTAGTATACAGATCACTAACACAACCATGTCTTGCCAGCGAGGCAAGATACCTAAGGGGTTTGAACAACAATGAGCTTTTATTACAGAATGACGATCGAGTTCGCATTGTAATGCTAGGTGGACCGTGATATAGACAAAGATAACCAGTTGTCTTTGGGTTGACTGAGTGGATTTTGCAATGCATCACGCGAGTTACCTGTCTGTTATCCTATGTTGTTCTCCACCATCGTGTCCCTTCTACCAGTGCTCGTCGCGGCTAATCCCCACATTGTTTTGAATGATCAGTCGATAATCGCTGACAATGCCTTCAGTGATATCAAGGTGCCTGTCCAGCTCGGCGTAATGAGCAGATGCCCAGATGCCCTTCTTTGTGAAGCTACTTTCAACAATGTTCTTGCTCAAGTCTGGGATAAGGTAGATTTGTCGCTGGTTTACATTGCAAAGTAGGGCTAGTCCTTGGTTGAAGTGATGCTCAGCACATAGACTCAATCCTCTCATTTTCGCAGGTTTAATAACTCTGTTCCAGATTTCGGGCTAACTTGTCTCCATGGACCAGAAGAATGTGCGGGAAATGTGCAACAATTATGTGTCAATAAGTATGCTACCCAAGAACAATGGTGGAATTTTGTTCAGTGTCAGAATTTCGATGGAAGAGCAACGATTGGGACACCGGAACTCGCATTGAAGTGTGCTGATGTTGCACAGGTAGACTGGAGAACAAGTGGTGCTGGAAATTGCGCAGGCCTAGATGGTAGCGGTAAAGCACCCGAAGGCCTCGAACTCCTGCACAAGAGCGTGAGACTAGGCCAAAGTCTCCAGATCATGTATGTTTTGGAGACTGTTATCATCTCAGCCCACTAATCATACATTCAGTAAAAGCTGTACAATCCTAATTAACTCACGTAAAGTATGCGTACATGATGTTATCTGGAAGGAATGCGAAGTGAGTGAAATGTCAGAGAGTTTTGTTGAGAGTTCTGTTGATATTCATTGTTCTCCAGGACGGCCACACTGTCAACGACTTTATTCGTCAAATCAACAAAGAGTATGCAAGGCTGAACACTATCGTGTATTAGTTGTATTTTAGCTGCCTCTAGTGCTTATTCCTCTTATGTACGCTGTCTTGGGTGTTTTCTTCCTTTCCTTTCGTTTGTGATGTCGTAGAGCCTTTCCTTCAGCATTCTCGCCCTTCGTATTCTGAAGCCGTTCGCTATGCACGACCTTTCAAGATTAAGGAAATAGAGTTATCCCCACAAAAGCTCGTAAAGGATGACAAGGACATTGATTACTATTAGAGGTACTGCGAGTCGACGAGTTAAAAAGGCTGGCTAGAGAGCAATGGGAGCAACTCACTCCGCATAAGTGTCCGCACAGCGTTAATAAGCTCTATCAGACGAGCTTTGACACCAATATCCTGGTCTCCATAGCCCATTTGATCGTATCCCTGATTATAACCTACATTGGGATTCTGGGCCTGTCTCCCTCTAGATGAAGCCCAACCAACTATGAAATGATCAGCATCACTTCTTGACTGGCAGATATTGGAGAGTACTTCGAACTAGAAATCGTTCCTCGTTCAGAATGGCGATGGCATTCACGAGAAGCAGAGACACCTGAAGCATGGTACCAAACATCTTATGATCCCTTTTACTGCCGCGTGTTCAGTTCTATAAGACTACAAGCAGATGAAACAAGTCTTGCAGTTAGAAAGAAGGTGTGCTGGCGATACGACGCGCTGCGTTGTGCGATGTGGTCATTGGCCGTGTGACACTCGATTCAAAAGTTGTGACGCCTTTAGATTCTGCCATGACTTCCTGGAAGGGTGTGCACTACCACTACAAACCTCTAAAAACTTCTGAAATGCAATTTCATAGGCATGTTACGACGTTCTTTAGTCTCAAGTAACCAGACAAGACGCTTAGGGATCACATGTCAAAGTCGGTCCTAGTAGGTGTTATCTCGAAAGCTTGAAGCCAAGGGCTTATCTTCCTGACCCTCGCCATAGTGCGAGCAGTTTCGATCCTTTTGGATGGCTAAGAGGCAAGATGAGCTCTGAAACTAGGGAAAAACAAACAAAGGAGGAAATAGCAGAGGCAAAGAATCAGGCGACGGAAGCTCAGAGCATTTTTGAAGCACAGCCTGCAGTTTTCAAGAAGTCAGTGAAGGAAAGGAGAGTCCATATCCCGACGAGCAAAAAGACTTGTGACAAACTTGTCAGAATGAAGGAAGTAAGCCCTCGATTTCATTTCTTAGTCCTGTTCAGGTTTAACCGTATTCCAGCACAAATATTCGACGGCTAATTTCAAGATCTCACACAGGAAACTTAACATGCTTGGCAGCCAAATATCTGGGAAGCCTATCGACTGGGCAATCTTGCAGATGCAGTTTAGTCAGAAGCGCGCCAGCACCAGAATAATGAACATGTTGGCGACCGCAAAAGACCACGCATCGCGCTACAAAAAAATGGATTTGTCGAAGGTTATTGTTTGTACGTCTTCTGCTCACAGCCGTTATCCCTTATTTCTGACATGATATCCTGACAGCCGAGGCATGGGTGACGAAAGGTAAACGCCCTCCGGCAAAGGTCGAACCTCGCGGGAGAGGCCATTTCGGTGTCCGACGACTCCCCATGTCGAAGATGACCGTTGTCTTGCGACATGGTAAGACGGTGGAGGAGGAAAAGGCTGAACGGCGGAAAAAGATCCTGAAACGCATCGTATCCGCTGGTGTTACCCGAGAGGACATCCCTCTACGAAATCCCTCCCCCACGTGGAGTTGGTAGTTCTTGAGGCTAATTAAATATCTTTTTCAGTCCAATTCTACTGTAGCTAAAAACATTACTTGCGTGGAAGGATCAATTAATTGAGGATTGAACACGTTGGTGTGACATCACATCAACACCATTTCAACTGGTGCATTATTGTTATGCCACCCAGCTGGTGTATACTTACTTCCATCCTCTTCACCTTCTTTTCTCTAATTACGACATGCAATGCAAAAGAAGCCGCATTTGAGAACACAGCCATTGTGCGAACAGCTGAGCTGGGGGGGTCTATTGTCCACGTCACGACAACCTATGCGATTAAGAGTCTGACAACTGGGCAAGGCACATACACAATTACATTTCCTAGGAAGGAGAGAGATGCTTCAAGCTTTCTGGAGGTCAAGGTCAAGGGTCAGAGGGATCCTTTGGAAATTCGTGAGCGACCATTCTATGCCAATGCGTGAGTGCAGCACCTGCCCAATGGATCGAGGACGTTTGTCTAGTTGATTCACCTGGTCCAGGAAATTCACGGAGGTTGATGTTATGCTACCCAAGAAGTTGGGAGTCAATGCCACGCTGAATCTTGTACTGGAGACGATCCAGACACACGTTACAGAGCCTTGGCCTGAATATGCGACTCAGAAAGACGAGCAGGCAATGAGATATACCACAGACCTCTTCGTTATTAGCCCATACGTAACATTGGTTCAACGTACAAAGATCAGGCAAGTCTGAACCTCCTCCACACCTAAGATTTGATTATTTAATGAAAATAGGGCGTTGGCACCTCGTATCATCTCATACGACGAACCAGAGCTCAAATCCTTTGCTTCCGATAATGTTGCCTCTAAGTCTGGTGCCACTATCACTTACGGTCCTTTCAACGGTATCCCTCCTTCAGCGAGCAATGATTTCCTTAAGGAGTACCAACAACCTGTCACTGTCCGTTACTACCACGAGCAACCCGTACTCGAGATATTGGAATATAAGCGCTCCGTAGAAATCAGTCACTGGGGTTCGAACCTGAATACCGAAGATCATCTAGTCCTTCATAACGCTGGGCCCAAGTTTGTTCACTAATGTTTCTCATGAGAAAGTCGCTGATATTCCTTCAGACTGAAAGGGCACTTCTCTCGAGTTGACTATCAACAATTGGCTTATTTCGGCAAAACAACACCCCATATTCTACATTCTCTTCAGTTGGAGCTTCCACCAGGCATTGATAATATCTACTATTATGACCTGGTTGGCAATGTCTCCACTTCGCGCTTCAATAATGCTCCTACAGTGCTCAAAGGTCAGCCCGTTATGAAACCTAGCATTCTGGAGATGAAGCCACGTTATCCTTTGTTGGGCGGTTGGAATTATACATTTACTCTGGGGTGGGATACCGATCTGGCACGTGTTGGCGCATATAATGAGTCAAGTGGAGAATATATGCTTGAGGTTCCCGTAATGATTGCCGTCCCTGGTGCAGTTGTGGATAACTTAGAGGTCAAGATTATCTTACCCGAAGGTGCTACGTGAGTCCCTCTAGGTCTGAATAATTCTAGGTCTGAATAGTAACCACGTCCGACATTATTTTACAGGGATATTGAGGTCACTACACCTTATCCTTCCCGTGCCATGTGGCTCGATAAGCAAATAACTTATCTGGATACCATCGGGCGCCCTGCCATCATGTTCGAATATAAGGACTTGACTACTAAACACGCACAAAACATTTACGTGAGCTCTATCATCTTGTAATTTTCTTGTTCTAACACTAATTCTTGGCTGATACAACAGGTCGTTTACAAACTCTCATCAAAAGAGCATTTAAGAAAACCCTTCGCAGTTTCAGCGGTTTTCTTTGGATTGTTTATTTTTGCATTTGTTGTGAAACGGATTGACCTAACAATCCATAAAAAGAGCAAAACTGCATAAACTACTTGCGTGTCTTCACTGTTTCAGCCTGAAATATCTGATGGTTAAATACATTGTGGCAATGATATTTTCATAGTGGAGTATCGGCCTGATTCTTCAGGAAAAGTCGGTTAAATGCATGAAGCGTCACAGGGGAGCATGGATCTGGTGTCCTAGTCCTGAGTACGAAAGGTCAACACGAGTTATCCCCTCTTCGGCGATCGACTGACCCTCGTAAGAATGTGAAGATGCCTGGTTTACCGCCGGGCACTAAGCATTCATAGAATAATCCACCATTGCTTAGTTTTCCCTCTTCATAAAAGAGCATAGACCCCTGCCATCTCCAGACGCCGTAGCTGTTTCCTGACCTCTTTTGACTACTAAGGAGTTGAAGGGGAAAATCGGGGGTACCGGTCATATTTTTTATATTGACAGAATAGATCGCAGTCGAGTTGATGACCTGATACAATTGGTTCTGACGGATATAAAACCACTCGGGCTGGCGATCTTCTGTAGCTGCTGTGAGGTTTCCGGGCGTTCCTGCGTGGAGTTTGTCATCATGGGATATGAAAAGACAGGAGAAAGAAGTCAAACCTTCATCATGGACATTGAGGTAACGGGTGTTGGGAAAGCCAGCATCGGCCCTCCCTATGACCGAGATATAAGCAGCACCGGGGACGAGGGAACCCATTTCATTGTCCCATCCAGTGAGATGCTCAAAGGTTGGAATGGCGGTAACAAGAACTATAAGAAACGAGATCCAAAGGACTAGAGCGTAAAATCTGGGCATGTTTCAACTGGAACAGATGTGCATCATGCACACCTGCGAAACTATCTGGGAAATAGCGACGTGTCCCATGGTGAAATGTCGGATGCGAGAAGGCTTCTCTTGTGATCTGACATATCTGCACATGACTTCCCATCAATCGTTAACGCTTTTTCAATACGCTTCCAGCGACATTCCCATAATGCTCCGCCAGTCTGGCCCTCATGTCACCCGCTCATTATTATACACCTCTGCGCGCATGTTTACAGCTACCGTTCCTTTCTCTACTCGACATCGTCTCCTTGAACTTGACAAATCACAGTCAGTTGAACCGCAGATTCCTCGGTACCTTCGCCGCCAGAGTTTGCAAAAGGAGAAGGCGGGGGAGGAGGGGGGTATAGCCCTTTTCCGTCAGAATGATATCCCAAGATATCGATCTAAGCATTTGACCCCTGACCCTAGCACACGAAGGGAGACGAATAAGGAAGGACTGAAGCTCCTTGAACCTCATGTGCTTTCTCAACGAATCAAAAAACTATGTGATCGAGGTAAACTGGATGATGCAGTGTCGCTACTCCAAAATTCCCCTTTAGCTGCGCAGAACACACCTGTTTGGAACACACTGATTTGGGAGACCATGAAAGTCCAGCGATACAAACTCGCGTATACCCTCTATATTGATGTATGTCGCCTCAATTTTTACCCAAAGCTCTTTCTCAAAACAAGGACTAGATGAAACGACGTGGGCATAGTCCCACCACAAGAACCTACCAGACTATGCTCAATGGTCTTGCGCGCATAGAAGACTTTTCGGCGTACAGCCAACAACTCAAAAATGCGACGTTACTCTACGACTCCTTCAAACGACACCTGAAATCCATCCAACAAACAAATCCTACAGACTCAGAACTTTCCGTCAACCCTATTGCATCCTATATCAAAATATTGGGCAATTCAAAGCGTTATGATGAGGCTTACGAAGCTCTTCATTCTTTGGATTCCGAGGGCCCTCTGTCCGCCAACCACTTTGTTTATACAGCTATGTTTCAAGTGCTTGCCTCCCGCCCAACGGTAGGCACGCCCATATCTCGACGGGGGGATATTCGAACGTTATGGGCTCAGGTCGTGAAAGCCTCCAAAAAGAATCCAAATTTCATCATTGACACCCAGCTCGCAACCGCCGCTATATTCGCCCTTATACGAGGCCAAACCGTGGATCACGATTTCGGATTCCAGATTGTTCGAGATTTCTTTGGTCTTGTTCCTCCTGGAACACAACCTGTGACTGGTTCTCTTGCTCTTTCTTCAAAGGCGCTGTCTGCGGTCCTTCGACTATGCAATGCCTCCAGTAACTTCGATCTATGTGTTGACTTCTTCACTGAAGTCAAGCGACGTCCAGTCAAGATAGGTGGGGTGGATATTTTGGATAGGCTTCACGTGGAAGAGGTTTTACGAGCACACCAAGCCCTGAATGTTGCCACTTCGGGTTACCAGTCTCTTCAAATTCTTGAGTGGGTGCTCCGCCAAGGTGGTAAAGGCAAAATAAATCTCCAGATGTCCACATTCCATCTTATCCTCACAACCTGTTGGCACTCTGCCGACTGGGGAGCAGCAATGCGCACATTCGACTTGATGACCGGGTATCGTTCGCATGACTTTATGGATGGTGCCGTTAAGGAACAGCCACATCTTGACCGGTCCAGGAGGGGATGTAGTCCGACGGCAGAAACTATGTCAAGCCTTGTACGGACAGCATATGCGACGCGTAACTATGCAAACATGCGACAGTGTTTGCGGATGGTGGATCATCTAGGTCTTGATACACTCCTATCTCAGACATCTGAAGATGCCGAGAGTCGAACGGCAGCTAAAAACCAGCGGTTTTACGCTACCAAATTGGCACAGGGGCTAGTTGAAATGATCGAGTATGTTCTTGCCGAAACTAAAAGTCAGAAGTTCCCTGCAGATTTGGAAAGATGGAAGACTTTATTGGAGAGAGCCAAGATGGAGTTGAGACTTAGTGGGGAGGCAGCGCTAGTTCCAACACTGCAGCGGAAAATCCGAGTTGATGTATCTCCTGGGGAATCAATACAGATCGGGAAGAGAGAACTAGATTGACGGCATGAATATAGACCGGACGGCATGATTCATCAATCTTAATGTTGGTCAGGTATGATTTTGGACAGGCAACTTATTGGGCTGCCCAATCAATTGCTGAGTATAAGTGGGTCTCGTGTTGGGCCTGCTCGTTCTGAGCATGTTCTTGAGTGTTGTTTCACTATCTGCTCTTTCAGTTTGGGGTATGGTTTTGGGTAGTGGAGGCCGCCGTTTGATTTTGTTAATCTCATTGCATTTCATCTGACCAGTTAGTAAATTATGACCGTGACATAGTCCATAAGAATGCTGGCTTGAAACAGTAAGCAATGTTCACTAAATTTATATCAATACTACACACAGTATTCCAATCACTGTTCTAGTACTATACATGTAGTATTGAAATATTATTGAAACATTATCAGAATATATATTTCCGCATTAAATAATATCATTGAATAATATTTCAATTTATAGTCAATTAGTTCCTCTTCCTTTTCTTTTCTTTCTCTTGTCTTTTTCTCTTCTCTTCTTCATGTATGTTTGCTCCTATTGTATGTAGTTACGAAAGTAGCTACCACGGCCTGCCATCACGCTCCGTGTAATAAATTGGTGATTTAAAAATAAATAAATAATAATAATATTTCAATATTATTTATATTAAAATATTGACCTTAAGAAAGATATAAACCATTGCTTCTTTCTCTCTCACCATCATCTTGTATGGTAGTGCCCATAAGAGAATTAGCAAATATACATTTTTCCAGCTTAGCTTTTAGTTCAAAACCTTTTCAAATGGCCAACTTACCATCCTACATGGACATGGATGTCAATTGCAACTGTATCAGGGGAAGATCTGCTTCCTCAAGCAAAATAAATTTGAGGGAAGCTTCAATTCTTTCAAATGCTTCATCCACTCCATACCATGAAAGAATGGAGATGAATAACAACCTCCCAGATGAAGACATATGGGACTCAATTGACAGTTCTCAACTGTCCTATGACAGGAACATTGAGATAGGTGGATCAGTCAGAAATGCAACTGACAATCATTCCCCTGGGGATTCACAATATGTATGAAATGAGGTACCAGCCCTCAAGAACACACCCAAACCACAAGATGAGAGTGTATCCAATAATAATACTAACATGTGACCTTCACAGAAAGTCATCAATATTCAGCTGTCTTACAATGTAAATCAGGCTACTGAACAAGACTTGTGGGATGGGAATTTCCATTCTATTTCTCTTCATGGTTCATTTGAACATCTTCCTTCTGACTTCAGAGACATTAAGGAGTCTTTGCATTGAATGACAAAATACATTAAAAACAAAAAAATTGAGAATAATAAAGCAAATGAAGTTCTAGACCTCAATAGTATAGGGGAAGCTGCCTGGAAATTTATCTCTGCCATTTACAACTCAGGATGGGATTCTTTTATTGCTGATAAAAACAATAACTCTTTCAGACAGAAAGTTTTGTTGAAATTCACTTCCAAGCTTAACCCAGTCAATACTAGCAACAAAGGTGAAAAGAAAGCAGACAAGCCTGCAAGCTTCAAAAAACTATCTTCTCCTATTCTGGCTAAGTTACCCAAAGAAGTCAATGAAATTTTGAAATTCTTCAAGAAGAATAATCCAACAAGTGAGAAAAAAGACACAAAAAAATTATATACACAAGCATTGTCTTCATCTATTAATACAAGTGAAGTTTTCAAGATCAAAGAGACATTTCCGAATTTACAGACTAAGAAAATTGAAAATATACAAAAAATTATCAACAATGAAGGCAAACCTAAGTTGAGAATCAATATGATGACAAAGAGCCTGTCTTACAAGCAGATCATTATCCCAATGAGTAATAATAACAAGATGAAGTTTATAGAAGAGAGTAATGCTCACATTACTAACATAAACAGAGCACTTAAGAACATCAAATCTGGAGTTATGGCTGACTTTGTTTGATTTGACCAAGCTGGTATCATCATTGTTACTAACAAGATTGTATTGTCACTTGATCTTCAGACAATTGAAAAATATGTCAATAACACAAACCATATTGAAGCTGATAAAGTTGAAGCCCCTCATCTGTCTCAATCAAAATCATATCTGAAGATTATAGATATCCCCTATTTATTAGAAAATACTGACACTCCTATCTCAGTAAACATAGTTGAATTGATTATCAAAAGCAATCACATCTTCAACACTATTGTGGTAGCCTCTAGACTCCATATTATCAAAATATCTCTAAAGTCTGACATGGAAATTATCTAGCTGAATATTTGTGATGTTCAAAGCAGTAACAAAGCTAAAGGTCTCATCAATAGATGCTTCAACATTGGGAGTTACATTGCTACTATTTGTAGAGTAAATATGAATCTGGGAGTCTTATAGTGCAAGAATTGTTGGAAGTGGGGACACACTACTTTCTCATATAGAGTCCAAGGATCTAGATGTGTTAAATACAATAGTCTGCATAAAATGGAACACTATTGTTATTTTGCATGATGTTGCAAGACTAACTTTAAGACTAACTCACTGAGACTCAAAAATCAACAAGGAGAACTGTGCCCATACTCTTTCAAGTATATGAACTACAAAGATAATCATCAAGCTGACTTAAACTTGTGTTTATTCTGGAAACATAATTTTAACAGGAGATGGCATTCCAAAAAGTATCAATCAAGATCTCTTCACAAAACATTCAAAAGAACAATTTGCTTACTGATACCATTTTGGAACTGCAAAGAGAATTTGACATCATATTCATCTAAGAACTGCCATGGTCTTTCATTTACTCCATCCCCAGTTCTTTAAACAGGGAAGGAGATAAATTAGTAGGAGTTCTGAATCATCCTAATTAGACAACTTTTTCTAGAAACCCTTCAAGCAATCATGATTCTCCTAGAGTCATATTATATATTAACATTAAACTTTCATCCTTGAGATTTTCTTTATGAAAAGATATTTTTAATCATAGGGATATTTCTTGTATTTCATTCTTTAACTGTGGATTCATTCATTTTTTTATTAATATATACTCAAATTTGTCTTAATCTGCTTTAAAGTATCTTAAGGATATTGAAGCAAATATCAATAATGTTTTAATTATGACAGGGAATTTCAATATTAGAGATAATAGTTGGAATCTGTTGTTTTCTCATCATTCTAGTTATAATGATATTCTTATTGACTTTACAGACTTTTTGAACTTATATATTTCTAAACCCACTAATCAGGTTTCTACTAAATACTCAGATAATCAGAATGACTCAAATTCAGCCATTGACCTTACATCTCTCTAGTTGATTTTATTAGAATTTGATAATCATATAATTCATCCTAAATAGAAGTTGACATTGGATATCATATACAAGTCCACTCATCTGGAAACTACATCCCCATGGTGGAGTCACCTCCAAAACATACAAGCCTGCCTTCCATGGCAGCCACCTTTCTCACAACATATCTCATGGTGGTGCTGCAACTATCCAGGTATTCTGTCTTCTATGGTGGAGATACTCCTATTCAACTCAGTCTTCCATAATAGAGTTACTCCTGTCAGTGTCTCAACACTGAAACCTCTGCTCAGGGTAATAGGGGTTTTACTACTAAAACTCCGAGTATCTCCTATACTTTCTGTTTATATATAAGACTAGTAGTTACACTGTAATTCACTAGTCTGATAATCGATGAAGATAGATGTTACAACTCAACGACCTTAGTGTTGGTCAGAGAGAAGAACCTTGTATTGGGTTAACACAAGAGAACTCGATAGAGAACTCTGTACAAGATAGTCTACCTTATATACAATTTCATGATGGT
>Ga0157368_1000066_pt1 | contig 43429 bp, 49 predicted proteins | sample AttbisABBM3_FD_113146 | JGI IMG/M metagenome (GOLD analysis project Ga0157368, IMG submission 113146) | Fungus gardens microbial communities from leaf cutter ant in Botucatu, State of São Paulo, Brazil - Atta bisphaerica ABBM3 | ecosystem: Host-associated > Fungi > Mycelium > Unclassified ... | reverse complement strand
CGGCGTGTGCTAATGCGAGGTTGCGGGATGTTGCGGGCCGAGGCGGGGTCGAGCTCTGCGTCGGTGACCGATCCTCGGCGTGTGCTAACGCGATGCTGCGGGATGTTGCGGGCCGAGGCGGGGTCGAGCTCTGCGTCGGCGACCGTAGCCAATGTACCAACTCGGTGTTGCGGTAAGAGTGTCATGATCCAACCCCAAGACCCGTCGCTGTTTATTTATATGTCTAATCTAAAAACTCCTCCATCTCAAGTTCTCCCTCCGCATCCGCATCCGTTCGCATCTTCAGCAGATAGTCAGGGTCTGCCACCTCTGCAAGATATTCCTGCCGCTCTGCCTCTTCCTCTTCACCAATCGGCGCATGCGTAAGCCGTATCACCTCCCACTTGTCATCATACTGGTCATATTGCTGCAACAAACACCCATTCAGAACCAAGTACAACAATGCCACAAAGACTTACATTCACTCGTTTCTTCTTCAATAACATCTTTCTCTCAATGTTCTTGTAATAGGCACCCTTCTCTCTCCGGGTTCTCTTCCCCTCCGCCTCACCCATCACATCCTCAAACTTCAGCGGTCCATCCCCGTCCCACAAAACTAACAAGAACTCGTTTTCCAGATTCTGTTCTACCTTGATAGTCTCATAGTCCCGGACAAACTCGAACAATGTAGGCTCTTGTCCGTCCGGCACCTCGTACGGTGCTACAGACATTCTGGTCTCCTTCAACTTCACGGCAGACTCATCATTCTGAGTGAGGTAATAGGCCAAGAAGGAGTCATGTTCCGTTTTCATAGGTCGCAAAATCGCGCAATCCAGACGCTCGTCTTCGACCTGGTTCGCTTGTTCAGCTGACAGTCAGAAAGATAATAAAAATAAATAAAACATACATCCACCGGCCGATCCCCAGGTCTCTCCGAGAACCTAAACAAATCATACTGATTTGGCCATATCTGAGCATCTGGTAGAATAGGATACGACTCAACCGCCGTCACGTCAGGTTTATTGGGATGTTTCAACGCGGACAGATCAAAGTCGTCGTTCGATGCTACAAACGACGTCTCAATATCTCTTAATTGTGCATTCCTCGAGATATCGATAGGTACAATTGGTATCGTTTTCCTGTTCAGACGTCCGTTACGCCTGATTCTGGTCAAGTATAAAAGAGCACACATACATTTCCTGTGATGAAGTCCGTAGAACACCTTCTCTACTAATATACTCCGTCTTCCTCAACCACGGCACATGAGTCATGGATGGGCTAGACCCATTCAAATTTCCTGCATTGGTCGTAATCCCAACTGAACTTGACGTGTCCGACAAAAGGAATGCATCCTTTGGATCCAATTTCGGTAAATTCAACGGATCAGGATTCAATGCTATCTCCCGCCCCCCCAAATCACAAAAAAAAAAAAAACAAAATGTCAGTTTCTCATTTCCACTCTCTACCAACCCATCAACAACAAGAAGCAGACATCTCAGCACTTACCTGAATCATCAACACCCTCCTCCCACAAACACTCAAACTTTCCCAAATCCAAAGGCATACCCAATTCAGCATCCACGATCATTGGTAATTCCGTTTCGTTGATCAACTCATTCAAAAATTCGGGTCGCGTGTACCGCTTCGGATGGGTCGGTATATCCAGAAATTTCGGTGGACAGGGTGGTGCAGGAAGTGGATTGGAGTACCGAACGCGTACTAGAAGGTCGAGTTTGGAAGAACTTGAAAATGTAGTAAGAGAAACGGGGTCATAGATAACAAGGCATATGTACCTCTTCTTGAAGCTCATTATGTCGAAGGTAGTTGGTAGGTAGTTGGTTTTGGCTTGAAGTTGATATAACAAATAAAGGCAAACTCCAATAAAGGCGGTTCAAAAATAGAGTTGTTCCCCAACGGATGTCTGATTCAGATTCATCATCCGAAGCTGACGAGTTCAGATGACAGTGTAAGGCTTTCAATTCCTGCTTGAACAAAAATTTTCACTGTTGTTTTGTTAAACATGACATCATCATCTCACAAGCACAGAAACTCTCAACAAAAGCTTGATTCTGCGATTTTGGCACCTGCTGGGAATGAGTGAACAAAAAATGCATGTGCTGTGAACTGTTTCAACAGCAATTCTCAACTCGGTAATTTTTACAAAAATTCACTAGTCGCATTTCTACGATCCAGTAATCAACAACTATACAGTACTCCGGACATTACCGGTCATTTCACCCACGGTACCTTCAATAATCCGTCAACTACCCTTACGAATAAATCTCTCTCTCCTCTGCTTTAACAATGGTTCAGTCCTTTCATTCGTACTGCAAATAAGTAAATCAGCTTATTGAGATCACAGACAAAACGCACCAGGAAAGTTGGCATCACCGGAAAGTACGGTACTGTACGTCTCAAAAAACTCGTGCCTATTCTGCCCTTCAAATATTCGCATTTAAACTTGGTCATCCTTTTAGCGTTATGGTGCTTCACTCAGGAAACAAGTGAAGAAGATGGAAATTTCGCAGCATGCTAGGTACACATGTACGTTCTGCGGAAAGGTGCGATTTCCGTCATTCAGTGAGGTGTACTTGTACTCATGGGTCCTACCTACCTACCCCTGGTATTCTGGCCATTGTTTTTTGAACCTTGTATAGGATTCAATGAAGAGGACCGCAATTGGTATCTGGCACTGTAAGCATTGTAAGAAGACTGTAGCTGGTGGAGCATGGACAGTGGCGACCCCCGCCGGTTCTACTACGCGCAGGTATGTTTTTTTGGAGGGGTCATGTACCTCGATCAAAAACCAGATTGGTGTTCTGATGTGTCAATATTAGTACCACCCGTCGGCTGCGCGAGGTGAACGAGGCTTAAAATTGTAACAAACTTTGCGCTCTTTTCCTCGTGTCGTCCTTGTACATGTTCGTATGCACTATGAATCTGGAATGCATCAAGTTGCTGCCACAATGCGTGTTCCTATAGTCCACTTTCCAGCAGTTCATGCTTCATTAGAAAAAATGGGGAAGAATATCTAGACTTTGAGGGAGAAGGTCATATGCACCCATGATATCATTATTGTCTCACAGACATGATGAATGTACAAAAACTGAATCTGGTGATAGACTGTCAAGAAGATTTTCTTTAGAAGTCCTGTGCATGTTTTCCGTATCGTCCAGGAAGTTTGTCGTCGTTGATGTATGGACCTAAAGCCTTATGAATGGCGCTATGACCAGTATCGACAACAGACATTTCAGCCGAAGATTGGTTTGAAGGCTCAGTTAAGCAGGGCTGGGACGTTGATGAAAAACTTCTTGTACCTGATCTCTCGGTGAAAACAATTGTCTAGAGGGATAATGGGGCGAAAAGATGTTCGCGGCTTCTGATGCTGCAAGCTTTGAATTGGCATCGCGAGAAGTGAGACTGCTCCCTCGTAATCTATAGGTTCCTTTCGTGTCACCATTGGCCTACTTCAACATCAAATGACTGAATGACTTCCCTCCCAACGCAATATGGTCTGGGTCATATCATCATGAATGCTGTGACTCCTAAAACCTGTTATTTCAATACTAAAGCTAACAAAGTTTCAGCTAGATGATGATTACGTTACCTCGCATGAAGGGTTTTCATTAGCACTACACTGACTTTAGCATCTCGGGGGTTGTTCGGATCTATTTTCACACCTCACGGGCGTCTCTTTGCTCAGTCATTGTAGCAGTTGGAGGAGTAGGTTCGGCGGAGGCTGCAGGGTGCTGGGATGCTTCCGTCGTGGCAGTTGGGATAGAAGCCTCTTCAGTTGGGTTGGACGGTCGAGTAGTCTCAACAGGTGTAAAAATAGAACTCTTCCGGGTTCATCATGCTCAGCATAATGTTCAACGTCCGGTTTCATATCGCTGTTATTATCAGATAAGATGATCTCACGTCCACTCGTTACCATGAGTACTGATACATGCTTCGAAGTTCCAAGGACTAGCCACTCGGAAGACAAGAAACTCGGGAGCCCTTGTCACCGAAGTGGCGATGAATCAATCAATCAATCAATGACAGCGAGATCTAAGTTAGGATTCATGTGACGTGACAAACGCCATTGTTCTCTTCACCCATTTACTGTCTCTCTGCAATTCCTGACAGGCATAGGGATACTAAGCATCTGAGGCTGCCCCCTTGTTGCTCCCACTGCATATGATTTAATTTATTGCATCACTCTACAGGTCTTTATTTCTCCACTCCGATATGTATCATCCTTCCAATGGCTTCGCTCCGCAATTTATCTCTGAACATCGTGAAAAACAGCGATGGAATGGGACAACACGATCATTCAACATGGATGGTCTGCCCATGCCCAATGGTTGTAACGAGAAGCAGCCAATTGTATACCGGCTAGTTGACAGCGCGCGGGCTGCACTCATAAACGTGCGTCGACTTGTAGGACAGTTTTGGCAGGTGCAGTCTTCCAGTCCTGCTATTGACGGCCCCAAGCTGCCGACGGTGCAAGACTCTGGATTCTCGATGCCTGTGTTCGTTCTCCTCTGTGTCCTCTGGTACACTACCTCTGCCCTCTCATCTAACACTGGCAAAGTGATATTGAGCCAGTTCCGCTATCCAATCACCCTGACCTTCATCCAATTCGGCTTTGTGGCAGGATATTGTCTACTTTTCATGGCACCCCTTATTCGGTTTTCGAAACTACGCAAGCCCACCAAGACTATTGTTCAGAATACCTTCCCTATGGGTCTATTCCAGGTAGGAGGACATATGTTTTCTAGCATGGCTATCTCTCGGATTCCTGTTAGCACTGTACATACCATCAAGGTTAGCTTCATCGTGTCATTTCCCAAACCAGAATTAAATTTCTATGACAGGCGCTTTCACCCCTATTCACTGTCGCCGCCTATGCTCTCCTGTTTGGCGTTAGCTATTCGTCAAAGATATACCTATCATTGCTTCCATTGACCATCGGTGTCATGTTGGCCTGTTCGTTCGACGTCGCGTCAGATGTGATCGGCTTACTTTGCGCTTTTGGGTCAGCCCTTGTGTTCGTCAGTTCAAACATTTTCTTCAAAAAAATCGTGCCCTCCAACTCTAGCGGGCATCTGGCGAGCTCCAATAAACTAGACAAACTCAATCTTCTCCTCTATTCTTCAGGCATGGCCTTTTTGCTCATGATCCCATTGTGGTTTTATTACGACCTTCCTCTCCTCCTGGCCGCCCGTGCGAACCCAAACCATATATCACATCCTAAGCAAGGGCACGCAGCCCCACATTCTGTGACATATTATTTTTTCCTGAATGGGGCTGTTCATTTTGCTCAGAACATTATTGCCTTCGTTATCCTTTCGTCGACATCACCAGTCACTTACTCCATTGCGTCTCTTGTCAAACGGGTGGCAGTCATTTGCATTGCCATCGCATGGTTTAATCAGACCGTTCACCCTCTTCAGGCAATCGGCATTGTGTTGACTTTTACGGGCCTTTACATGTACAACAACGCCAAAGCCGATGTGGAAAAGGGTGAGAAGAAGATGTCAAGAGTACAAGCTGCTCAAGACATGATACTACCGACGACCAAGTCGGAATCACGAGTACTCTCAGGCACAGATACTCCTCCAAGCGAATATGCTTCATCCGACATACGATCAGATCCGCTACCAAGTATCACTGGAGCGCTGAATGGGCCAACGTATGCTAGGTCCAGGGGAATGTCAGTTCTTACTTCGGGAACAATAATCCATCATGCTGGCAAACAACATTACAGACCAACCCCAGTTTCTTCGACCTTCAATTTGAGTAGTCATGCGGCGCCGCCAGAGTGTCGTCCGATCAAGCCGCTCAAGAAAGAGTCTTTATCGCTCCGCATTGTCCCCCCCGATTCGTATCCATCACCTCCCCTTTCTTTAGATTCACCTACGTCGCGCTCCAAATTGTTTCCCAACGATTCCTTGCACACGCATGAGCTGGGTCCATGTGTGCAACCTGTGACGGCATGATGCGAAATGAGACAGAGACAGTGGTTTGTAACGGAAAAGAACCTCATATATCATTTCGTTTTTTTTAATACATTATTGCCATTTAGACCATAGAATATCGATTGGTGCATCTGCGATGTACTCATGCATAATGTCGGACTGTCTTTGTGCTATTTTACTAGGACTTTGGTTCTTCCATTAGATCGTTTTCCTATAGATAGTGGACAAATATATATATTCATAGAGCACTTTTATTTCAAGCTCTGTGGGCTACGAAGTGTTCTCAATGTAGGAATCGTTCTTGGCCCGTTTTGAGAACTTTGTCGATTCATCTGTGCAGCAATCCGGACTTTACAATGTCACATATATGTCACATCACATTTTTCGCACGCAGGGCCGAAACACGTCCGCCAACGAGCACACCGACATCCTCAAGAATTCTCAAGCAACCGCAAGGACAAAATGGTCAGTATGCCTGTATGCTGTATCATCCTCAGAGATCCCATATGCTTCTATGAGCCAGAACCATTCCTGGTTTTGTTGGATGCATACCCAAGGCTTATGGATGAGGGGAGAGGAGGGGGGACCAATACGTGCAATGGATAGCTGATTCTTCCGTGTTCTTGGTAGGCTCGGGGTCCCAAAAAGCATTTGAAGCGCCTGGCAGCACCCTCGTCATGGATGTTGGACAAGTTGAGCGGAACCTACGTATGTAGCCATGTTCCTTTGCAGCATTTCAGCTTGTGATTTTTTTCTTATTTTAGGCTCCTCGTCCTTCTCCTGGTCCCCACAAACTCCGCGAATCCCTTCCTCTCACTGTTTTCCTTCGTAACAGGCTAAAATATGCTTTGACTGGTCGAGAAGTCGTAGCGATCGTCAAGCAGCGCTTGATCAAAATCGATGGCAAAGTCCGCACCGATCCTACCTACCCTGCTGGTTTCATGGGTGAGCATTTCAGAAATGCATTGAATTGTTTTTGTGACGTCTGAAATCTGATTCTTCATAGACGTCATTTCCATTGAGAAGTCTGGGGAACACTTCCGTCTCCTTTACGATGTTAAGGGTCGTTTCACTATTCACCGTATCACACCCGAGGAGGCTAGTTACAAACTTCTCAAAGTCCGTCAAGTCGCCGTCGGTAGTCGTGGCGTCCCTCACATCGTGACTCACGATGGCCGAACAATTCGTTATCCTGATCCTCTGATCCGTGTCAATGATACCGTTAAGTTTGATCTTGAACAAAACAAGATTGTTGATTTCGTTCCGTTCGACACTGGAAATATTGTCATGATTACTGGTGGTCGTAACATGGGTCGTGCCGGTGTGATCACACACCGTGAGAGGCACATTGGTGGCTTTGATATCGTACACGTCAAAGATTCACTCGACAGGTCTTTTGCTACTCAGTATGTGATATTTGTCTGATATCCCTGCATTATTTGCTGATTAGGCATAGAATATCTAACATATTCGTGATTGGTGAGGGCACTAAGCCCTGGGTCTCATTGCCCAAGGGCAAAGGTCTCAAGCTTACTATCTCCGAAGAACGTGATATCAGGAGGAAGCGTGCACAGCAGGAGTAGTTTTCTCAATTTGTGTCTTGTATTCCCATGACATGAAAATCGACATGAAAATGAATGTGCTCTCTGTATACTACCAGTAGTCCTTATGACGTGGAGTCCCTACAGAGTCAACACTGCGTCTCTTTTTCTCTTTTTCCCATTGATTTACCCATTTCGACATCTTTCCTCTCGAATATTCACTACCTACATTCACTGTTGCAATCATTTTTGTCCAGTTAAGAGACATGGCAAAACATGTGAGCTCGTAGAAGGAAGAGTGCTCTGAGTAAGGGATGCCATAGACTTGAACTGTGGAAGATGATTTGGGAGATTGGTGAAGGTCAGTGTAGGTGAAGTCTTTTTGGACCTTTCTGGTGAGTACAGCAGCCACGCTTGGTGTTAAATCTGTTCCAGCAGGTTGCGCATACCTAACTCGCAATTTAAAGAGGATGATTTCCAAGTTCTACGTTACTCACGTCCATCCGGTTGGCCTGAAGCCAACGGCCTTGGTAAATGTACCCTTAAATCGATCCATATAGATCTTCAATCTATCAGTCGCGATTGTGCCGAGAGGGGCTAGATGAACTATTGCTGCAAGTGGATCCGAGGTTAGCATAGCTTCCAACTCCTCATCATCTTCGCAATGAAGTATCGCAGCTTTGCGAGAGTCGCAATAGACTTGACTTCCCAAAGCACGAGCAACAGCTTTAACGATCCGTTCTTTTCCAATTGAATATGTTCTACACGTTATCGGTTGAGCATGTCGACCGATTGGGATGATAAAAAGAATCTGATATACCCAATCACCACAAGCGTTTTTCCTTTAGCTGTTGATAAAGAAGAAGAGGTCAAGGATGACAAAGAAGGCAACCAGGATCTCATGACATTGTTTGAAGTCGTGGGTTCGTCATTCAAAAGCCGGCGAGAAAGCTCAGCACAAGCCGATATGACGAGTGGTTGAGCAGGAAATGTGTACTGATTGACCACAAGTCGGCAGGATATTCTCAAGTAAGAGTTTTCAACTTACCTTGGGATCGAGATAGGTCGTGTCCAGATAAACATGGTCAATTTTCTTGCCTTTAACAGCTGGATGCGTGACATGTCGAGGCGACGCTCGAAAATCGCCACAATGTAGATACCGAAAGGTTCTCGAGGATCCGACGTATGGAGACCGGAATGTACTATCGCCAGCATTTACTGTTTGTCTTCCCTCAAATAAGAAGAGACACGATCCTGGACAGTGATTCGCTTCTATAAGTGTGACTTGTACATCGTTGGTATCAGGTATGATAGTTGGAGTGTCCATCGGAAGAGGTCGAACCCATTTCCTGTCTACAGAAAGCATGTGGACAATTAGATTTGCAGTGATTTGTGAGCAATATATGAGTCCAGATTTCCAGCTGGATGAAAGACTAGTGTAGTGATCCGAGTGCGCATGCCTTGTTTTCAGTCAGATGCTTGCGTAAAGATAAGAGAGCAAAAGAGAACACAAACGAGAGAAAGTAGGCAGTAACACCTGGGATGATACCGTAGCGAAAAGCGTCAACAGAGATGGGCATGCCTTGCAGTACCTTGTAGAAAGGTGCCTTTCTCCGGCCTCGATTGGATCTGACATGTTTGAACAATTTTCTGTCCTCAATGGTCGTTGCCTCTTTCCATGCCTCATTCTCCTTGAAGGAGGACATGAGAACAGAGAAAGCGTCGTTGCAGGTAAAATTTTTTGCGCCAAATTTGTCTGCGGATGGGGCTTTAAGATCCCCAGTTGATCGATCCTCGCTTCTAGCCTTTGAGGGCTCAGGACAGCTGTTAATATGGGCTTGAACCTCCTGCTCAAGCTGTTATTGCGATGTATGATTTCGGGTCCGACGAATGACGAACCAGGGACTGTTGGCCATCAAACTCCTTCTCGCAATAAGGACAGACAGTATTGAGAAAAACCTCACGTTCTTCAACAAATTCGATATCATCATCATCACTGAAGTCTCCTTTTACACCTTCACTTCTATTCTCATCATCTCCCATCAACCAGTCTTCCATGGGATCTCTAGGTGGGTTTTGGTCGGTCTGTGTATTATCTTGTTTCCCGAGGACATGAAGATTAGGATGAAATTCTCTCAAGGTTCCTTTTGTCATGAGAGCCGTTGCTGAAGAGTTGGTGGCTATTCGGAAATCTGAATTATCTTCTGGTCTCAGGGGATTTGGAGTTCCAAACACGAAAGAAGGACCGGGATAGGGTTTCACAGTGGCTCCTGCAGACAAGAGATAAGGTTTTCCGAAAGTACAAGTCGAATTGGTGTTGCTTGAAGCTGGAAGACTTGAATCCAAAGTCTGACTCTCCGACATGAGCCCATCGTGTCGCCTTGGAAATAGGGTCCTATCTACAATTTCTACGTCCGAGTCTTCACTAAGTCTTCGCTTTTTGACTCCAGTGCACGTAACAGACACTTCAAGCTCATCATCCGAATCAACGACGATGATTTCTGGATTGCAGGTTGGTGGCCTGCTGGTAGGTCGAGGTTTGAGCCCCGGGTTTCGCGAGCTCTGGGAACTATCACGTCTTTCGAGAAAAGGAGTTGGCTTCTTGTAGAAGAAGTGGTCGAGAGTTCTACTCGAGTCACGCTTGGAATTTTGTCGCTCTCTTTGCCTAGGCATAAAAAATGAAAAGTCAAAATAGATTCCCGTTGTGAGTGAAAACAGAAAGTTCCAATAATTTATAAGCGCCCTCCCGAAATGGAACACAAATCAACGAATTAAGTCAAGTTGTACGGAAAACTTCTGGTGCACGATAAAAACCAGGTAGTGGCTATTATTATTATGTGATTACCAAGATTGGACTTTCTATTCCCATTTCTCTGCCTCCATCTTCAAGCCCTTCGAAACAAGCTTGTAAACTCGGCCCCCAATGTCTAGGAGCATGATCAAAGGAACCAGAAAGAATGGGGCATATCCAGACAGTAAAATGAGTCGTTGTTCAAAGGTGAGGGCGCTGTCGAAGGTTGTTGTGCCAGTGCCGGGCGGAGGAAGGGACAGTATATAGACTAAGCAAGGAAGAGTCGTAGTTGCGGCCTCGACAGCATAAATCAGGAGGAGCGGATATATTTTCTTGCCTCCTAGGTTTTGAGCACTATGAATGAGGAGAGGACCAGGCGGATGAGAAGATTTCCTCACCTTTCCAGAGTGCTGACAAACCAAGTATAAACACAGGTATCTGAAATACTCTAGGAACATCATGAACCGTGAGTCAAAGTTTTCCACTGATCGTCAATAGGTCGTCCTCTCACCCTTCGAGTGTAATGAAGGTCTTGAACCAGAGGAGCGTGGAATCATCCTTGATACCTGCCAGACCCCCAATTAGCGGGTCATTTGAGTATGCAACATAGTATTCCAGCAAGGCTCTCAACGGTTGTGGGCAGAGGGAAGACGGGTAGAGCCACTGAAGATCGATTAAAAATGATGCAACTAAATGCGACTACCAACTTGTGGGCTTGAATTGTCGGTCTGGCAGCCTAACATGTGGGGGGACTCACAGCAAAGTACGAGAAATATACAAAGTCCATCGGACGTGCTGTCAGAGGAACCCGACGCATCTGTCTGGTGACCAGCTGCCCAGACAATTTCTCGCTGAGGAGCATTTCCTTATTGACAATGTATCACACCCAGGAGAAATATACAAAGTCAGGAGAGTTTTTCCCATGGATTCGAACCCCGACGTCACAAACTTCAGGATGTCATGTATAGAAAACATACATACACATAAACGAACGTACGTGACTCAGAATGCACTTGAGATTTTCAGGTGAGGACCGCCTACTTTACGGGAAAGGAAGGAGTACAGCAGAAGATATAGTGGATAGTGTGCCACTGGGGAAACACAAGAGTGTCTTTGCACGACATATTTTCAGGTGAAGGCCATGAGGGATAGATTACCGGGCGTGTGATCAGGTAGCAAAGTGATACAAAGGGGCAGTAGGTTGGACCTTGACTACTGGATAAGGTGTTGATAGACCATGACACATCCAGAGGCATATTCCATATTGGCAATAATCCAGAAATCTGTCAGACTTTTGAGATGAATCTGACTCACGACTCAATGCATAGTACAAGCAGGACTCGAGGGGCGAGGATCACGTTGTCTGTCAAAGCACAAATAAAGGCAAAACACATAGTAGGACTTCGAGAGACCGTTCCCTCATGTCGCTCCCACCTTGAAATGACAACATATATCAATTCATAATGTTAACATTGGTTGAGGACGTGATACCACCGAAAAGGAGTGAATGAGCTAGCAGTCGTCTCAGTTCCAGGTTGACTCGCTGAAATTGACGTCTATTTCAATCTCAAGGAGGAAATAAATGTTCATCGTGCATGTAAATTATTGAGGAGACATACCGATGCAAGCTCCTTTTCTATTTCGACAGCTAACATTTCCGAAAATGTTTCCAAGTCCTCGGCTGCCCTGGGTCCGCACACAGGGCAACGTTGGGCACTGGTAACAGCTTTCTCCCTCAAATCAAATTTCTTCACTGAGACGCCCCAAGGCCGTTGGTGAACTTCAGCTGCGATATCCCGAACCCAATCAACAAACCACCGACGAGATTCAGGGTGACCTGTGTCTTTCCGTGTTCTTACGCCCGTTCCTGGACATTTTTGACACATAACCCACACCCATTCATCATCGAATTCTGTCAGCGCGGGTTGCATTCGGACCCGGGATTGTGCGACTTCACCACAAATTCGGTGGTACTGTTGAAGTCGGTGATATGCAGCTGCGGTGACGTGGACAAGTTCCTCGTAATATGCTGAACTAGATAGGGGCTGGTGAAGAGTATACCGTGCCGCTGTTTTCACTTCTGTCGTCCATCCAAATCGACAGGCAATAGCAAACACTCTCAGCGGTTGAGATTCCAGAAAGCAGGGTTCCATGAGAGCCTTCCTCGCCAAGTTCTTCACTCCGTCCATTTCAAACTTGAACGCTGCTTGCGAGATGGACTGCAGTTCTTGCAAGGAAGATAATCGAGGGACTTCTACAAGTGCGATGGGGTAGCAAAACTTTAATAGCAGGTGCAAGGTATGCTTGTCCTCCGACATTTGGATGACAGGTACACCATCTTCGTACTCTTCCAAGTACACAGGGGAATTTGGCTGAGGAAGGGTGAATATCATGGCAAAGAAAGGAGACGCCAAGGAAAGGAGCAGCTTGAAGACTCGGAAGTCGACTGGCTCCTTGTCCGATGAGCGGAGTATTACATCGGCATCGAGGTGGTCGAATGGCTCAGGTGCCATAATAGAGATTCTAGGCACATTCGAAGGCATCAGCATTGCCGTGACATGAGGCTCTACAAATGTTTGGACAGACGTAGGCACCTCGAGGCAAGGCATTGGCTCCGTTTATGGAAATATACATCTTAATTCATGAATACGACAATATAAACTGATGTTGAAAGCTAGACAGGTAGTGTTAGACTACAGTGAGCAGAAAGCAATTGGGTTGGAGTGTAAATTTCCCTGGAAGCTGATAAAATGCTATAATATCTCCAGCCGGTCTAGTGTCCATTACATCTCGTCCGAGAATGCCAGTGTCACTATTCTACAACTTGATTGAAATCAATCGGTTTCGATGACTTGCACATATACGATGATTATTTTGCAGAACAAAGCGATGCGTTCGACTCAAGCGAATTGTTCGTATGACGAGCATGACTGGAAAATTTAGCGATACGAGTCAACAGCACTTGGACAACTTCAGGAGATTGACTCTGAGCATCAAAGTTGCACAGCTAATATCATATGTTGATGACATACAGGCCTTGACACGGTTAGCTGTCCTGTTTTTGTTAATATTATGAATTCATGAATTTGTTGTCATTGCCGGGCGGGAGCGACATGAGGGAACGGTCTCTTGAAGGCCTATGTGTTGTCTCGTTCACTGCCTTTGTCTTGGCAAGGGACACATCGATACAAACCACTGAATGCCTTTTGTTTTGGATCTGATGAAAAAATAATCTCTTTTTGCAGACAGGGACATTCAATGACCTATAAACCTTGGACTGCCATGGCATGCCATCCTCACATTCCAACTGCTGCCCTCCCCTACCACATCTATGATATGATTTCTGACAGATGTCCAATATCAGGTCGCGTCGTGCTCATCGAAATACCTCTACAAATTCATGTCAAAAGTCTGACAGATTTCTGGATTATTGCCAATGGAATATGCCTCTGAATGCGTCATAGTCTATCAGCACCTTATCCAGTAGTGAGTGAGTGTTGTCGAGTGATCGAAGGGAAAGGAAAGGGAGCCTCGAACATCCCAATCTGACACCCTTTTGTACGTATCTCCCGCTATACTCACCGTGACTTTTTAAAGTCGTACGGTCAGTGTCCTCTCAATACTATGCTGTTGATATGCTGCCTTTGGTTCACGTCTCAGCCCTGAGCTTCGAGCTTTCCAGATATGCACATGCTGCAACCCGGAAAGTCCATTAGAAGCGAAGAAGGCCAGTTACATTCCCATATTTACATCCCCATTACCGGACTTCACGACTAACCTAGATCTCTTCGTCTCTGGTCTCTCCTCGGCGTCATCTTTTTCTACATTTTCAATAGACCTCACCGTTCCGGTCTTGGACTTATCGATGGCAGACGTCATCTGCATCTTAGCAATGACGTTCTTCTTGTTCTTCATCCGGGCTTCCTCTCTTCTAGTGAGAGGTTTTGGTGTTTGACTTCCAGAGATAGACTCTACTACTTCGTCTTCGCCTGCTCCTTGCTTTAATGATCCGGACCATTTGGGCATTCCCTTCAAATCGGCGTAAAAGTCGAGCATTTTTTCTTGGGTATCTGGTAGTTTCAATACGTCAGGTTTCCTCCACAGGTGCCTGTTGCCATGAAGTACCTCTGGGAACTTTTTCGTTCAGTGACCGGAGGAGAGCTTGGTTCTTTGCAGTCTCCACAAGCTGAAGAGTAATTAGAACGAGTGTTTCTAATGGGAAAATTTCGTTACTTTGCCAGTTTCAGTCAGCTGAGTGAACCTAACGGAGGCACCATCGCACGGAGACACTATTCCTGATGCATCTCGATTGATATCCAGTGAGACCCAGATTCCACCGTTGGGGTCCAATGTGAAGTCAATAACGGGGTGGCCGAAGTCACAGTATTCGATCGAGCTACTAGGATACTGGAACACGAAAAGGGCTGTCACTCTGGCAAAATGTCAGGGGCATCTGTACTACTGACCGAGGTCGTGCTCACCCTACTGCACAGAATAGTACAAATTTCCTCTCTCCGCTCTGAATACTATCAATCTTGCTTACGACTAGCACCTTTTCATCAATCGCTTCCCGTAGTTCTCCTTCATCGTTCTGGGCACCCTCATCCTGGTCCTGGTCCTCAGCGTCCTTCGAGAGGGTGGCTTTTTTATTTGCTCGCTTCTTGCTCTTCTTTCCCTTTCCCTTCCTCTTTTGTGCACCCCCTTCGTCCTGGCCCTCCTCCGAAGGTCTCTGCTTATCATTCTTCACAGCAACAAACGGTTCTACTATATCCCATATCTCTATTTCATCTGTGCACTGTCCAAGTATCCAGTTCCACATTTTCAAACTAGAGTCTCCACCACCTGAGATGAGGGTCTCAGTTGCATATTTGGGTATATGTATTGCGGAAACGTATCTGCATGGATAGTAAGCCATGATACTGGGAAATCAAGGGCAAGACGAACTTTCGGTGACCCAGACAATACATTTCGATGTTGTATCCCTGTGGATACCAGCTAACGCGAATATGCTCATCTCTGTCTGCCGTGATAATATATTTTTCATCATGTGAAAGAAGGAATGCGTTGAGGGGTGATGCATGACCAAGAATGAGCTGTCCATCGGAAGGATTTTCGTGCGACGAGAATTCGTCACGATCGGGTTTCGTTTTGGGTGGTGCAAAGTCGAATGGGTAGCTAAAAGCAAAAACCCTCGGAAACTGGGTTTTTGGAAAGCAGAGGACCAGAATGCCTACCTGAAAACATCACCGAATTTATCGGATACAAGGATGGTTTGTGAGTCTTTTGTGAATGCCAATTCCGTCGGCCTCTTTGGCAGTTCCCTGACGTAAAAATATTATTCCGAGACTGGAATAGGGACAAGTATTTACGGACCTTTCATTCATCAATGCAAGTGCAGGAAGTTGCCATATACTCAGTATTTTATTTTCTCCGACGGTGGCCAAGTGCTTGTCATCCTCATTGATCGCTGCAGCGATGATGGGACCCTTGGTTTTGGTTTCTTTTGGACCAGTTCCCTTCAGTATCGAGCACTGTGAAATGATATCGCCTGTTCTAGTTTCGTGAGTTTTCTGTGCCCTTGACGAGTTCAAGAACGCACGCAGAGCTCAGAACACAAACATGGCCACCTGACACGGCAATGGTGATCTGTTTTCCACAAAAAAGACGGGAATAAGGAACTAGAGTCATGGTAAGATGTGTGACAGAGGAGTGACACAGCGACCTAGACATGGACCGCCCAGTGGGACCGCGGCAACTGGCAGACAAGCGCCAGGCAGCGGCGTACAAGGACATTTTCCCGGGAAGACCGTTGCCAGGACATTCTGCCTCTCACAGTTATCCCACAAACTCTTATTATCTCCAACCCCCCCGCCCCCAGTCCTTCGCCCCGACCCAGTCCTGGAGTCCCTATCCCGACCCCAGTCCAGCTCAAGACCGCAATCCTCCCAGGCTCGGCATCATCCTCGACGCCAACAACGGACGCCTCGGTATTGATTTTGCAGATGCCAATAGCGGCAACACCTCTAGTGATGACGGCAGCAGCGAGTTGCCGTGGGCAAAAAACGAGTACACAGGTATGACTTGTGTCTTCCCATAAAACTTGTTTTGAAGCCTCGGTTTCTCTCAAGGCCAGGGCAATCCACGGTCATCCCACAATCTGCATGCATCGGTGTGTAACATGTTTGCTTGTTCTACCCATCATTTTTCACCACTTACGCTTCTTCCTCCTGCCAGGCTGCTTTGCATGTCGACACCAATGCTGCTGCGTTGTCCGTTCGATCGTCAGTCGCCAGCGTCTCTCCCATCTCATCCGCTGCAGACACCCCTGCCTTGCAACCTGATCAGTCTACTTCCACTCATTTCGCTTCCCGTCGATCTTCTGATTCTGCACGTACCATGCCAAGGCTGGCAACCCCCCATCGTGAGCGTTCTAGCCAGGAGCGTTCAATGTCCATGTCAGCCGCCACTGGGTCCTCCTCTTCACGCACAAAACTTGAACAGAAACGCAGCATGCGACCGTTTCCTTCCGTCGAAGCTGCTGGGAGGCTCTCCCCGAACCCACCACACCCCCAATCTAAACAACGAAAAACTCCCGTCGTCTATCCTGCTCTGCTGTCCCGCGTTTCGGAGGCTTTTAGGGACAGAATACCCTTGGGTGATCGTGTCAAGGATGGGTTAACGTACAAGGAGGCGTTTGACGGGCGAGAGGCTGTCGATAAGATTGCGTATATCATCAAAACCACCGACAGAAATCTGGCATTACTCTTGGGGAGGGCTTTGGATGCGCAGAAATTCTTTCATGATGTCACCTATGATCATAGATTGAGGGACAGTCCGAATGAGTTGTACCAGTTTAGGACGAGTTTAGGTTCATACGTGAGTGGAGAGTTGGGGGCAGAGACGTTACAGAGCGGCGACGGGGTGCGTTTGCTGCAACCCTCTTGGATGCGTTTGGCTCATAACCTCTAGGCTGTCTCACCGGCCAACCTAACTCCACGAGAGGACATCCAAGAGCCTGAGGAAGTCCCTCTGCCCTCTGGCGTGTTTACCCTTCTTACGGATTGTTATTCGCCGACATGTTCTCGAGATCAGCTGTGCTACAGTATAGCATGTCCGCGGCGATTAGAACAGCAAGCCAGATTGAACATGAAACCTCAACCTGGACTGTCCAAGCAGATCAGCAAAGAGAGCTTGATTGATCTTCCCGTGCGTTTTTTTTTGCTACCGTTTTCCCTTCACCCACCTCAACGGATGGCAATTTCTAATCACGTGCGATCCAGGAGGTTGGCACTCTCTGGGTTCACTCTGTCCCTCAGGAAATTGTGAATAGCGTTTCCGAAACCGAGAAGAAGAGGCAAGAAGCCATTAATGAAGTGATCTATACTGAACGTGATTTTGTGCGAGATCTAGAATATCTACGCGACGTGAGTCCTTTCCTCGTCGTTACACACCTCCTCATCTTCCATTCCTACACCAGACATGGATGACACGTCTGCAAGAATCTGAAGTGATACCATTGGAACGACGGAAGGCATTCATCCAACAAGTGTTCTGGAACATTAGGGAAATCATAATTGTTAATATACGACTTCGTGACGCGCTTAGTAAAAGACAAAAGTCGTATGCGGTTGTGGATCGGATCGGTGATATCTTCCTGGAGCACGTGCCTCATTTCGGACCATTCGTTGCGTATGGTGCGCATCAGCTCTATGGGAAGTATGAGTTTGAGCGAGAAAAGGGCCAGAATACGGCTTTTGCTACATTTGTCGAAGTAAGTTCCTCGCTCTTGGCTCTGTATGGTGTTTGTTGATGTGCGACTTTGGTGTCCTCGTAGGCTACAGAGAGGTTGCCAGAGTCACGTAAACTCGAGCTCAATGCCTTCCTTACTAAACCTACAACTCGTCTTGCCCGATACCCGCTCCTGCTCGAAACCGTACTCAAACATACACCAGACGACAGTTCTGACAAAATGATGATACCAAAAGTGATTGCCAAGATCAAAGAGTTCTTAGCGAGTGTCAATAAGGAGAGCGGCAATACGGAGAATAGGTTCAATTTGATGCAGTTAGATTCACAGTTGTTGTTCAAGCCTGGGGAGGAGGTTGATTTGAGGTTGAAGGAGCCCGGGAGAGAATTGATCTATAAGGCGGGATTGCAGAGGAGGGATGGAGAGATTCTGGCGTTTTTGTTTGATCATGCCGTCTTGTTCACGAAGAGTATGCACAAGAAGCACCACCATGAGAGTTTGAGGGTGTACAGAAGGGTGAGTCTGTTACCAGTTCTAAATGACTGGGGTTGACTCATGTGTTGCTATCGTAGCCCATACCTCTGGAACTGTTGTACATCACTCATTCAGACGACCTTCCTCCTGGTAATGGTATCGTTCGGGCACGAAAACAAACAGGACTAGTTGTCCGTCGGACTTCCTTCTCTCGCGACTTTTCACCTTCAACAACGACTCTTGGAAACCAATCAGCTGGAACAAGTTCGTCCACGCACCATTACTTATCGAAGACGAGTGCCTCCACAGCCAGAAACGAAGCGAAAGGTCAATTCTGGATCCAGTTCCAACATTTGGGGAGAAAGTCCTACACACTCGTCTTGTGGGCGAATTCTTTACTGAGTCAAAAGAAGTGGGTTGAAAGTATACAGAAACAACAAGTGGTGATGAGGGAGAGGAGCATGTATTTTGATGAAGTCGTATTGAGTGACGGCTTTTTTGCGGGACAGAATAAAGTCAATTGTGCTGCACCATTTAGTTATGGGAGAAAAGTTGTTTATGGGACGGATGATGGAGTGTATATTTCGGATTTGAAAGAGGCGGGGAGGGAGCCTGTGAAGGTACTTACATTGTTGGAGGTTTCGCAGGTGGATGTGTTAGAAGAGTATCAGTTGTTGATTGTCCTTTCTGGTAAGTGTATTTTTTTTCCTCCACCGTTTTTGTTCATTTGAATCATTTGGATGTTTACGGTAGAACGACAAGTGATAACATTCCCACTCGACGCGCTTGACCCTAGGGATCCAATGGCAGGATTGAAACGAGCGAAGAGGATATCTTCACATACATCTTTTTTCAAAGCAGGGTTTTGTCTTGGAAGGATGTTGGTGTGTATTGTCAAGTCAAGTCAGCTATCGAGTACATTTAAGGCACTGGAACCGATTGATCAGAATGTGAGGGGGAGGAGTAAACCGACATTTAGGAAATTGTTACAGGGTGGGAATGATACATTGAAACCTTTCCGCGTGAGTCTTTTTATTTGATTCTACTACACTCCGATGATTTGTTGGTTTGAGGAATTCAACTTTTGATGTGGTAATGATATAGGAATTTTATATACCGGTGGAGTCAACGTCGATCCATTATTTGAAGACCAAGATGTGTGTTGGGTGTTCGAGGGGATTTGAGATCGTGGATTTGGAGACACTGGAGACACAGGGGTTATTGGATCCTGAGGATGGCACGCTGGATTTTGCAAGGAAAAGGGAGAACTTGAGACCGATGGCTTTGTATAGGATTCAGAATGAGTTTTTGCTTTGTTATGATGGTGCGTGTTTTTTTATTAAAAAAAATTCCTACGTTGAGTTGTGGGTTTGCCTTTTCATTTATAGAGTTTGCGTTTTATGTGAATAAGAGTGGGCAAAGAACTAGGAATGAGTTTATGGTGTTTTGGGAGGGACAGCCCACAGGGTTTGGTATGAATGTTTATGTTTGATGCCTTTGGATTGAACTAATTTTTGATTGCGGATAACAGCGCTATATGAACCGTATATCCTCGCGTTCGAGCCCAATTTTGTGGAGATCCGACATATTGAGACAGGTTATCTGGCACAAGTAATTCAAGGATCGAATTTGCGGCTTCTTTTCGCTGACACACTATCGACGTCGACACCGGTACCACCCAAAGGCATGATGCACTTACAACAACAACAACAACAGCAAGCGATGGGGATTCAACAGCCTTATAATGGCGGCGGCGGCGGTCCATATGGACAGATGCAATACCCGAATTATGGTCATCATGGTCACCACCATCATCATCCCAGTCAAGGGTACAGTAGTGGCCCTAGTCGGATGCCACAACCACAGATACCGTCACAGATATCTCTGCAGATGCTGTATGGAGGAAGAGATGAGATATTGGTTGTTTCGGAAGATAGAGTGTTTGCATTGAAACCTGCTGCTGGATCGGCGATGAGTGGGAGTCAGAGTTTGCATACGGTATTGCCAGATGGGGGGAGTATCAATAGTAGTGGCGGGTCGTCACGGACAATGGCGCTCCGGTGAGGTTCATGTGCGTGGGAGTGAGTTGCGTGTATATGTGTGTATGCTTCTGGTGTAGTGATTATGGGAGGGGATTGTAATCTTTGTTTGTTTCGATTTTTTTCGAGGTGATGTCGATGTTGTGTATGATCTGTTGCTGTCGTATATTATTTCTTTCGTTTGACTGGAGGGTTTGCTGCTGTTTTATCTCCTCCTTTTGTCCTGTGTTGTTGTAGCTGTTTTTGTTTTTCACTTTCTCATTTTTTGTTCTTGGTTGCTGAGCTTACACTACAGGACTATTGTCACGCAATATTATACAGTGTCATCACTTATGTCAAATTGATTTTGCCAAGGTGTATAATATATACAAATAAAGGTTTGAATCTTATCTATACGGGCATCATCCTACACTACTGAGATCTCGCCTTTCTGGTAGTTTTAAATGAGTCATACTATGAAGTCTTCAGTGAGCCTTTGGGCTTTCATCACCCTGTAAAGCGACCATGACGATATAAATTAGGTGTACGAGCGTGAGAGCTTGACAAAGTGCCAGGAAACGACTGACGCCTTCGTTTATGACAAGGCTTGTTGGAATGCAACGATGATGAATCCTAGTGCGTCCTGCTGAGAGCACCTGACTCTAGTGCACAGCACGCTTTTACAACGCTTAATGGTATCTCAACACTCAATTTGAGAACGACTCCTTTCTTTTTGGTGAGGTCTTCAGATGAGCATCAAGTTCGAAGGAATTTATACACGTGCATTTACTACAACTATTGCGATGGATGCATAAGGAGGACTGGTATTTGGAAGAGGTGAGGTCTAATATCGAACGATGTGAGTTGGACATTGTGTTTTGATTTTTACAACTTGGTGTACTCCCGTTAGTGCTCATATCTTGTGCTGTTGTAGCCATCTTGAGACTAAATCTCATTGTCTGTATCGCCACTTTTTTTCTTTTTATAGCTGCTGTTTTCGTTCCTCAATTGCCCCTTGGTCAACTCTAGCTTTGTTTCGTAAGTCCACTAGGAACTCGGTGGTTTATCCACGGTCTTATGGTGTGTTGAATTTTATCGTTCTCTCTTTTTTGTTTTGGCTGTTAAATGATATTTACAAGGGACGTTGGGATAACAAGCAATCTCTCTCTGCTCGAAAGCTGTCCAGTCGTACCAGAGAAAGAGATTCTTAGAATCATTGACAATTGGTCGCGTGCTCTGATGATTGATATTCTTTCTATGCCGTCTTCTCTGCTTTGTGCCTGGAAGTCGTTATCTGGAGTCGACTACATCCGCGAGTACTATTCACAAAAGTTCCAGCACTTCTTTTTTCGATGCTGGGTGTTTCCTCAAGGTTGGCATGGGGTTTTCTCTCGACCTTGTATTGCTGCAAGACAGGAAGACTTAGCCTATGGTATTTGTGCACAACTTCTCGTAATTTGCACTTCCTACTGACTTGACGGCCGTCTGCAGGGTTGAACTTGGAATTGATGGACACGTGAACTGATGGGTCTAAGGATTTTGGGTGTCTGAATTTCCGGCGTCTCGAGCACTGTTCTTTCTTTTCGTCTCCCTTTGCTTGTCTCACAGCGCTACCGCGCACACACATTCCTTTAACAAACACACACACCATCTAGCACCTCATCCATGAAATTTCCAGTCCTTGTCCTTTTTTGTGCCACCAAGCTCTCTTTCGTGTTGGCTGCCGGACATGGAAGGGTCCTTTATAGGCGTCAAAATCCTGCCCCATCCTCCTCTTTGATGAGGCCATCCTCAATTGTGACTCCCAGTGTTCCTTCTCCTTTCGCTACGCCTCCAGTTGCTACCAATGCTCCTCCTCTCGCTGATATTACGTTGAGCATGCAGTCGGCAGTTACCCTCGCGGTCAGCACTACCTACGAGCAGGGGGCTACCCCACCCGTCTCTGGCGCCCCTGGTCTTCCCACGCCTTGTGAGTTGAACCTGGTTCATCTATGTATATGTGTGTGTGGAGGTTGAATTTTATAGTTGTCTTCCAGTCAAATGAATGGCCTCTTCAAGATCGTATTCCCGACACAAGTGAGTTTTCCCGACGGTGAGAAGGCCTCAGCTGAAGTCATCGTGTCAATCAGATTCTCCCGAAGTTCAAGAGTGGATGAAGGAGTTGGAGGGTTTCTACATTCCTGACATCCCACCTACTACTGACGGTTCGTGTGCCGGCGATGTAGAAGCTGCTGCACAGGCTGCGCAACGTGGTTGGTGGACTTGTGGTGGTCACACTCGCTCCACTGGTGCGTTGTCTTGACTTGATGACACGATTTGTTCACTTTCGCCAGATATTACTGTGTGCCCTGATAAAGGTACTTGGGGTGTCAGTTTTGACGATGGTCCTGGACCGTATAGTGAGTTTTTTTAGTGTATATGCCTACCGCGGCATGTGAAGACCCGCTCTCCAGCTCAGAATGTGCTCGACTTCCTCAAGAGCAAAGATATTCATGCTACTTTCTTCGTAGTTGGTTCTCGCGTTATTGAGCGATCTCAAGTGTTGATCGAGGAGTACATGGCGGGTCACGAAATCAGTGTGCACACTTGGTCCCACAAGGTATTTTCATGGCCTGGGGCTACAGATTCACGTTACTTAAATCAAGCGCAACTCAGCCCCTTACGTCGCTCACAACTGCACAGGTTGTTGCTGAGCTGGGCTGGACTCGTAAAGCTATCAAAGAAGTTCTGAATGTCACTCCTACTATTATGCGTCCACCCTATGGGGATATTGGTATGTTGTGGACAATATCAGAGCTTCCATTTATTCAATAGTTGCAGATGATCGCATCCGCGCTGTCTCGCTCGCCATGGGCATGGTTCCAATCATGTGGACGCGTACTCACAGCGGTGGTGTCTTTGATACAAATGGCAAGTGACAGTTGTTCCAGTCATCTGCAAGTGAGTTGATGGTATGTATGCGAAGATTGGCGTGTCGCTGCCGGCGAAGTTACGGGTGTTCAGTCCTTCCAGACTTTTCAAACCATATTGAACAACGCTAGTAACATTGACACCGGGTAGGTAGTTGTCTTATTTATAGGGGAAGCGATTTCTGATGACCATCTTAGTTTCATTGTTCTACAACATGATATCCATGAAGCCACCGTTGATCTTGCTGTCGGATATACTCTTGATGCTGCTCTTAGCCATAATCCTCCTTACACCCTCAAGGCTATCGGTGAATGCACAAAAACCCCTGTCATCAATTTGTATCTCGAGACGACTCAGAATTCAACATTCCCCTATCCCAATAGGACGCAGGTCAATGTTGATGGACATGCTGAGACCGGGATCACGAAAGGAGCTGGAGAGTTGAACAGTGCAATGTCCATACGAAACTCAATACTTACTGTTCTGCTGGCTGTGGCTGCAGCAACGAGTATCCTATCGCTCTTCTCATAATTAATCTTGACTGTTTCACGATGTGATTTTTCTCTAATCTGTCTAGGAAGCCGCTCGGACTTGAACCCAAGAAATGTCATTCCATTGACATATGATGTCTCGTGAACGAAAGCAATGAAAAAATTTCCTTACTTGGTTTTGTTAAGTTATAGTCATTATTGTTGTCAGCGGAGATAGCCGCAGGAAGGTGTTGCCACTTACGCCAAGAATATTGTTATGCTAAGATCCCAACGCCATCTTAGCGTCATATATTCTTGTATTTCCTCCATCATTATCTTTGCCAGGAGTCTAGTGATCGATCCCGAATCAGATGCCATCCCTAATTAACATCGTCAAGAACAGTAAGTGTGCACTGACTAGCTAGAGAGGTTGTTCGGAACTGATTGCGGCGGTGTCGCTACAACAGAGTTCTTGGAAGCTATCCGATCAGTGAATCCTCCGGGACGGTGGAAGATTCTTGTCGTGGATGAGTTTGCGCAAAAGCTACTTGGGTCGGTATTGAAACAGTTTGATATTCTTGAAGAGAATGTCACTCGTATGTGTTGCTTTGTCATTGTTCTCTTGGAATGTTCTTAATCGTTTGTCGTGTGGTCAAATCTATGAATTGCAGTCATCGAATCCATCACAAGTTATCGTGAACTTCAGTCTGAATTTGAGGCTATGTATCTGTTGATGCCCACAAACCAGAACGTGGACCGCATTATTCGAGATTTCACGGAGAAGAAACAATATGCTGCAGCACACTTGTTCTTCATCGAAGGTTGGTTTCATTGTTAGTGTTCTTCGTCAACAAAGGATTAGGGTCATGTCCGGGTTTACACAGGACTTGCGGAGCCGCTATTCCAAAGGTTAACGTCGTCACCGGCAGAACCACATCTACAAGCCTTGAAAGAACTGTTCATTAATTTCTGGGGTGAGTCATGGTCTAATTATTGTTATTGTTGTGGTACGAGTGCTAATGGTGTGGTGTGGTAAGCAACGGAAGCACAAACGTTTACGATCAATGAACCAAGCTTCTTCTATAGCATGTATAGTCCTCCACGTTCTGAAGGGCAATTTAAAGGCGCGAGGGATCGATTGCTGGAAGATATGCGGTTTACCAGTAAGATGGTATGTCCCTATTCATTTTTAACGCCGTTTCGTGGTTCTGATCTCGTGGACACAAAGATAACAAATGTCTGCATAACACTAAACGAATTTCCATACATTCGATACTACATGCCGACAAACCACCAGCCTTTAGGCCCACTAAAGCCACACAATACGATACGCCCACCACCTCCGGAGAACACTTCTCGTTGGCGAACAAATCTCGCAAGAGGTTCTGAAGCTCGTGCATATGAGGCGGTTGAATCTGAGTTCGTAACGAAGGTGTTGGCGTTCATGGTTCAGAGTGACCTGGACGAGTATAAGAAGACAAATCCGGATTTTGGGGTATGTTCTACAGTGCTGGTTGGTGGCTGCGGTCTAGATACTAATCTGGGTGTTCACTACATGGTGTTTCATTGATACAAGAAAGGTGATATGAGCAAGGGGAGAGCAACACTGATTATTACAGATAGAACAATGGATATGATTGCACCATTTGTTCATGAGTTCACGTATCAAGCCATGGCAAATGATTTGCTTCCAATCGAGAATGGGACGAAGTTCGCGTATGTGAATGATGTTCTCCAAATTTTCGTCTTGAAACAAATTTTCTCTTAGGTATAAGTTTCAAGCCGCCGTAGGAGCTTATGAGGACAAGACAGCTACTATATCTGACAATGACAAATTATGGGTTGAGCTCCGACACATGCACATGCGAGAAGCGATTGACAAGATCATGAGTGATTTTAACAAGTTCACCGAAGAACATGCCGTCTTCCAAGGGTAGGTTCATTATCGGTACTCTCAAGTACTCGTGTCAGATTATGGTTCACAGTGGAGGGGCAGTCACCTTAAACGACATGAAAGATATGCTTGCCAGTTTGCCCCAATACCAAGAACAACGCGAAGCGGTATACTTCTTGTCATCGAACACTGACTTTTCATTATTAATGTTCGTGTGTTGTGCAGTTCTCTTTGCACACGACTATGGCTCAGGACTGTATGGCCATTTTTGAGCGTGCCAACCTGCCATTGGTTGGTAACGTTGAGCAGGTTAGTGGAATCTTGAAGCTTGCATCAACGTTCAGTCAATGTCATTCCAGTGCTGTGCAACTGGCTTGACAGCCGAAGGGAAGACACCAAAAAGTCTTGTTGAGGAAATGGTCCCTCTACTAGACAGTCAGGATGTTAGGTAAGGTATTTATGTATTTTTTGCACACCGTATTAACCATCTTGGAAGCAACGTGAACAAAGTCAGAGTTATTGCACTATATATCCAGCATCGTGACGGTGTCCCCGAGGAAGATCGTCGTAGATTATATCAGCATGCGAGGCTGGCGATGGCTGAGCAAGACGCTGTCAATGCGATGGTCCATCTTGGTGTTAAGATTTCGAAAGTGTGTTCGGTTCAAATGTGAGGTTAAGGTTTCCTGCTCTGACAAAAAATGAAACAGGGAATTAATGACAAAGATACGAAGAAGAAAATCAAGCAGAAACCAAGTTCAGAAGATGAGTACGAGCTATCTCGGTTCAAGCCAGCATTGAGGACAGTTATTGAGGTAGGCCCACGACCCATCTGGTTTCAACTATACACAACTCAGCTCTTTGACAGGATAATGTGGCGGGCAAACTCGACGAGTCTCTGTTTCCTTATGTGAAGGATTCGCCTCTCAAAACGCAGGCACCTACTTCTCTCCGCTCGCCACCACCTACCACTTCACTACGCAGCTCGAAACCTTCATGGCATAAAGCACCTCGGACTACTTCAGCGGCTCGCGAGGACAAACAGCGCTTGATCGTCTTCGTCGCTGGTGGCATGACCTATTCCGAAATTCGGGAGGCATATCAATTATCTGCATCATTGAACAAAGATATTTTCATTGGTTAATCTATTGTTTCTCCTTTTGATTGAACAGTCTGCTCAGTGTTATTTGTAGGCTCTACTCATACAATCACCCCCAAACAATTTGTCGACGATCTTAAGGTTCTCGACCTGTCTGGGGTAGGTTCGAAAGCTATCCCCAATGGCCTACGAGAAGCCCGTGAAGGGCAAAGGACATATCAAGAGTACTACGATGATAGATACTATTTACAGGATGCCCCGCCGCCACAACGGCCATCTCAGCGTCATCAGCCCAGTAATCTCACTGTACCGAAGCACTCCAGTCAGAGCAAAACCATTCAACCTTCACCTACTCAATCATTCTCCAGCACTCTCTCAGATGTTTCCCAGGAGAAGGAAAAGAAGAAAAAGAAAAAATTGTTCCGATTTTAATTGATGATTCTTCATCTGACCGTGACGCTAAACAGAATGCCTTATTATATGTATCTTATGTCGAGTACTTAAGAGATGTCATGACAATGGAACTTCTCTTACGCAGGAACCCATGGAAGGGCGTATAACAAGGAAAAATTATGGGAGGAATCGTATGAATGATATACTAAAGTACAACGCATCTACATGGAATACTCCATCTTAGCTGTAAGTAAGTCAGCGGCCATGACAAGTGTTCGTGAATGACAGAAATGCTTACTCTCATGTTTCTTTGCCTCCCCAACTTTACGTGCAGCTTTCGTGAGATCTTCCTGATTGATGAATTCCCTATCATCACGAATGGCAAACATGCCGGCTTCTGTGACGACATTACGAAGATCGGCACCATTGAATCCATCAGAGAGCTTGACGATCGCCTCCATATCGATGTCGGAGGCTTTATTAACGGGCTTGGCGTGTATTTTGAGAATCTCTAGTCGAGCCTGTTCGTTGGGAAGGGGAACTTCGATTTTTCTATCCAGACGACCTGGTCGAAGGAGAGCAGGATCGAGAGTGTCCGGTCGATTTGTAGCCATAATCAGTTTTGTTCGGCCAAGTGCATCGAAGCCGTCCATTTGATTCAGTAGCTATTCAAGGCTTCAACACTTGAATCCCAAGAAAACATGTAGGTTTACGTACTTCCATCAATGTTCGCTGAATCTCACGATCAGCACTCGTACCCTCTGAAAACCTCCTACCACCAATAGCATCAATTTCATCCATGAAGATGACACATGGTTCATGATCACGGGCGTAGCCAAACATTTCACGAACGACGCGAGCAGATTCACCGATATACTTGTCAACGATAGCAGATGACACGACTTTGAGGAAGTTGGTTTGGAGAGTAGCTGCAACTGCTCGGGCGAGGAGAGTTTTGCCGGTACCTGGAGGACCGTAGAGAAGAACACCCTTTGGTGGTTTGATACCAACCCGCTGGAAAAGTTCTGGACTGTGAAGAGGAAGTTCTATAATCTATTTCGTTGATATGAATTGTTAGTCGATAGGAATAGATGAAGTATGCAGCCACGCACCTCTCGGAGCTCGCGCACTTGCTCGCCTAAGCCACCGATACCTGCAAAGGAAGCGTCTCCTGGATCTTCCATGCTCATTTTGTAGACCAGTGGATCAACTTCACGAGGAAGGATTCGCATGATAGTAAGAGTGGTCATGTCAAGTGATACTCGAGTACCCGCTTTCAGTTTCGCGACCGGTAGTGCCGGGCGATAGGAGACGACATATCTAGGTCCTGATGATGCTTTCACAATAACTATAGTGGAGAGTTATGTCCAAGTATTCAGAGATAACATATTGATACGTACAGCGGTCATCGTCCAGCTGCTTCATAACCTCTCCGATGATCTGGCCTACGGACTGTACGGCTTTGATATCATCCTCCGTCTTCTTGTATGCCTTCTCAAGGTCCTTTAGTGAGAAACGAACTATGTATTTGGTTAAGGGTAGTAAGCGATATATCAGTCTACATAGAATCGAAGTATACGATTTTTGAGGCTCTCGGACTGCCTTTCGTGTTGCCGCATTTTCTGGTCAAGAATAAAATTTAACGAATAGCTAGGGCATGAGGCTGAAGTAAACAGACTTCACGGTAAGCCTTGAGAGCATCTTTCCTGCGCTGATCCATTGCACCTGTTGATGTCGAGGCATGTGTGTCCATGGTAGATGAGGAAATACAATACAATTGATTGGTTTCAACGCGTAATGTTGCCAGAGCCACTTGCTTTGTGTTATTCAATAGTCACCCTATGTGATATCGGCCTGATGGTCTAGTAGTATGATTCCTTGTTAGGGCTGTTCAGCAATATCGAGGAGGTCCCGGGTTCAATTCCCGGTCAGGCCCTGTCTTTTTGTGACAATTCTCTCCCGAAACGAGTTATCATGCCTTGATGCTTTGAGTCGATACAGAGTCTGCCATTCAATACAATACATGTATAAGTCACTTTTAGAAAACACACATATAACACCCTACAGAGACTATTGCAACTATCAGTGATTCCGAAACTCCACCTCGCACAGCAGCATTACTCTGCCCACTTGGGTTCCCCTCCAAAACACCAGTACTCGCACTTGGCCTCACGATCTCGGTTTTTATAAACTTCTTCCATGCCGCTCTCGTTGCTTCTGGGAATACAAATGTCGACACATGACTTGTTTCGCTCGGTGCGGGATAATATATGACTTCATCACGACCTGGGAGGATCCCATCGTCTTCGATGAAAGTCGAGTTTTCGCCTCCGACAACGGCGACCCCACCATTAGGCGTGCTGATAACAAGACCCGTTTGGTTGTGACCCAGGACAAAGTCCTTGAAGAATGTATACGCCTTTTGTCATGCTTGCGTTATATCACGAGCGATTTTTTGGGGGAAATATTACTTACCGCCGCTGGGCTGCTTTTCGGTACCGTGTGAGAGGCGTCGTCGAACAGAACGTAGGTCCAGTTTCGTTCTTGGTGGACTATACCGGCGAATTTTCCGGAATCATCGTGCCATGGTGTGGCGGGTTTGCGCGTGAAACCCTGGATGCCGCCGAATGTAGTATTCTGTTGCAAACGCATACACACAAAGACAAGACAAAGGACAAGTTAGTCATGCTCTGTGGTATGATATGCAGATAACTACCTGAATGGTGACTTCGATTCCACGATGCGCAATAAGGGCATCATTATTCCCCTCATAAAACACAATGCCGATATCCTGTCTCGAAGCGTTCGTTGCCAGCTCAGAAAGGAACGTCATCGGCCTGGAGAATGTAATGTATCAGTGTCAACGACACAAATAGAAATACTCACTCAGCACCTTCTCATACAATAACCAACGGATTCATGATCAGTACCGTACTCCAAACGACACCACAAAAGTATTGAAACTCACTAGGATCAATAGCTACATACAAAAGGTGTTCATGTCAGTCCTCATAATGACTGCTAAGGATCGTACACGCACCATCAGGGTCACCGAAAACATTAAGGAATGTCATGACCCAATCTTTACTCGTGGGTGCATGTAATGCTGCCCTCGTGCGTGGGTCATTCATGAAAATGGAACCATCTCCAATGGTACTGTCATCTAGACCACGAGCATCAGGAATGTCATAAAGATCGAACACAAAGTCGTCGTTATTCTTATTGAGATCTTCAAGGAAGAGGCTATCAGGAGGGATTTATACAGCACTGTGAAAATTTAAGACGTACTCCAAGGGAATGTATAATTTACGGCATAGTCGATATACATCCATAACAAGCCACATCCGTACTGAGTTGTCAGAAATTATCATGGCGTTAATCATTCCATTCGAGGACGAGAATACGCACCCAAGGATCCAATTGATCAAATGACCTATTCTTGAAGAACTGACTCGAGTCCCGCTTCACAAAATCACTTCCCCCACGTCTGACCAATTCATATCGTTTTTCCGCACCACGTCGATACAATTGTCGTAAGAAAGTGCGGGCACTGAGTTTAGATGCTAAGAACGGGAGATCGCGTTGGGTTGGATTGATCAAAGGTATTGAAGGTAATAGTGAAGTTTGTGGGTATGTGAGATTTACGTCGTATTGACATAAATGCGACCTGGTAATTGCAATTATAGAGAAGTAGTGAGAAGATGATGAAGTGCGGCACAAGGTGGGTCTTACTGAGCTTCGAAGTATTTGAAGACTTGTTGATCGTATCCAATAAGCTGAGGATATGTTTGCAAAATTTGAAGCTAGATTCATAGTGTCAGGTAAATTTCAAGTATATCATAATAGGACTCACAGCGGGCAAGTACTCAAATACTTGAGATGAAGATACTGATCCGTCACCGATAACGATCTTGCCGACTTGAACGGGGGGATTGGGCGTGTTGAAATAGGCCTTCATGATGTATGGCTAGATAGGTTCCGATATGACACGCGTGAATTAAGTTCGATACCGTCCAGTGTGTTAGGAGTGGGACCTACAATGTACATTCCGGCATAGCTTTCGCCTGTAAGGTATAGCGGGCGTTTCTGAAGATTAGGAAACACTTTCACGAGGTTTGTTAAGAACCCCATCTGAAGGCAAATGTCAAAATCAATATCAGCTCGGGGTGCTGTTGAGGTAGGCATACGAAGTCTGCTGCCACTTGTTCTTCGTCGTGTACTACATATGGATAAAATAGGACTTAGTTCCTCCTGGGACGCTGAGAGTAATAGACCGCACCATAACCATCGGCATCAGCTGTCGAAAAACCCACACCACTGTAGAGAGGAAAGTGCAGCGTGTCAATCAGGCTCTTGGGAGCAATAGAGAAAGATCTATTACACGGGATTATCGACATAAAAATAATCAGTCAGCTGTGACCATGTGAAATTGTTCTGCACAGCAGAATAATCGTCACGTATTCGTATAGGTCCGTTCTATCAGAAGAATGGCGTTAGAACGCCACGGTACAAACCGACAACGTCATACTTCGAAAAGCATCCCATACATGCTTGAGGATCCAGGACTACACATAACACCAAGCATGAGTGCCAGGCATGGGTCAACGGAAATGATAGCCTCACCCTCCGTTTAACCAGATGCCCCAGGGTTCAAGGTCGTCATGAGTCGTTAAAGATCCTGAAGATTTTTCAAAGCCAACGAAGAAAAGGGTATTGTTCGGGTGGCCAGCACGGTTTACAGGAATATTTCCGGCAAAACTGTTGCCAAGATGGAATGTTACATTCGGTAGAGGATCTTTTACACGGAAATCTGTTTGGAACGCAAGTGGTCAGGGCTTTATGTTTTTCAAGGCGGGATCGCCATACAGTCTTGCCACTTGGGACTGAAGTCTCCAGAAGGTTGGCCGGGGTATACATGAGGGAAAGAACTCGGTAATTGTTCAGATCGGGATAGCAAAAAAGGAGAGAAAAAGACCAGAGCAAGTGTACAGAGGCCCCTGAACATCCCCATGAGCGCCTGGTGACAAGGGACAAGGAGGAGTGAAGGAGGTTTCGAAGAGGGGCTGGTAGACTGAGTGAGGATTTATATGAACACGAAGAATTATTGTTGATATATATACGACCAAGAGTTCACAGGAGTTGTTGATTCGTCGACCCAATTAACAATAGAGTTCATATATCTCCAGAAATGTTGTAACACATCCTTATTGTAAGACGCTGATGCCGGATCGTGCAACTGTCAAAAGGATAACTTCTATCAATATTAAGCAGGGACTTTTGTGTTTATATTTCACGGTGCGAGAGTGCAGCCACGGTATGTACAAAGATAGCAAACTGAGGATCAAACTGAGGATACGTTGACAACGTATGATTCTGAGAATCAATCCTGAAAACTTTGAATATCGCTAGGAATATTATGTTTATTTCTAGTTGATTCTCAGTTCTCAGTCTCCGCGCATCTACTACTCGTCTGAGAATTGTCTAAGAAACTAAGATATGTGAGACACGGGTTTGCAATCTCAACATATGTGAAGTTTGACACCAGTCAAGGATGTACACGTGAAGCATAATAAAACAGGGCCAGACAATTCTCCCCGAGCAATTTCCATGCTTATCCTACAAGCTCGACACAGATATGCTGAGTGGAGTTTTGGGTATGGTACGTGGCGGTTCTGTGGTAGTTAATGTTGGAGACTGGTGTTCATGGAGGGTGTATCAAGCGTTGGGCTGTTAGTTTGGCAGCATACTTTTGGCTAAGGAGGGTAGAGGCATGGGAAACTCTTCCTGCCATAAAAGCATGGGAAAGATCAGACTAGAGGAGCGGCTGAACGTGATAGAATCCTTGTAGAGTCGGGGATGTCGATCTGATTTTCCTCCACCATCATCATGGCTCGGCCAAAACGCGTTCTTGACGATGGCGACTCGGACTCTTCGGCTGGAGATTCTGATGACGACAATATCGATTTCAATAATGACCCGGATCTGAGGGATGAACAGGAGTTGTTCCAGGATCCGTACAGACGTAAACGCAGAAGAAAGAACGGCAAGGACGATGCTATCTATGGTGTATTTGGAGACGACAGTGACTACGAGGATGATTCCAAACGTGGCTCTTCGTCTCGTGCTAGAACACATTGGACAAAGGCTCCTGCATTTGTGTCGAGTGAGAAGAAACTCGAATTAGAGGAAGATGTGACGTTGGAAGACAGGAGTACAAACGAAGAGGATGATGGTGAGAATGATGGATCTCAAGGCGAGGATGTTGCAGAGGGCCAAGAATATTCTGACGACTCTGAACCATCCAGGCCTCCATCCCCTCGCATACTTCTAGACGAAAAAGACGATCATGGAGAAGAGGAAGCACCAAAACCTCGTACTGGAGGTATAGGTTTTAAATCTGCTACAGCAGGTGGCGACGGTATTACTAGCTCTAGTTTCGGCTTAGACATTGGTTCCAGGAGTGGAATTGGTGCAAGAGGTTTCAAGGGTACTAACGACAACAAAACGCCAGACGAAGTGGAACGAGTCTCCATGCCTTCCTTCTCAAAAGGTGGTATCGGCGCAGCAAAGTCCCTTAATTCAACATTCGGTTTTGCATCCTCCTCGACTCTCAAAACTGTCTTTCTCTCTGAGGACAACGACTCATCTGTACCTCACGCATCCACTCCTGCCCCCACCGTCCCCCGTGATGGTTCTAAACCTTCTTCTTCACCTTCACTAGATGGTATGCCCACTGCCTTCGGTCGAGCTCCAACGGCGAGCAACCGATTCAAACGCGAAGCGTTCGCACCCCCTCCGAAACCTGCAAATCTCTCTGCACCAGAGATGGTACACTTTTCAAAGATTTCGGGCTCTTTCGGTTCCCGCATGCTTGAAAGGATGGGGTGGACAGCTGGCACAGGTCTCGGCGTGGAAGGCGCAGGCATCATCACTCCAATTGAAAGCAAACTGCGTCCACAAAAGATGGGCATTGCATTCAAAGGGTTCAAAGAAAAAACGGAACAAAGCAAAAGAGAGGCGAAGAGGAGAGGAGAAGATGTTAGTGACAACGAGGAGGATGAGAAGACGAAGAAGATGAGGAAAAAGGTGAGGGAGGCAGAGCAGAAGCGTTCGGACGTCTGGAGGAAATCGAAGAAGGTCAAAACCAAAATTGAACACAAGACATATGAACAAATCATTGCCGAAACTGGCCAAGGATCTGCTGCTCCAGGGATTGGGCAGATTATTGATGCTACGGGTGCTGTTGTATGTACATAACAAGCTCTCATGATCGCGAAACTGACGACTCTTTTTCCAGCCCCGAGAGGTCTCTCTTTCGGAAATTAACCTCAATTCTTGGGCACCCACAAGTGATCCGACTCGTATCCCCGAAATCCGTCACAACATCCGCCTTATTGCTCAATCGTGTAAATCTGACCTCGGTAACCTAGCACTTGAAGCTCAAGCCCTTCACACGCATAAGTCTTTCGTTATTTCCGAAGAAATACGTCTCAGAAAAAAGATTGAAGAGGAAACTGTCTTAATATCTCGCCTCCAACAGATCCAGATTATAGCCAATGAGATTTCTGCTCTATCGAAAGAACAAGCTTCGGTATATGAAGTTTCTTTGGAGCCCTTTTCACCCCTTGTGTGTAAATTAGTGGATCAGTTTCCGATGGAATTGGAGAAATACGCGTTGGATGAGGTGGTGATTGCTGCTGTAGCGCCACTTGTGAGGAGAAAGGTGGCCGGGTGGGATCCGCTGAAAGAGCCGAAAGAGTTTATATCGGTATTCAGCGAGTGGCGGAAAGCGCTGAGGATAAGAGGTGAGGAGGAAGAGGGGGAGGAGGAGTCACAGGTTGATGTTTATGGCGGAAGAAGAATGGAAGTTACACCACCACCGGAAGAGTACGTTTCTGTACTTTCCTCTTGTTTCCTGTGTGTTGGTATTGACGAATTTGCAGACTGGCACCAATGACTCCATTCGAGAGTCTCCTTTGGAATGTTTGGCTTCCGAAAGTGAGATCAACGATCAATAATGAATGGTTACCCGAAGAACCGCAGGCTGCGGTCAAACTATACGAAACTTGGTCGACATTCTTACCTCCATTTATACGGGATAATATGCTCGATCAACTGGTCTTGCCCAAAGTGAAAAAAGCAGTGGCAGACTGGAATTCCAAACGCTCCCAAGTGCCATTGAGAGCTATTGTTTTCCCATGGTTACCTTTTGTTGGATTGCGGTTAGAGGACCTAATGAGTGACGCGAAAAGGAAGATCAAGGGCCTGTTGCGGACTTGGGTCCCTGGTGAAGACCTACCTGATGATCTGGCTGCTTGGCGCGAGGTAGACCTTTTCCCTGCTCCCTCACACCATCTATCTCGGCTTACAATACTTGTTTCAGGTGTACAATAAAGGTGAATGGGATACGATAACTCTGAAGTATATCATCCCCAAACTCAGCACCAACCTCCGTACCAACTTCCGCATCGATCCACGTAATCAAGTGCCGTACCTCCCCGTCTTCCAACAAACTCTTCTCTGGATCCCGCTCATCCGCTCATCCATCCTCTCCCAGGTTTTTGAAACCGAGTTCTTCCCGGAGTGGCTGAGGATCCTATACGTCTGGCTTATACAGCCAACTGCGGATTATGATGAAGTAAGGAGGTGGTATCAAGAGTGGAAGGATATGTTTCCGAAGGATTTGGTGGATTCGAGTGGGAGTGGTAATGGTGGGTTGACTGGTGTGGGGAGGGGTTTCAAGAGAGGATTGGAGTTAATGCATGAGGCGATGGCGCTGCCGCCCGGCGAGAGGATGAAGTTGAGGAAACCGGATTTCAAGAAAGAAATGGCTATCTTGGCATTGGCAGAGGAGAATAAACGCAAATTGACCGCAACCAACAAGGTTCCTACAGCAGCTGCAACTGGAAAAGCAACGAGAACACAAGAAATTACATTTAAATCTATCGTTGAGGAATACGCAGCAGACCATAATCTGCTGTTCATGCCAACTGGCAAGGCACATGTTAAGTCGCGGATGCCTCTGTACAGAGTTAGTCCTGGAGAGGACGGAGGGAGGAAGGGGCTATTGGTGTACGTATTGGATGATGCAGTTTGGGCTAGTGTTGAGAAGGGTGTTATGGGTAGTGAGGAGGACGAGTTTAGAGCAATTAGTTTGAATGACATGGTCGGTAGAGCTATGGGAGGGTCCGAGCGCTAGTATATGGATATGAATTTGTTTAATGTAGGTGGTGTTCTAGAAATTTGTATTTCGGGCTCAATATCTCAGACAAGTGTTGTTACTTGAATTCCGCTCCTGAGCCCTGATCTAATATCCATACAACCTCGGCCTCGATTCGGCCTCGGTTCATTCTGCAGCTGTAATGGATGTTCAGATCCAAATCTGACAGCTAGCAACCGAATAGAAAGAAGCACTAAATAGAACTCAGTTCCTGGTAGGTAAAAACAATCCACATTGGGAGGCAAAAATGGTGTTGAGCACATAAAAATCGGAGATCAAAAATCGATTACTATTGTCCTTTTCTAAATGTCGAGATGATCTCAGAGAAATCACCTCCACAGCAATTCAGTCCCGATCATTACTTCGCGTCTTTCGTGTCTGGTTGGGGTGTTGGTTACTGTCTCCAGATGATGAAATTCTCATTGGTATTACCGGAAAAACTAACAGCATATTCCTTTCCTTTTTTTGCACATGTCGTGTGGAACTGTCTAATTTTTGTCTTCCATTCTTTTTTTACCCAAATGTCACTCTTTGGCAAAAGGCCCTATTGCCGCGTTCTGCAGGCTCTACATTCTCTCGTAATAGCATTCCGTTGCCGGCGTTGACTCAACCTTGCTCGCAATCGGTGTGGCAATTATCTCATCTGCGGTCAGCTCGCCCAGATTCGCTGTCCTGTTCTATATTTATCTTTTTCTGGATTCAACTTGCTTCTCATGATGTCCCTCTTACTCCCATCCAAGTTTGGCATGCACGTCTCCAGCAGAATTAAAGGTCGGCCTTGTCCCGATTGAATGATTATAAATTGTCAACATCTTCTGCACCTGTTTTATAGGTGTTCTGGGCAGTTGAATACATGGAATTCCTGCTAATACATAGAATTTGAGTCCCTAGGGCAATTTCCCGGGGTTGAAGTTCTGGTTCTCATTAGGGCACGGAGTATAGACAGTTCTTTCCTCTCGAACATGGTCGATGGTATAGTGCACTTGAGAATCGATACTATCAGTACTAACACTAACACCAGCACCAAGACACTAAACTTTCCAGCAGCACCACCATTGCTAACCTGTTGATCCATTACTATTGCAGTCTAGATCCTGAAGCGTGTAAGCGCGATGATTAAATCAAAGTGTTGGCAGCAACAGAATCGGTATTAAGTACAATAATACCAGTGGCAGTCGACACGATTGAACAACTGTCGGCAGCACCGCAAGCACCTTGTACAATAACATGGTTAGTAAATCTCGAGGGAATTTGAATGACCCGGTATTAGCAACGACGTCTCACGCAGGGGCCTGAAAAGTATACCCTTAGCGAGCAACTGGAGACTTCTAGACTACGTGGACTCATCTCTTGACGCTGGAGTTTTCCAGTCAAAGGATAGATGCAACAAAAGCAATTGCAATACTTGCCCTATCCATGAACAAGAAAGAAAAATACCACATCAAACTGGCTGGAGTCGTGATGCAAATCCGAGACATCACTGGTTTTTATACACCAGCAGAGTCTTTGCATCCAAAAAACCAGTAGAAGATTCCTTTTGCCCTCTACTTGGTTATGTCATTGATATACTAAGTGTGTGCGCATAAGGGACTCGACAAATTTCAGAAGCAGCTATCGATGTCGAGGAGCTTCAAGAGGGATCGTTCTTGCGAACAGGATAGTGATGGTCAATCTGGATGGGAAGATTACTCCATGAGGAACAATACTGAATACCATCATGCTTTGTCTGCCTATCTCACTAAGTCACTGGAAGGACTGTTCTCCTGAGTAAGTGTTGATATACCTCTCAGCGTCATGCACATAGCAACGCCTTACTATCGATACTCTGAGGTGCCAGGAGACGTAAATGCTCGAGAAGCGATTGAAAGGTCTTGATGAGTCCCTTAGATGCTGTAGATACTACAGCATGTTGTCAATTGGAATTTTTACTTGCTGTGACCTGACCGAAAATAATTTCTCGGAGTGAGCATGGCAGGTAACAATGGTTATGCGGGAAATTAGCCGAAGCTGAACACAAGAATGACACAAGAATTCACGCTACATACAATAACTCGCGCCGGATTTTGGACTTTGAACGTTGAGCAAGAACTTCTGAGCTTAAACCAAACAATGTGTACACAGCTCCCTGACAAACATGACGGGCACCTCACATTCCTAGTTCTGGGAACTACTTCGTAGGTGTTGGATTGCTACTTTACCGCCCCTTATCTGCTCAGGAATTTGGACTGTTACTTACCTCCGAGGCCTGCTCTTCAAACTTGGTCCCCTTGCCTTCTTCCCAGTCCGCCTATTCCTTACATTCAACTATCGGAGGTCACTACCGAGCCATAAGTCAGGATAGACTAATTTTTCCCTCCAAGCCTGACTCGTTTTGCTTGAGTGAACCACTCCATTCGCTCGCGCTGCAATGCAGAAAATCCCCAGATTCATACAACCACTCCACGAGTATGCATGACTATTGCAAGAAGCTTGATATTTACCCAAAATACATGAAGTACGGGAAGAGATCTCGTATCAGTTCTATCCAGGTTCAATCCCAACCCTTGGATCAAGAATGCTGAAATACGATAACAATGGCATAACTAGCGGTGAAGAGAAGCTGCATGGTGTTTCCCCCATGATCTCTCACCCTTCGCTCTATGTTTTCCGCTTTCTGGCCTATTTTCCGAACGGAATGGATCTGTGGTTACTTCCACTCAGGGTCTACATTGGGCGGTCAACCAATCACATTCTTGATTCCATTCTCGGCTGCACCCGAAGCTCGACACCTGAAGTTCAAGGCGGGTTAGAGGACAATGTTGCTCCCTGGTTTTGGGCGCTTGAGTTCATCCAGAATAGACAGGACATTGAGTGAATTCCAGTTGGACGCTCATGATATTCCCAGCATTTGTACTGAGGGTAACAAAATATGACGTAGTACAAATATCGTGCTATATCTGAAGTCAGAATAGGTGGGCCTCAAATGTTCAGTAGTGAAGAGTGTCGCTGATCATCAGAGTTGGTTCCATTGTGTTTTACTTTTGGCATAGCAAAAAATACGACCAGTGCCTTGATAAATCATCATCGCTCTCCCGTTTGAAGCATTCGTTGGACATTGATGTGGCCTCGTCATTTGGTGGTAGTCACAAGGTGGGTGTGGTTCGTTTAGCACTGCTCATGGATGTCGTTCTGGAATAAAACACAGAGTTGTCTACTCGGATACATGGTGAGTGAGTTTGGTTTGTGATTTGGTTCCTCCTGTCAGAATCCTCTGGGGCAAGAGAGGCGAGACCGTTGGGTGAGTCATCTGATGTTTATCTGCTGGGTTTCTCACCACATGGCCACCTTGTCTTCAATTTGAACGGCAAATAAAACCCCAGTTGTCGGTTTATGTTCCATGGGCTGCTCAAAACAACGTGCCTTGCTCATTTTGGGATCATTTTTGCCTCGTGCCAAATGCCGGCCGACAGTTGTGACAAGGAATGGACACTACTGGAATATTATCCCTGATTTGTGGCTGCCATTGAAAAATCGAAGTTTATCTCTCTTTCCCCCCTACTCTCGAGCTGTCTCCCGCAGATGTCTACTACCGGACTTATGCGACGAGCGTCTGTGCAAAATTTGAAGGGGAATGGAGGATTATTGTGTGAAGGAGAGGGGTTATAGTAACGGCCTTCTTCGCTTGGGCTCTGAGGATTGCGGCACCCGGCCGGCGGCACCCCAGTGTGATGGGATGGTCCGTGCCCATTTTTCCGTGCTTAAAAAGCTTGCTGACGCGGGGCCTCAACCAATTCTTGCTTTCTAATTCTTGCTTTCTCTCCTCCCCTTTTCCTGCATCCCTGCATCTCCGCTTTGGGATGAATCCATACTCCTATATTTTACACTTTGCTCTATCTGGCTATATGGTGGGGGCCTCGTACCCTAGCGAGGTACCACACGAAGACCGAGGGTACTGAAGGTGACCTCGCACTGAAGTCAGGATGAATTCATCTATCAAGGCATGATTTATTAAGACCGACGGCCGTCAAGGTTCTCTGGATGCTATGACTCTTGGATGTCAAGACGCGATGGATCTAGTCTGGCATCTTGGCGTTATCCAGGCGAGCGGGTGGAGGATCAAGGGCATAGATGAATGCTTATTGTTTAATCTGTTTATATGGTAATGGGCCTCGTACTCTAGCGAGGCGAAGATGTGAAGACCAAGAATACTGAAGACGCGATTTATTAAGATGGTGGCTGTTAAGGCGCAAGATGATTTTATCTTCAGACCTTGGATATCAAGATGTGGTACATGTCAAAGCGCGATGGATCAAGCCTGGTTCTTTGACGTTGTCCAGGTGGGGGACGGAGGGTCAAGCGCCTGGACAGCGAAAACATCTTTTCGACTTGAGGTTGTGTCTGCCATATTGCCACTCAAGGGCTGGTTGAACTCTTCCCCGGACATGATGTATCAAGCACGAAGGCGAAAGGGAGGTCCTGAGGTCTGTATCTGCTGGTGCGACGGATCAAGTCCGAAGGCACAAGATAGGGCCTTGACTGGGGGGCGGGTGGTGGGTTTCATGGTCTTGTTCATGAATCGATGGATCAAGCCTGGTACCTCGGCGTCGTCCAGGTGGGTGGGCGGCGGGTCAAGCGCCTGGACGGCCAGGGTATCGAGATAAGCACAATAGATCAAACTCGGTCCTCGGCGACATCATCCAGATGGGTGGGTGGAGGGTTTAAGTGCCTGGATGGCAACAGCGCATTTGTTTTCAATTTATATGGATACACATCTGATTTTCAGGTACTGCAAACGAGGTTGATCAAGCATGAAGGCAAAAGATAGGACCTGAATTTACATATCCAGGGGGGCGGGTGGCGGGTTTCAAGGCCCCTGGTCATCCAAGATGCGATGGATCAAGCTTGGCAACTCAGTGTCGTTCAGGCAGGCGGGTGGGGAGTCAAGTGCCTGGACGATGACAGCGCGTTTCTGACTTCTATTCGCACGACAAAAATTATGTCTGACTTATTGCTTTTCAGGCACTGCTATGAGGGAACTCGAAGATCTACTTGTCGACCTGCCACTACGAGCGTTTCTTAGCTGTATTAAATCATTTGATCTCGTATGACCGGGTTTGATGGCATTTGTAAAAGGATCTATTCATCCTAGTTACAAGTGTAGTGTTTACATTCTAATCTAAGAAATTCTACAGATATTACTCATTATCTTTATTTACTATCGTGTAACATGATGTGTACATCAGTTCTCACACCACTTCGAATGACTGAGGATTATTCCTATAGGTTATGGGCCCTGACCCATCGTATTGCTGAAAGAAACAAGTATTATATTAAGAGAATATGTCTAACACTATGAATGATGTTCTTTCTACCTGTCTCTGTGTCCAAGTTGGATGTGTCTGGGTAATCCTTGTGCTATTTTTCAGACAGTGGTCCAAGAGAAAGGGCTGTGGGGAGCATTTCTGTTATAAACTGTCTTGGACCACAATATTTAATGTCACAAGCTGATCCAAGGACATCTTCTATGATGGATAACACTTACCTTCCTCTTCTGCATTCATGACCCTCCTTCTGGCATGGATTGCATGCCTAGGGTTTGTTGTATTGGCTTTTATTTCTATTTCCTATGTCTCTACCTTGGTAATTGGTGATGTGTCAGAAATCTCCTGAGTGGACTTATTTGTTTTCTATTTTTCTGGTCTTTTATGATTTCTCTTTTCTTTTATAGTTTTATTTCCTTATTTCCTTCTTTGGACTTAGCTAAGGATGACATTACATCACAAATGTTACAAAGCCAAAATGCTTCTTTCACTCTTACCACCATTTTATATGGTAGTGCTCAGTAGTGAATTAGCAAATACATTGTATCCTGTCTCTTCAAATCTTCAGAATAGCCAACAACTCATACTCTTGACATCCACTCAAATGGATATTGATATAGAAAAGACTAGAGGACAGTCTACTCACTCAAGCTTGAATTCCTTCAGAGAATTCTCTACTCACTCCTATGCATTGTCTGTCAATTACACTGCAAAAGTCAAAGCCCAGTCCAATTCTACTACTTGGGCTAATCAAATAGAAACAAAGCTTTCCAGTCACCTATCCTTTCTTACACTTCAGTGGGGAAGGAAGATAGCACTCTATTAAATTTGGTGCCTGAAGACAATTCCACACATGTTTCCAACACTGATAACATATGCTTGTCTCATAACTGTGACAACAGTACTCCTCAGACTTTGCAGAGCTTAACCCCATCTGCAATCTTTTATGTGGCCAACTAACCTGTAGATCTACAACTGTGGGATAGCAGCTTCAGCCCTATCCCTTTCTTCAGTTAGAACAAATACCTAAAAGGTAATTCCAAGAATGTCATGTATTTGCTATTAAGAATAGCAGTCTTTATTAAACAATACAAACTTAAGGACAAATCTAAAAAATATATCTCTCAAATCACTGAATTTGGTTATGCCATATGCTTATTTTTGTTAGCTATTTATGAATCTGGATAGGACAAATTGCCTGCCAACTAAGATAAGGATTAAACCTCAGACTTAATAACATTAATTGTTACAAACTTAAGACCTTAGAGTTGGTCAAAAGAGTAAATCTTGTATTGGGTTAACACAAGAGAACTCAATAGAAAACTCTGTACAGGATTGTTTATCTTTATATACAAATACCTAATGGTCTGTGCGAGCTATTTCTAGCCTATCCTAAATGACCATGTGTATCACATGTTATATGACATTATCTTTTCAGAACCTTTTACATCCTTTCATGTGTCATATGGAGGCTGCGATGGTATAGTGGTAAATCCCCTGCCACATTGGTTATACATTGCCTTTTCCCTACTGTCGAGGTCATGGGTTCAAATCCTGCATCTCCATTCAGTAGGCCCACTGCCTACACCGAAACTCTGGTGCACTCCGCTGTCTGCTCCTTCCGAACTTT
>Ga0157368_1000065_pt1 | contig 43474 bp, 53 predicted proteins | sample AttbisABBM3_FD_113146 | JGI IMG/M metagenome (GOLD analysis project Ga0157368, IMG submission 113146) | Fungus gardens microbial communities from leaf cutter ant in Botucatu, State of São Paulo, Brazil - Atta bisphaerica ABBM3 | ecosystem: Host-associated > Fungi > Mycelium > Unclassified ... | reverse complement strand
ATCCCTCGATCGTAAGGTCGTGCGGGTTCAAGTCCCGCCCCGGGCACCATATTGAAACACCAATAAAATCAAGCAGTAGCAATGTCGTTTAAGCCGCCTCTTTGGGCGGTTTTTTGTTTTTATTTCTGCTTTTCAGAATATGGCTTCAGAATATGAAGTGCTTCCAGCTCAGCCCCAACTACCGGAACCACAGCGATTTTCCTGTCATATCGTGCCGTCTGTTCGACATTCTTGTGACCCGAAATCGCCCGCTTCTCGTAAATATCAACGTTCAAATCTGAAACTCCTTTTGCCTTCAGATCATGAAACGTAAAATTGAAATCGATGTCAGGGAATTTCTCCTTTGCTTCCTGCTTAAGTTTCCTCCATCTAGCATTGAAACCATCTCTTGTATAACCGGCACCGGAAGGCTGGTGGATGATAAAAATACTGCTCATTCCTTTATTAAGGGGTAATGACTCTGCCAGGGCGATGACAGAACGGAGCCTTTCACTCCAGCCCTTTATCTGAGCAACTGAAGTTTTGCTTTGCTTGATCAATATCCCTTGCTCAACAAGCTGGGTTTTCTTCATTGAAAGAACGTCAGCCTGCCGCGCCAGACATAAATAGGCTAGCTCCATGGCTATCTTCTCAACAGGCGAAGCAAGGCTATACAAGGCTGCATATTCTTCATGTGTTACATAACGGTCACGTGACTTCTCTTTGTACTGTTTGACCCCTTTCGTAGGATTTCCCTTCACCAATCCACGCTCATATCCCCAACGATAAACACGTGAAATAAACGCCTTCTCCCGGTTAGCCTGAACACGACTTTTCAAGCCGCGCTTGTCCATATATTTTCGGATGTGTTCCGGTTTAATGGAATCAGGGGGCATATTCCCAAAGACGGCCAAAACTTTAACCGAGTATTTTCGGTAGTCTTTTTGGGTTTCTTTGGCTAATTCGAAAAAGTCTGGGGAATTAAAAAAGGATTCCGCCAGGCCTTCGAATGCATCTTCACGCTTACGTTCGTTAATAAGTGCTTCGTATGCTATCCAGACCTGAGCCTTCGTACTGTCTATGTCGCAAAGCCGGACTGTGCCGCCGTTTTTAGGCTTAAATTCGTAAGCAGAACGGCCCCGATAAACGCGGGGCGGTAACCAGTTATCTTCCTTGTTCTGTCTGACTCTTGCCATCAGTCTAACGCTCCAAAATCTGGCTCATTCATATCATTGGTGGTCTGCTTACGCGATGCCAGTGGATCATTGAAATGCTGCCACGTGGTTCGCGGTCTGCCATCCCTTCGCACCATAAAAAATATTCCTGCATTTTTAAGACACTGGCATTGCTTTGAAGGCGTTTTATAGCCTGTAAGTTGTTCAATGTCGGCGTCAGAAATAATTTCGTTATTGCTCTGATTCATACCCCACACACTCCCGCTGCAACAGGTTTGAAAAGCCGTGACAGGTCACGGCGCTATAACCAATTTAGTTTCATGCCAGCCTAGGCGAACCCAACAGGCTGACTCTTCTTTCAGCGGGCAATCCTGCACAGGCAGGCAATCACCACACTTACCGCACTGGCGCTTACTCATCGATTTGATCCTGCTACGTACCCGCGCATCGTCCTGGCGAATAAGTAGAGCGATATACTCTGCCATTTCGTAGGGCTCACGCCCTGGACGGCGAACGGTACAGTTTTGCTCCAGCATCGCCAGTTCCTGCTCATCGAGAACAATCTCAAGCTTTCTGACCCCTGCAGCGGCCTGTCTGGCTCGCTGCTCTGCTTTGCGTTCAGCAGGTGATTTGGGCATGCATACCTCACGTACACTTAAGATGCGTTTCTAATGCAACTTAATTGCTTTTGTACAAAAATTGACTACATTTAACCGGTCTTACCTAGCACTCTATAAATCTATAGAGTGAATTGAAAATTTTAGGAACACCGTGGACACACACAACGCAGTATCAACTCGTCTGTTCGATCTTCTTGGCCTGCTCACTCATACTGATAAACAAACTATTAGTGCCGAGCAAATAGAAGAAGTCACTGAGCTTTACCTGCTCTTGGGTGCGCTACTACAGTCAACATTCGTTTTAAAAGTTACCATCCAGTAAAAAGCGTAAGAGCGGTTAAGTTACAATTCTCCAATAGAGCCTGGTAATACGGGCTCTTTTCTGTAAATAGATACTTAATATTCTCAGCCATCACACACTCGCCTTAGCACGAAGCCAGATACAGACCGCGCCACTATCAGTGTCATGGATAGAGCCAACGAACCAGCCATCACCCGCAGGTGCTTCAGGATTCCATGTGGAGAGGTCATAACCATCAACGTCAGGGTCAATTTCTTCTTCATCGCGATAATCAACCCTCCACTCTAGGCCTTTCGATTCCATCCACTCTTCAAACTCAGAATAAGGTATAGATTCACGGCCATCACAAAAGGCCAGATAGGCAGGATGTGATCAGTAGCCGTATTGATCGCGCTCTACTGGTAAAGCGGTCAAAGTAGTTCCGACTTCATACTTCGGCAGCAGCGTGTAATCGCACCATTCAGAAATACCTTCCGCGCAATTGTCACCTTCTTCAACAGGCCGCAATCCGGTCATAGTTGCGCGTTGCATGATGACACCCCAGACAACGCTGCCAACTTCATCAGACCATCCATCACAAGCTTCACCGCGATACTCTGAAATCGATGTTTCAGCGAAATCCTGTGCTTCCTTGGCGGTCTGAAACTCTTCGTAGCCGCAACCGCTGTCATATGCAAAGAAACCATGCGGGCGATCTTTCAGCGCCGCTTTCTCAGCCGCCATCGTATCCAGCTTCTGCTGCAACTCATCACCACGGACGATAGCGCAATCCAGGCGAGTAGAAAGGGCAGAGACAAGCTTTGCGATTTCAGTAAGTGGCATATCAGCATCAAGCGCTTTAGCGAACTGATGACCAGCCTCAACAAGTTCTTTGTTTGATTTATTCGATAACATGCTGGTGGCCCTCAGTGAAAAACGATGTTGCTGTTAAGGCGCTCAGCTTCGTTCTGCGCCTTGATTGGATTTTTGATAACGGTACCGTCAGGCATCAGCCAGCCATTGAGCACATGGCTATAGGGCAGGGTGATACGGCCAACGGTGATTGGGTCGTCTGACTTTTCCATGAATACTCCACACACGATTTTTGGTTGCACTAATCCCTTGCCGAAGATGACAATAAAACTTTTGGGATTTAGTTAATTGGCTGCTGGGTTACTGCAACAACCCAGAGCCGGGCCTCCACACTTGAAGGTTGTTGTGACATGTCACAACGAAGAGAACACTCAGCGCCTCTGTGGCGCGGCCTGAAGCACCCGCCAAATGCTCTCATCGTTGTGCAAAAAAGTGCGGTTAAACCGGGTGAACATTACCTTCGCTCTCCTTATGGGATGAAAGCCCCGGAGTAACCGCCAAGTACAACACTCTCTCTTTCCTAACTTTCACAGCTACTGCATCTTTGAAACAGCATCTAAATAAATATCTTATGTTTAATCTAAGTTAACTTAGATTTTAGGTCAAGAAAAAAGCCTAAAATTATTTAGGCTTCTTCATGGCTGCTTGTTGCCTTAGCGGCGCATCAATCGCCTATGCTCGACTAAGACCCCGATAATATTGATCTTTTCTTTGTCTGAGCTTCTCACTGCAAAGTCGTCGTTTAATGGGACCAATTCAAATATATCATTACCTTCTTGATTGACCCCACGAGCTCTATACTTTTTGAAAGTAGCTTCATCTTCGCCGTTTTTTGCAACCACGTAATCGCCAGGCTGGGGTCTAAGTTCTGGATCGACAAGGATAAGATCACCCTCGACAAACTCAGGCTCCATCGACTTTCCTTTAATTTTTAAGGCGAAAGTGCCTCTAGAAAAATTTCCGGTACTAAGCACGTAATCAATATTCCCTTCTAGATTCCGCGCATCACTCTCCGGGCTCCATTGACCGGCCTGTACATAACTTATCACCGGTACCTTGAGAGCTCCGACTGGTGCTGCAGCAACGTTGGATTCATCTTCTTTACCGTACAACAAATATGCTTCGCTTACCCCTAGGTAAGAGGCCAATTTAGAAAGTGATTTACCCCCGGGTGTGTTCAAATCACGTTCCCAGTATCCCACTGTAACGTCAGAAACACCCACCGCCTTTCCAAGCTGGCCCTGAGTTAACTTTCGTTCTTGCCTTAGCGCTCTTAAGCGCCCGCCTAATGAACTCACCACCATCCCCTAAGAAAATTTAACTAAGTTATCTTAGTTTTTATTGATCAAAGTAAAATTAGAAAATACTATCTAAGAAATCTTAGGGGGTAGGTATGACAACAACTGATTTAGAGAAGTATTTCGGCTCACCAAATAAGGCAGCGGCTTTCTTTAGTGTTTCACCAGAAGCTTTTTATCAATGGCGAAAACGCCCCGGTGGCTTGATTCCCAAAGGTCGTGCAACTGAAGCGGCTTTGAGAACTAAAGGAAAGCTTAAATTTGACCCATCCCTCTATGGGAAGACTACTGATTCGTCAGTTAAGTCGTAACTACTCAAGGATAAAAAAAATGGTAGACACGATTAACCATGCAGTTCGCCAGATGTGTAAGGCACATAAGCACGGTCGCTTAGGTATGGCTGCTGATTTAGGCATGAGCATCGATCAGTTCCATAACCATCTGTATCGCAAGTGTGGCAGTCGTTTTTTTACCTTGGATGAGCTGATGCAAATGGAGGTTATATCCGGCACCCATTGCGTAGCAGAGTTCATGGCCGTTCGTCATGGAATGCTGCTGGTGGACATCAAGGCCGCTGGCGAAATGGACAAGGTTGATTTGTTCGATACGCAGATGAAGGCCAAGGCCGCAGAGGGTGAACTGGCTACAGCACAGCTTGCAGCTATGGCAGACGGCGTCATCGACCATCACGAGAAAAAAACACTGTCAGCGCTGTTCCGCAAAAAACTCACTCACCAGGTTCACGGATTTTTTGGCCTCATTGCGCTTTTCAGCGCAGGCACAGCAGATCACGCCGTGGACATGTTCGTATCAACCGGGAGGAAGGCTGATGTTGCCGGAATGCAGTTCGACGCGCAGGACATTTGAAGTGGTTACAAATTTAACAGGGGTCAGTAAAGGTGAACGCCCCGGGTTGCAGCCTAGGGCGTTCGGTGCGAGTAAATCAACGTGTGTGGAGACTCATCGCATGAGCATTGTAAATCAAAAACCGTTGTCAGGGCAATTCCGCTGCCGATATCAGGCTGGCGTTCCTGTCTATGAACAAATCATATCCTCAGCGGATAAGGCCAACAACTACCAGTGCGTGCCGCGTTTGGTAGTCGAATCAGCTTGGGCAGAGTTTTATCGTCGTCCCGCAGGTGCCGGGGTGAATCATGGAAACTGAAATCATTAAGCCTTGGGTTGAGCGCTACACCGATCTGCGTGGAGTCCCGGTCACTACGGTCGGCGTTGATACGGTTAATCACCGCGTGATTTTCCGTCGCCCTAATTACCCCCACGATTGCATGCTGCCGCGTGTGTTGTTCAGCCAGAAGTTCAAGAAGGTATCACCATGAGTTTACTGCTTAAGGTCAAGCCGCTTGTGGTGAGTCCTGAGCTTGCCAGCCGCATTGGCCTCAATGAAGCCATTGTGCTTCAACAGATTTGCTACTGGCTGGAAGACACCACATCAGGCATCGAATATGACGGCAAACGCTGGGTTTATAACACTATCGACGAATGGACAAATCAGTTTCCATTCTGGTCATCTGACACTGTTAAACGTGCTCTTACGTCGCTTAAAAAGCGGGACCTGATTTTCGTCGAACAGTTGAAAAAAACTCAGCATGACCGGACTAATTATTACGCAATTAACCACGCAAACCCTTTATTGACCGATGAGGGCAATTTGCACTCATCGAAGAATGCAAATTGCACTGATCGAGTGGGGCAGTCTGCACTCATCGAGCAGGGCAACATGCACTCATCCATCAGGGCAAATTGCCCTCGTCTTACAGAGAATACAACAGAGAATACTACAGAGATTACAGGTAAAGACTCTTGTCCGGTTTCTGCGAAACCCGACAGTGATTCTTCTGAAGATGCTTTTCGGGTTCTTGAGCATCTTAACCGCGCCTCTGGCCTCCGTTTTCAGAAATCAAAATCGTCACTCGGTCCTATTCGTGGTCGCCTGGCTGAAGATTTCACCGCTGATGAGTTGATCCTGACTGTGGATTACACCATCGCCAAGTGGATGCAGGACAGCAGAATGAGTGAGTACGTTCGCCCGGAGACTATTTTCCGCCCCGGCAAGTTCCCCGCGTATTTGGGTTCCGCTCAGAAATGGAATCAGGCAGGCCGCCCAAAGTGCGAGAACGGCAAATGGATTCGTCAGGTTACGGATATTCCTTCAACCGATTACGCCATCCCTGATGGCTTCCGTGGCGCTTAAGGGGGATTCATGGACAACGTTGAAATCATTCTCGACTGCCTGCGTAAGCATGGGTCAATGACCATCACGAAGATTTGCGCAAAGACCGGATTATCTAATGCCGCTGTCAGGTATTCATTAACCGGACTGTATGAGCAGCACATCCTGAGCCGCAACAAGGACTACACGTATTCGATAACGACCTATGAGCGCCCGCTAGAAAACGCTGGTTACCTTGAGGCAGTCAAGACAGCCACGGAGTTGCAGGCTAAAGGCCTCTGGCAGAGGGCAAGCCATAACTGGTTACGGGCAATGGTCTTGGCAAAGTTTGATGACAACAGGCAGAACGCCAAGGTAAGCCGCGACAAGTGCATGTCCAGGGCAAAAATGCGTTGTGGCCATTACGGCGGCATAGCCAGCGGCAAGGTAAGCGATGCAGGGCTGAGGGAGTTGAACCGATGAAATCAGCCTTTAAGCGCCACTTCGAAGAAAACGAATATTTCTACAGGTCATTGCCGGAAGTGCTGGTAATCATCCTGTTACTGATTATCACTCTGGTTATGGAGTTACACATATTATGACTAACTTATCTCAGGTTTATAAAGGTAAAGACGAAAAAGGCACCAATATCACTACGCGCAAAACCTACCTGCTTAGTGTGGATGAGCTTTACGTCGAGCCTGGCTACAACGTCCGCGAGATTGACCAGACCCACGTTGAAGAATTCCGTGATGCGTTTATCGCGGGTGAGCATGTGCCGCCGCTGGCCGTTCAGGTCACTGAGCATGGCATCAAGGTTATCGACGGGCATCACCGCTACTTCGGTGCGAAGCTGGCACAGGAAGCGGGCCATGAGCTGCGCCTTGAGTGCAAAGACTTCGTAGGCAGTGAAGCAGACCGCATCGCCTTCATGGTGACAAGCAGCCAGGGCAGGGCGTTACTCCCGCTGGAACGTGCCGCCGCCTATCAGCGTCTGGTCAATCAGGGCTGGGAACCGGCAGAGATAGCGAAGAAGGTTAAGCGCTCAGTCACTGACGCTGAACAGCACCTCCAGCTTCTGACCGTTGGCGATAGCCTGATTGATATGGTCAAGTCTGGCGAGGTTGCCGCCACTACTGCGATTGCCTTACAGCGTGAGCATGGCGCTAAGGCATCCAGTGTCGCTCAGCAGCAGATGGAAAAAGCCAAAGCCGCAGGCAAAAAGAAACTGACCAAAGCTGCTGCAATGCCTCAGTTCAGCGCTGCTAAGGCCCGTCGGCTGGTGGAACTGCTTTGTGATGCGCAGTCAGGCGACGAAGAAGACGGCATGACAGCGCTTTACCACAATTCCAGCTACACAGATGAGATCATGTCTATCCTGGCTGATTATCGTGAAGGCATCCCCGGCGCTGAAAAAGCTTCGGAACCAGAGCTGGTACAAGAGCAGCAGGGCGGCGAAGAGTTACCGCTTAAGCGTGTTGATATTCTGGAACAAAGCGGCGTTGAGACGATGGCCTGTGTTGTGGCCGCATTCGGCATGAAACACGAATACACCTTCAGTGAGTCGAAATACGCCCACGTCTGGGCCTCAGATTCAGTCGAAAGCCCCGAGATGTTGGTTGTGCCGCCTGAAACCATCCAGAAAGCAAAGCGACTCATTCAGGAGCATCAGGACGATCTTGAATTAAAACTTTGGGTTGCTGAAAAGTTGGAGGGGCCTGATGAAGACAGCTTCCGATTCCGCCGCTTTCATTCAGTACTGGTTGAAACCCGCCTTGTTAAACCCTGCACCGTTGGTGAGTTCATTGAGCTGGTGGAGCAGACAGACCCTAACAGCTGGGACAATGTTCGCCTGCTGCGTGGAGCAGTCAAAGAGCTTTTAGGCAAAGAGGGCGCTGCTGCATGAAACTAGCCCTGCCATTTCCACCAAGTGTTAACTGTTAAATAATAAATAATTTAAGGAATTTATGAGAGAAAAGGATAAGCATTTTACACATTAAAAATTAGACATTCGCTAACGTATATTACTTGATAGAAGCTAATAAAAGCCAACTGCAAAGGGCAGTTGGCTTTTAAGAAAAAGTTTGAAAGTTAGGGTTTAACAAAAGCGCGCTGCTATTCAATAAATTCTACAAACAATGATCACAAACTACCGTCTTCAAGTCGCTTAGCTAAATCTATAAGTTGATCGGCCGTTTGCCTGAGGTAGTCTGCGTCAAGTGGCATCTCGAGTTTGGAATAGCTTTCTCCAGCTTTATCGCCTGCAAAGTGTATGAAAACTCTCCCTTGAGCGCTGTTCCAAGTAAAATATAGGGCTTTAGCATGCATTTTGAATGCCCTGCCACTCTTTCTAAGGGCCTCTACCTCACATCCACCGCCTGGAAATTCGGCATAAATCCCTTTTTGAGTCTTCATATTCAACTCCCTTTATAGAAATATCTCTACGTTAGCTATTAAAAATGGCACATTAAAATATACTTCTATCATGGCGCAAAGTAGAAAGTAAAATTTTTTTAATTCTGGCGCGTTAAAAATGTTAGGGCAGTGTGCATCACAGAACAGATTGTTCGATTAACGTGATAAAACGAAGAAGGAATAACTCATCTTCACAAAAATATTAAAAAGATTTCTGTACAGAAATCATCTCTTAGAAGTAAAGTTATTGATACTTGCATTATGTAAAACTAAGCGCAAAATTTTTTGGGCTTGATTTATAACTACTTGATAATGCTTGATGAAAGGATTGCATTCAATTGGTAGTGCATTTTTTAATCAGTTTTAAATTGAGGAAGATATGTCAGATATGGAGCCATTAGATATTTTAAGTGCTGAAGATCAACTTTTTACTGCGTTTAGTCTTCTAGAGAGTTTCATCGTCAATACTGGGCGTAAGGGTGCCTGCCATGATACATCAGCGATATTTTATATACTGGCTTCAGAATTAGGTTTTAATCCCAAACTCTGTATTGGCGAAGTGCGTGAGCCTTCAAGTGGTGCATACTTTGATCACTCATGGGTTGAAATCGACGGTAGCATTTATGATGTAGCCATTGCATATCCATTACCTAATGGAAAGAAAGTCTCAGGCCCTATCTTCGATTCTACAGATCAGGAGACGGATGAGAAGACCGATATTGAATTTGGCATTGATACTGATTCTGGATTAGACGAGATAGCACAGGAGGTTTCAGAAATCTCACTAAGTGATTACGAAACGCAGACTGAGTCAGGAATATGGGAGATTTCAGCATGGATTGGTCAAGAACTGGGTTTGGTGTTAGATGAATTCTTTCTAGACATAAGATATGGGAGCGTTATGAGAGAAAAAATTTAATCTACTATATAAAGGACCCAAGAGCTGCCTTGGTAAATCAACTTGAATAGAACATTAAATATCTTCCTTCTAATCTTACATCAACTCCGATAAAAATTAGAATTTGAAAGCTTGACAGCCTAACCTCTAAAGGTCGAAGTGAAATCGATCAAAATAGCGGTTATAGTACTAATACCGGGGCATGTTGCAGATGCCACTGGTAAAGGTTGGTCCCGCTCACTTGCAGGTGATGGGGCGGGACCGTTCAAAAACAGTGTGTGGAGAGATACGATGCTAAATCAATCAGCGGGCGCTAATGCGCCTGTAGTCAGTGCCATTCAATCCCCAGTCATGACCAGCCGTGAAATTGCTGACCTTACCGGAAAGCAGCACGCACATGTCATGCGCGACATTTACTCAATGTTCACAGAGCTAAATGCCAATCCTGAAGGGTATCTCCATTTTTGGATACACCCCCAAAACGGACAGCAATACCCGGAATTCCGGCTGGACCGCGAGCACACCGAGTGCTTAGTTACCGGATATAATGCCTTGCTCCGCATGAAAGTGATTAAGCGGCTGCATGAGTTAGAGGAAAGTCAGCCAGTTAAAACCCCGCAGACCTTTGCTGAGGCACTCCGCCTGGCCGCCGAAATGGAAGAGGCGAAGGAACGCCTACAGCTACAGCTTACCGAAGCTGCACCAAAGGTCGCGTTCGTGGATCGTTATGTCACGGCCACAGGTTCAATGACATTCCGCCAAGTGGCAAAACTTCTTGAGGCTAAAGAGCCCGAGCTTCGTCTGTTCCTGCTTGATAGCCGGATTATGTATCGACTCAATGGCGTCATGACTCCCTATAGCCAGCACATCGAAGCCGGTCGGTTTGAAGTCAGAACCGGCACGACTACCGATTCAAATTATGCGTTCAGTCAGTCCCGCTTTACTGCCAAGGGCGTTCAATGGATTGGCGGACTGTGGACGGCTGAAAAAGTGAAAAGGGGTGATGAGTGAGAGCACTGCTTACACCTGAAGTTGCTCCGCGCACAGGGATAGTGCTGCTCAAACCTGGCTCAGACCTGATTGGGATGTTTTGTGGCCGCATTCTGGTGAGTACACCGACAGCTGACATGGCGGACCTTCCGTCAGGCAGGCTCAATGACGGCACACAGCCGCTACTCGATGAGCCATCCCTTTTACCTTTTTTCAGTCATGATCGGGTTATCGCTACTGCTGGTGGTGCTAATGGCTTGGCTGGTTTCGTTCGTGGCTTTGAATGCTGCCAGTGGCACGACGATGCGACATGGCATCACCATGAATACACGCTTCACGAAACTGAATCCGGCCTCGTGTCTTTGTGTTACAGCCACGATAATAAGTTCAGGGAGCATGGTACGCCTGGCAAGCTCGATAACATCGCCAGGGGAAACACAGCACTGTGGATAATCAGGATGGTTTGCAGTCAGCTTGGTTTTCATGGCGAACATCAGCTTACCCTGCCAGAGCTTTGCTGGTGGGCCTCACTGAATGACCTTATCGACTTGATACCTGAAGCACCAGCACGGCGTGTTTTGCGCATGCCAGTAAGCATCGTCTCAGGTGAGCTAAAGGAATCGCACATCGCGCCAGAACGCCAGCCTAAGCAGGTCATACAGCAGGCCGCTGAGCAGGTAAAAAGGATCGTAAATCTGGTTGCTGACCCTGAATCGCCAGAGTCATTCATGAGACGGCCAAAGCGTAAGCGCTGGGAGAGCCAGAAGTACACGCAGTGGGTCAAGGTTCAGAAATGCGCATGCTGCGCTAATCAGGCAGATGACCCGCATCACATCATTGGGCATGGTCAGGGAGGGATGGGAACAAAGGCACATGATTTATTCGTGATTCCGCTTTGCAGGGCGCATCACGACGAGTTACACCGCGACCCAAAACTTTTTGAGTCGAATTACGGCAGTCAGATTGAACTTTTATTCCGGTTTCTTGATCACGCTATTGCAGTTGGCGTTATTGGGACAGATAAAAAATAAAGTGTGTGGAGGGGATTTAATATGCGTGACATTCAACTGGTTTTAGAGCGTTGGGGCGGCTGGGCTGCAAGCGAAGGCACTCAGATTAGCTGGAATCCAACCAGCCCGATGTTTATTACACTGCTGCCTAAAAGCACCAGTAGCCGTGCTTCCTGCTGTGACAATGACGGCATGATTATAGATACCGCAGTCGGCATGCTTAAAAAGGTTGGCCGCCTGGATGAGCTAGATTTAATTATGGCGCACTACCGTTATGACGTATCCAAATCGACAATAGCCCGCTGGCTTAAATGTTCGGAAGGGAAAGTGCGGCAAAAGCTTATGATAGCCGAAACGTTTATTGATGCCTGCATACTGATGACAGATGCCCGGCTGGAGATGTATGAAGCGACTCAGAAAACTATTTTTCAAAAAACCGCTTAATCTGCTTTTCGTTACGAATTTCTATATGTAATCTGTTAAGAGTGGTAACAACGCATAGCTTCTTAAATTAGAAACCTCGCCAGACGGCGGGGTTTTTTCATTTCCACACAATACCAAAGGCACTGAGCGCAGCCGGTTTAACCGTTCTGTCCAGGACTGCAAACCTGTAGCGCCTTTCATATTGTGAATTTTACGAAAAGATTGCTCTGGGCAGACGTGCCAGTTTGTTAATCGCATTGGCGTCAGAGCTTTTAACTGCTTGTATTAGTTTTATTAATTAGCTGATACATTGTGCTTAATGCGGTGTATCCCCCTGTGCGGTGGGGCCAACTAAAATTCGTTAATAACGCTCTTGCAATGGCAGGCCTGCTTACGGATTACAGGCTTACTGGGAGGCACCTAGCACCGCAGACTTTTAGCCACAATTCACAGCACTTAAGGACTGGCTCTGGCGGGCCTTTTTCAATTCCCGCATCCGATTTTAAAAAATGTGATTTTTTGCAAAAAACAAGATTAAGGATCATTGTAAATTTAAATAGCCCCTTCAAGAGCTAAGCCATTGCGAGTGCCGGAGACAAGCGCCGGGTGGGGCAATTTTTTGGATTCACCATAAAGTCATATGCATGATGAAGCGAGAGTGACTTAGGTAATGTCAGCGCTCACATTTGCAGGTCTATTCACAGATTTAAGTATTATCTGCTCTCATACTGGGAATCAGAAAAAGAAAAAACTGTAAGGTTTAGGGCTCACTTTAGTGTGCCCTTTTTTATTGGTATGGGCATTTCTACAGTGAAGAGTACGGGAATGGGTTTTAAAAAATCCCGCCGCTAACCAAGGATTACGGCGGGCAAGTACACAAATGAATTACTTCCTGGACTCAACCAGTAAAGTAATATTAACCCTTTCGGGTTAGGTTGATGGGCTGAGAAGTGAGGATTAAGTTAGGTATTTCTTTACATTGAAGGCTCTTGGTCGAGTCATATCGTTAACCTGTCACGATTTTTAATAAAAAATTCCCTCAAGTCATCAACGGTCTCGGCAACCTGGGAGGGATGACTTGAGGGAGGCCAAAACGGCCAACTCCAGGGAAAATCCTTTTTTATAATAATATAGTTTTGTGAAGTTATTAATTGACTCTCATCAAATACTAAGTTGTTCTCGGTCACGTATGGTTCTAATAGCTCTTATTGGTTAAATTTTCTAATTAAGGTGCTATGTAGATACCACTTTTTAGGGTTGTTCATGCGCTGTATTGTTTCGCAAAGTTTTTCTGAGTGGTAATAGAACTTTGTTATGAAAAAAACAGAACTTATGATGATCGGATTTGTCTTAATCACTCCTTTCACATGATAAGGACGTGGTTTTGAAAGTCTCTAGAAGAGTTACATGGATACTGGTTATTCTGTTTTGTGTCGTTGTATGGAGCATTGTCGTTGCTATTGCCTTCGCTGGAAACAATGAAAGAGTTGCTCCTAAGATTCAGCCAGGTGAGTCCAGCCATCAGGTCGATATCAAGAAAATCCAGAAACTCAATCTAAACCCGCAGCAAAAAAAATTCATCGAGTCGTTAATTGAATCACCGTCAACAAAGCTTAACGGTAACTAAAGAGTCGAAGACTTTTTTCACATAAAGCAAACATAAAGGCCGCCATTGAGCGGCCTTTTTTCGTTTTTGCGCTCGCCAATCAGCAACCACTCATATTTTGACGCCGTGGCGATGCGCAATCTTTTCCTCAACAACAAGCCGCCATCATTCCGGTGGCGGGAACTAAGCGCATGCCTCCAGAAAAAGACCCGGGCTTCTGGGCCACAGTGCTGCTGTGGCTGTACGCCCATAAAACAGAATGGGGATATGCCGGGGTAGCAGGCATGTTTTCACTATTACGCAGTGCCTATGCAAAAAGCCCGTGGAGCAAGCGGGTTCTCGACGCTGTTTCATGTAGTGCGCTGGCGTTCTTCGCTGGCCCGACGCTTCAGGTAATGGGCGCTTTATTTAACTGGAACATTCCTGACGCCGCTGCACAGGTATTCGCGGTTTATATCGGGTATGTGGGTAATGACTACATCAGCGACAAGTTGCGCGGGTGGATAGCCAGAAAAACCGGGGATACTGATGCAAACCAGCAATAAGGGCATGGACCTGATTAAGCGTTTCGAAGGCCTGAAGCTTGAGGCATATCGCGACAGCGTAGGGATTCCCACTATCGGCTATGGGCATACCCACGACGTAAAGATGGGGGATGTGATTACCGGCGAACAGGCTGACAAATATCTGCGTGAAGATTTGCTGGTGGCAGAACTGACCATTAACACCAACGTTAAAGTGAAGCTGACACAAAATCAGTTTGATGCGCTGGCGTCATTTGTGTTCAACCTGGGTTCCGGCAACTTCGTAAAATCCACGCTGCTTAAAAAGCTTAACGCAGGCGACTTCGCTGGCGCAGCAGATGAGTTCGGCAAGTGGGTCAACGCAGGCGGAAAGAAATTAGCAGGCCTTGTTAAACGCCGTGCCGCAGAGCGAGGGGTGTTCATCTCATGAATCCATTAAATCTTGTCAAAACTTTTTCACCTGTCATCGTCATTGGCCTTATCTGCCTTGCACTCTGGATGCTGAACGCCCGAAGCTCACAGCTTGAGGCAACGAATCAACGCCTTGAGAAGTTGGCAAACAGCAAAGATGAGCAGATTAACGACCTGCGCTCCAAAAATGACGGCCTCGCTACCAGCGTTAACGAGCTTGTGACAGCCGTTAAGCACCAGAATGAAGTAATGGGTCAGGTCACCGAACAACGCGCCGTAACAGCTCAGCAGAACAGGAAACTACAGAATGAAATCAAGCAATATCTTGCAGCGGATAAGTGCGCTGTTGCTCCTGTTCCCGCTGATGCTGCTGACAGGTTGCGGAGTGCAGCAAAAGCCGCAAGTGGAGTACCGGACAATCAGCCAGCCAAAGGTACCACTACCCGCTGACCTGACCAGCCCGATTGAAGCGCCAGCGCCGCCAGAAATGATGACTTTCGGTGACAGCGTAAGCCTCAATGCAGAGCTATACGGCATAGTGGGCCAGTGCAACATCGACCGGGCGGCGGTCTTGTCGTTAGAGCAAAAAAGATGATAAGGAAAACGGCTTTACTTGGTGACAATCTTTTTTGCATTCTTGGAAAAAAGTTGTTTTTTCTTATAGTATGAATCCATACATGAAGGAATTTAAAAACTGAAGCGCGCAATTATGGCTGACTTAGCTTATATCAATCCTGACATCATCACTTGGGCGCAGAGCCGAGCTCGCGTTTCTGAGGAGGATTTGTCTCGCGCTACGGGGGCCAAAATTGAAAAGGTTTTAAGTTGGATTCAAGGCGTTGATAAACCAACTTTTTCTCAGGCTCAGAAGGTGGCTGGCCGCCTTTGTATACCATTTGCTTATCTTTTTTTGCCTGAGCCACCTCATGAGCTTATTCCTTTACCTGATCTGCGTACAATTAGAAACGTAGGTATGCGTGATAACATCAGCGTGAATCTCAAAGACACTATTTTTACTGTTTTAAGAAGACAGGATTGGTACAAGGATTACTTGCGGGATCAGGGAGCCTCTCCACTAGACTTTGTAGGTTCTATCACTTTGCAAAATGACCCTGTTGATGTCGCAATCAGGATTAAAAATTATCTCGGTTTAAATGAAGTTGATCCTGCGGGTATGACTTGGGAACAATACCAGCGTACCATTGTTGATTCTGCAGAAAATGCCGGCATCCTTGTAATGAGAAGCGGTATCGTTGATAGCAACACACATAGACCCTTAGATATAAATGAATTTCGTGGTTTTGCCATCAGCGACCCATTAGCTCCTATTGTTTTCATTAATTTGAAGGATGCTCCTGCAGCTCGTTTATTTACGTTAATCCATGAGTTAGCACATTTATGGATTGGGCAGAGCGGTATATCTTCTGCGAGTGCCAACGAAGAATTGCATGTTGAAAGGTTCTGCAATCAAGTGGCGGGTGAATTTTTAGCTCCTCAGGCTAGTGTTCTGAGATTATGGGATGAACTTAAAGAATTAAGTGTGAACATTGCTAATATTGCTAGGCATTTCCACGTAAGTCGGTATGTTGTAATTCGAAGAGCATATGATTTGAATTTGGTTACATACGATGATTATCAAGATTACTACCGTGCTCTCATGCGAGATTTTGATGAGGCAGAAGGCAGCGGTGGTAATTTTTATGCTAGTGCGCAGAATAAGAACAGCGCGAGATTTAGCAGGGCATTACTAGACGAGGCTCTAAGTGGCAGAGTTTTGTTGAGAGATGCTGGTAAACTACTGGGTGTAGCTCCCGCCAAACTAAAAAAATTTGCAACGGAAATTGGTGCCTAATGTATCTGATTGATGCGAACGTTTTTATAGAAGCTAAAAATAAATATTACCATATGGCATTTTGCCCTGCCTTTTGGGACTGGTTGTTACATGGCTGCGAAGGCGGTAGGCTTTTTAGCATTCAAAATATATATCAAGAGCTTGTTAATGGAAATGATGAGCTTAAGGTATGGGCTCAGGCTAATCGTAACTTTTTTCTGCCTGTGAGTGATAATACTACTCAGCAAAACCTTGCGTCTGTAGTTGCTCATGTTGCACAGCAACAGGCTACAGGACGTATGAGCCCCGGTGCTATGAATGAGTTTCTTAGAGGAGCAGATACTTGGTTAATAGCTAAGGCCATAACTACTGGGGCGACAATAGTTACGCATGAGAGACTTAACCTTGATTGCAAGCGAAAGTTTCTCATTCCTAACATTTGTAACCACTTTGGAGTGGCTTACACAGATACATTTGCTTTGCTACATGCATTAAATGCATCATTTGTTATGGCTGCATAATTAAAGTAAAAAAGTTATTTACGAGACCGCCTTCGGGCGGTTTTTTATTTTGTGCTAAAAACTGAATTCTATGAGTTCACTTTTCAGCATAAACACAATGAATCATCGGCTGGTGGTATAACCATTGCCGAGGGTTATATCTATCTGATGAGTAGGAAAATCTGAATGGAAGTGGTGATTGATGGAATTGCCTATGCGCCAGTTACTGACCGGGCATCAAATGTTGGTATAGCCATCAGCACACACAACCGCCATAACGTTTTATCCCGCGCCCTTGAGCATCAGCTTAAGTTTCTTCCTGCTGGTGCGCTGGTGGTTGTGATAGATGACGGGTCAAACACTCCTGTAGCTGTTCCGGCTGGTGTCAGGGGTATTCGCCGTGACGTGTCACGCGGCATCGTGGCATCTAAGAACGCCAGCTTACAGACGCTGATTGATGCAGGCTGTGAGCATCTTTTCCTGTGGGATGATGACGCATGGCCTGTAGCTGGTGGATGGGAGCGACCCTATATCGAATCACCCGAACCGCACCTTGCCTATCAGTTTCAGGACTTCGCCACGGGTCAAAAGCTCAATGACATAGCCGTGTTGTACCGTGACGATAAACACGTTGCCTACACAGGCCAGCGCGGCGTGATGCTGTACTACCATCGCAGTGTGATTGAAAAGGTGGGTGGCTTTGATCCTATCTATCAGCGCGGCATGTATGAGCACTCAGATTTAGCGTTGCGCATTCACAATGCCGGCCTGACATCATGGGCGTTCGCTGATGTGGTCGGTTCGCAAAAGTTTATCTACTCGCTTGATGAGCATCAGGCCGTTGAGCGTTCTGTACCAAAGCCAGATCGTGAAGCACAGGTTAAGCGCAATGTTACGATTCACAACGAGCGCCGTAACAGTGGCTATACCGGATATGCTGAGTACCGCGACAAGCGCAATGTGGTCATCACCACGTTACTGACCAGCCAGCCGGACCCACAGCGCGGCACGAAGATAACACCTTCACCTGACCTGCTGGCTAAGTGGGCGTCATCGCTCAGTGGTTGTGGCCGCATCGTCCTGGCTGATGAGTTGGACACGGTTCCGGCAGATACCGAGTTATTTCGTGTGCCTGATGTGAAGATGAATGTTTACTTCAGGCGCTGGCTGCATATCTGGCAGCACTTGCGCGATCACCCTGAATATCAATTTGTCTGGTGTACCGATGGCACTGATGTAGAAATGCTTCAGCAGCCCTGGCAGGAAATGGAAGAGAGAAAGATTTACGTTGGCTCTGAGCCAAAGACTTACGCCGACACCTGGGCTAAGCGGTCTCATCCCGAAGCCATCTTTCAGACATTCATTGCTGAGCACCAAAATGATGTGATGCTTAACGCTGGCCTGCTGGGTGGCACCCGCGCTGATGTGATGGCAATAGCGCATGGCATTGTCCGGCTGTATTACCACATCGAATCGTTGCGGTTCTGGGGAAAAGAGCAGTCAGCATCATCCGTTGGCGATATGATCGCTTTCGGCATTGTTGCCTATCGGTACCGTGACCGACTGGTCACAGGCCCGCGCATCCACACGGTGTTTAAGTCTGACGGCCTTGGTAAGGAGTTTGCCTTGTGGAAGCACAAGTAAAGTTTGCCATTGTGGCGCATCCCTCACGATATGAAGCAGCCATTAATCTTGCGATACCACTTAAAGCATACGTTTTTCTTGATGACATTGGCGCTGGCGCTAACGCCAATCACTGCCGCGCTATCGAGTGGGCAGGCCAGCAGAACTGTCGGGTGGTTATCATGGAAGATGATGCGCTGCTGGTAGATGGGTTCGCTGATAAGGTTGAAGCCTGGATTAACCGGTTCCCTGACGATCTCCTGTCTTTCTATCTTGGAACCGGCAGGCCTCCGCAGTATCAGCTTGAGGTGGCAACAAAGCTTATCGACAGCGACCAGCGCCAGACTGACTACATCACCATGAGCAGGCTGATTCACGGCGTCTGTTACAGTATACCGCAGCATCGTATCACTGATGTGCTGACCAGATGGGACAGCGCAAAGCCAGCCGACTATGCGGTTGGTGATGCATATGGCGGCGACGTTATCTATCCATGCTATTCACTTGTTGACCATGCAGACTCGGACATAGTTGAGCAGCACCCGGACAATGAGCAACGCACACAGCGCCGCAGGGCGTGGAGGCTTGATGCCAGCACTGATACCAAGAGCATGCAGGAAGCACGGCTGCGCCAAGACCACAACTGACCGCTCAGGTTACTGTGAGGCTCACCGCAATCATGGTTGGGAGCAACATCAGCAGGGACAGAGCAGGCATGAGCGCGGCTATGGCAGCAAGTGGGATGTGTTAAGGGCCCGTATCCTGCAGCGTGATCGGCATCTCTGCCAAAACTGCCTAAGAAGCGGAAGGCCAACAGCAGCCAAGACCGTTGACCACATCGTACCCAAAGCACATGGGGGCACCGATGATGACATCAACCTTGAGGCCCTGTGCTGGCCCTGCCACCGCAGCAAAACCGCAAAAGAAAGGTTGAAATGAGAATCAATATCATCAAAGTGATTTCAAATGTAACTATTTCACCTCAAATGAGAGTCATTGTCATTTGTCAGGGGGAGGGCGGGTCGAAAGTTCACCCCTCTCGCCTTTAAGGACCGCCGCCTAACCTTTTTTCGCATCGCCGCAGGTTAGAAAACTTTTTTTGGGGTGACCCAACCAGTTATTAATAGGAGTTTTCGATTATGCCAGGACCGCCGAAAACCCCGACACATCTGGCTTTGGTGAAGGGGAACCCATCAAAACGCGCTATAAATAAAAACGAGCCAAAACCGAAGTCTGGGGTCCCCCCAATTCCAAAGCATCTGGATAAGATGGGGAAGTACTGGTTCAAGCGAATTGGCGAAGAGTTGGATGCTGTTGGCGTGATGACCACGCTCGACGGAAAAGCCCTTGAGCTGCTGATTGAGGCCTACACCGAGTACCGTCAACACTGCGATGTTCTGGCTGAAGAAGGCTACACCTACAAAACGGTGTCCGCGACAGGCGAAGATATTGTCAAAGCTCACCCGGCTGCAGTAATGAAGTCCGATGCGTGGAAGCGCATTCGGGCGATGCTCACTGAATTTGGCATGACCCCGGCCAGCCGTTCTAAGGTTGGTGTTATAGGCCCTGCTGAAGCCGATCCCCTTGAAAAGTTTCTTAAAAAGCGCAAATGATGAATGGCAACTGTTCAGGCTGGTATTCAGTACGCCGAGCGCGTGCTGTCTGGCGAGATCGTTGCTGGCGAACTGGTACGCCTGGCGTGTCAGCGTTTTCTCAATGATTTAGAGTATGGGCCGGAACGCGGTATCTACTTCAGCGAGGACCGCGCTCAGCATATTCTCGACTTTTATAATTTTGTTCCTCATATCAAAGGTGCTCTTGCGGGTAAGCCCATAGAGCTGATGCCCTGGCATATTTTCATCCTCATAAATTTGTATGGCTTTGTCATCCCTCTGGTCGATGAGGTGACGGGCGGTCACGTTTTTGATGAAGATGGCGACTTAATCATGGTCCGCCGTTTTCGTACCGCTTATAACGAAGTGGCCCGTAAGAACGCAAAATCTACACTGTCTTCAGGCGTAGGACTTTACATGACCGGTGCTGATGGTGAGGGGGGCGCAGAGGTCTATTCTGCGGCCACAACCCGCGATCAGGCCCGTATCGTTTTTGACGATGCCAAAAACATGATAAAGAAAGCGCCCCGGACGCTGGGGCGGCTGTTCGGTCATGTGAAGCTGAACATCCATCAGGAGCGTTCAGCATCCAAATTTGAACCACTTTCGAGCGACGCTAACAACCTTGACGGCCTCAATATTCACTGCGGAATTGTTGATGAGCTTCATGCTCACCGTACCCGCGATGTCTGGGACGTCCTGGAAACGGCGACGGGAGCCCGTCTTCAGTCGCTGCTGTTTGCCATTACCACAGCGGGGACCAACAAAGAGGGCATCTGTTTTGAGCAGCGTGATTACGCCATAAAAGTGTTACGCGGTGTGGTTGATGATGACACGTATTTTGCCGTGATTTACACGCTTGATGAGCAAGACGATCCGTTTGATGAAGCAAACTGGCCTAAAGCTAATCCCGGCCTCGGTATTTGTAAGCGCTGGGACGATATGCGCCGCCTTGCCAAAAAGGCTAAAGAGCAGGTTGCAGCCCGTCCAAACTTTTTCACCAAACACCTCAACATCTGGGTTACGGCTGAAAGTGCGTGGATGGATATGGATCGCTGGTCAAAAATGCCGAAACTCGGCGTTGATGAAGACCGTAAAACGTGGCCGATGTGGGTGGGTGTTGACCTCGCCAATAAGATTGATATCTGCGCAGCGGTTAAGACATGGCGTGACCCATCCGGTGAAACTCACATGCAGTCACGTTTCTGGATACCGGAGGGAAGGCTTGAAACCGCACCTGCTCACATTGCTGAGCTTTACAGAAAATGGTCTGCGGCCGGTTATCTTGAGCTTACCGATGGTGACGTTATAGACCACGCCATGATCAAGGCGGACATAGTGAGGTGGGTACAGGGGGAAAATATTAAGGAGATTGCGTTTGATCCCTGGAGTGCAGTTCAGTTCAGCCTGTCTCTTGCTGAAGAGGGCTTACCGCTGGTTGAGGTGACTCAGACGGTAAAAAACCTGTCGGAATCAATGAAATCTGTTCAGGCAGAGATTTACGGCAATAAATTCCACCATGACGAAAACCCTGTCATGACCTGGATGATGTCAAACGTCACGGTTAAGCCTGACAAAAACGACAACATTTTCCCAAACAAGTCCACGCCTGAAAACAAGATTGACGGGCCGGTCGCGCTGTTCACTGCCAAAAGCCGAATGCTGGTTAACGGTGGCGAGGATGCGCAGGACCTCAGTGGATTCTTCGAAAACCCGATAATGATAGGCGTCTGATGAAAAAACAAAAGCAGCCTGGCAAGGTTAAATCAGCCTTGCTGAACTGGTTAGGCGTACCGATTGGATTAACAACGGGAACTTTCTGGCAGGAATGGATGGGGATGAGCAGCAGCGGCAAGGTTGTCTCAGCCGATAAAGCTATTCAGCTTTCTGCTGTATGGGCCTGCGTCCGGCTCTTGAGCGAATCTGTCTCAACGCTGCCGCTGAAAATCTATCAGCGTCAGGCTGATGGTTCACGAAAGCCAGCCACGCAACATCCTGCTTATCAGGTGCTTTGTCGGCGCCCTAATCTGGAGATGACACCATCGCGATTCATGCTGATGCTTGTTGCCAGTATCTGTCTTCGTGGTAATGGTTTTGTCGAAAAAAAGATGATCGGCAACAAGCTGGTTTCGCTGGTTCCGCTTCTGCCGCAAAACATGGTTGTTAAGCGTCTTGATGATGGTTCCCTGCAGTACACCTACACCGAGTCATCCTCCCAACGCGTGATACCCGTTAAAAACATCATGCATATTCGTGGGTTCGGGCTTGATGGTGTCTGCGGGATGATGCCGATGATGGAGGGTCGTGATGTCATCGGCGCGGCTATGGCAGTAGAAGAGTCAGCGGCAAAAATTTTTGAAAACGGCCTTCAGAGTTCAGGATTTCTCTCAGCAGAAAGCGCCCTTGATAAAGATCAGCGTGAAAGGTTGCGTGGCTATATGCAGGCATTCACCGGTTCCCGTAACGCCGGGAAAATCATGGTCCTTGAAGGCGGGCTTAAATACCAGAATGTGACAATGAATCCCGAAGCGGCGCAGATGCTTGAGTCAAGGGCTTTCAGTATTGAAGAAATATGTCGCTGGTTCAGGGTGCCGCCTTTCATGGTTGGCCATGCAAACAAGCAAAGCAGTTGGGCTTCAAGTGTTGAAGGCATGAACCTTCAGTTCCTGACAAATACTCTCAGGCCGCTTCTTGTGAACATTGAGCAGGAAATTTCACGATGCCTGCTTGATGGTGACGAAGAGTTATTTGCGGAATTCTCGGTTGAAGGGTTATTACGTGCAGACAGTGCCGGGCGTTCTGCCTACTACACAACAGCGCTTCAGAACGGGTGGATGTCTCGTAATGACGTTCGTCGCCTGGAAAATATGCCGCCGATTGAAGGGGGTGAGATTTACACCGTACAACTGAATCTAACACCACTGGAAGACCTCAAGCAAAACAGCCAAGCAGCGCAAGCCGCTAACCTTCTGAAAATACATAACTACGTTTTCCCGGATATTCCTTTCGAACAATCCCCGCTTAAGAACGCGGCTTAGGAGCTACCCAAATGACACTGAAAAGCCTTCCGGCTGCGCCGGCAGGACGGCCTTCTGCACTCTCAAAACGGGATTTGCCGTCTGCTGCAATGGAACGCTGGAACGGCGGTATCAAAGCCGCTAAGCCAGATGAAAACAGCATTTCCGTGTTTGATGTAATCGGTGCTGACTACTGGGGAGATGGAGTAACTGCCAGCCGTATCGCGGGCGCTCTGCGGTCTATGAATGGTGCCGACGTTACCGTGAATATCAACTCACCTGGCGGTGACATGTTTGAAGGGCTCGCCATCTATAACCTCCTGCGTGAGTACGAAGGAAAAGTGACCGTAAAAGTCCTTGGCCTGGCTGCTTCAGCGGCCTCAATTATTGCGATGGCTGGCGATGATATCCAGATAGGTCGTGGTGCATTCCTGATGATCCATAACTGTTGGGTGTATGCGATGGGTAATCGTCATGACCTTTCTCAGATAGCAGCGGATATGGAGCCATTCGATAAGGCAATGGGAGATATCTACTCCTATCGCTCAGGCCTCAGCGCTGAAGACATTGCTGAAATGATGGATGGTGAAACCTATATCGGTGGCAGTGATGCTGTTGATAAAGGTTTCGCTGACCGTCTCCTGTCTGCCGACGAAATATCCGATGACGATGACAGCCCTGCTGCTGCATTACGTAAGCTCGACGCTCTGTTAGCCAAAGCTGAAACGCCGCGCTCAGAGCGGCGAAAACTTCTCAAAGCTTTATCAGGCAGCACGCCGGGCGCTGCTGCCAGTCCAGAGGGTACGCCGAGCGCTACCGATGAAGTAAACCCCGAAAATCTTAAACAACTCCAGGACGCCCTAGCGGCGTTCGGCAAATAAGGAATTACCATGTCAGAAGTAAATGAAATCCTGAAAAAAGTTACTGCAAGCATTGAAGAAGCCAACAGCAAATTCAGTGCTAAAGCGGAAGAAGCGCTGAAAGAGGCTAAAAAGTCCGGCTCTCTTTCAGAAGAGACAAAAGCGGCTGTTGATAAAATGGCTTCGGAATTTAACGCGCTTCGCGAAGCTGAAAAAACTCTGAAGGCCGCGCTGGGTGATCTGGAGCAGCATGTAGCTAACATGCCTCTGCAAAATGCAGTGAAGGTTGCGCAGTCTGCAGGCCATGTTGTCATTTCGAGCGAAGCACTCAAAACGTTTGCTTCCAGCGTTGAATCAGGAAAGCGACTGAGTATTCCCGTCAACTCAGCGCTAACTTCACCAGACCTGCCGGATCGTGTTGTGGAACCACAGCGACTGCCCGGTATCGATACAGCGCCTAAGCAGCGACTTTTTATTCGCGATCTTATTGCGCCGGGTCGTACTGGTTCGCCCGCAATTTTCTGGGTTCAGCAAACCGGCTTCACTAACGCTGCCAAAGTGGTGCCAGAAGGTGAGAAAAAGCCTTACAGCGACATCAAATTTGAAACCAAAATCACACCTGTCACAACCATTGCGCACATGTTCAAAGCATCAAAACAGATTCTTGATGACTTTGCGCAACTTCAGTCAACCATTGATGCAGAGATGCGTTACGGTCTGAAGTACGTAGAAGAGCAGGAGATTCTTTTTGGCGATGGCAGCGGTGCTCACCTGAAAGGCATTGTTCCGCAGGCATCCAAGTTTGATCCTGCCTTTAAGGTCGCTCAGCAGAGCGGTATCGATGATTTACGCCTGGCTATGCTGCAGGCTCAGTTGGCTCGTTTCCCTGCATCAGGTCACGTTCTGCACTTTATTGATTGGGCAAAGATCGAACTGACCAAAGACAGCCTGGGACGCTATATCCTGGCTAACCCTTCTGCTTTGACCGGACCGACCCTCTGGGGACTGCCTGTTGTTGCGACTGAAGAAGGCAAATTCGTTGGCAAGTTCCTGACAGGTGCGTTCAATGTGGCCGCTCAGCTCTTTGACCGTGAAGATTCTAACGTTGTTATCTCGACCGAAAACGGTACTGACTTCGAAGAGAACATGATCTCAATTCGTTGCGAAGAGCGACTTGCACTGGCTGTTAAGCGTCCTGAAGCGTTTGTTTTCGGCAACTTCAGCGGTGCCGAAAGCGGTTCGTAACCCTCAGCGGCCTCTGGGCCGCTTTTTTTCAGGATTCTCATCATGATTATCAATCTTGAAACGGTGAGAGAGCATTGCCGTATAGATGCTGACGATACCAGCGAAGATTCGTTGTTAACCATCTACGTTGGTGCGGCAAAGCGACACGTTGAAAAATGGACGCGCCGAAACCTCTATGAAACCAATGCTGATGCGGGCTTTGATACCGACGAGGATCGTCTGCTGCTTGATGATGACATCCGTCTGGTCATTTTGCTTCTGGTTGGCCACTGGTATGCAAACCGCGAAGCGGTCAGTGAACAAAAAACCAGTGAAATGCCTCTGGCAGTGGATGCGCTTCTTCAACCCTACAGGGTTTACGGTCTATGACAGGGCTGGCTGCTGGCGAGCTTGATAAACGCATCAGGGTACAGCGCACTGAATCAGAACGCGGGCCACTTGGTGAAGTATTGCCGGGTCAGATTGTTATCAGTTCACCCTTTATCTGGGCCAAAGCTGAAAACATTTCAAACCGCAAAATCCGCAGTATGGATCAGCAGCAAATTGTTGAGACATGGCAGTTCACTATCCGGCCACGCATGGATGTTCAGACGGACTGGAAAATAAGCTGGGGTAATGAGGTTTATACCATCAGGGCCGTTGATCGCAGCAGGCGTGATCGAGCCGTCATTACTGCTGAAAGGGATGTGCGTCATGATTGAGTCAGGAATTTACAAATCCCTTCAGGCGCTGTCCGAACTGCAGGTTTACCCCTTGCTCATTCCTGATACTGAGCAGGAGGGCATTACCTATCAGCGCATTTCTGACCCCGAGATTGAAAACGGGCTCGTCAGAACATCGCTGGTGGCGGGGCGCTTCCAGATTTCCTTTGTCAAAGTATCTGACTATTCGGGCCTGCTGGCGCTGGATAATCAAATCTGGCAGATGTGGAAGGGCATAAGGCATGGTGATATTGGCGGCTATCCGGTTCAGTACGTTGAACGGGGCTCTCTGCAACAGGATAAATACACGTTGCCTAATAACGCAGTTCAGTACCGCCTGAGCAGAGATTTCATTATCTATTTCAGTGAGGTATGAATGTGCTGAGCATGCAGGTTACAGGGCTTGATGAGCTTGAACGTCAGCTTATTGCCCTGGGTGAAAAAGCCGGTACAAAAGTTTTGCGTGACGCTGGCCGCGCTTCACTTGAAATCGTTGAGCAGGACATGAAAGAGCACGCAGGGTACAACGAGGCCGAAAAGGGCCCTCACATGCGTGACTCTATCAAAATTCGTTCAACCACCCGCACCAAAGGTAATGCAGTCGTCGTGCTTCGTGTCGGACCCAGTAAGCAGCACTTCATTAAAGCGCTGGCTCAGGAGTTCGGCACAGTAAAACAGGTTCCTTCCCCCTTTATTCGTCCGGCGCTGGATTACAACAAATCACGCGTCCTTAAAATCCTCGCGGTTGAAATACGGGACCGTATTCAAAACAACGGGTAGCAGCCGCTACCACTTCAACAGAGAGAAAAATCATGGCTGATAAAACTTCGCCAGAATACGCGATGCTGCCTGCTGGCACCGTGGTTATGTGGGGCGCGGCTGGCGCAGCGGTTTCCGCGATGAAACCGCTGATTAACTGTAAAGCGCTCGGCGCAACGGGCCAGACGGGCGGCTTCGTTGACTGCACCACGCTCATTGATACCAGCAAACAGTTTATTTCTGACCTGCCTGAAGGGCCTGAAAAGTCACTCGGATTTGTGGACGACCCGTCTAACACCGATTTTGCGACCTTCCTTAACGCCGCGCAAAACCGTCAGACGGTGCAGTTTTACGTCGAACTCCCAAACGGTCGCACCGCCAACATGGTGCTGGCGCTGTCTGGCTGGCAGATGAATGAAATCACCGCGCCTGCCAGTGAAGTTATTCAGATTACCGTTCAGGGCAAGCAAAACAACATCCAGTGGGGCGTTGCTTCCGGCTCTTAATTTTAACGTCGCCGCTGTCATGGCGGCTTTAATCCCTCAGCAGGTAGAATCTGATGTCAGATAATTTCGATATTTCAAAGCTCAAATCGCTTTTGTTGCAGCCAAAAAACACCGCCGTAAAAACTGAAATGTTCGGTACTCCTGTTTATATCCGACGCCGCACCGCTGGCGAGCTTATCAGCTATGAAGAGGCACTTGATAAGGCGCAGGAAAGCGGCAACGTCCGCTCTATCTCAGAAATGAGCGTTCAGCTTGTCATCGACAGTCTGGTCAATGCTGACGGTTCAGCCATTCCCGCAGAGCTGCTGCCAACGGCGGCTGAGCTGATTGAGTCGCATGACAATCCAACCCTGATGGAAGCGATTGAGCGCGTTAAAACGCACGCTATCGGCAAGCTGGAAGAAGCGGAAAAAAACTGACGGGCTCGCCGTGGCTCCAGCTTATTTTCTGGCTGGCTGACAGGTGGGGCGAACCTGACCCCTCCGTCATAGCGGCGCTGCCCTGTGACGTGCTGAACCACTGGCGGGCGTACTTCCTTCAACAGGGAATTCTGAAACAGCCTGGCCCTGAAAACACTTCTTCTGTCGCAACCCCGCATCACCCGGCAGGTAACGCAACTGCACCTGACGTCAGTCAGCAGTGTGATGCTGTCATGAGGGCGTTAATGTAATGGCTGATGTCGCTTCGCTTGCCGTAGGGCTTCACCTCAATGCGGCTAACTTCAAAACGCAGCTTATCGGCGCGTATGATGATGCCAACAAACAGTCGCGCCAGTTCAACCGACAGGCGCAGGATGATGCCAGAAAGACTGAAGAGGCATACAAGCGCGTAACCTCCACGGTAAGCGGCCTTGCTGGTCGCATCGCCGGGCTGGCTGGCGTCGGTTTTTCGCTGGGTGCGATCATCCAGACTTCGCGCCAGTATTCGCAGGCACTGTCTGACCTGTCATCTATCACCGGTGCAACGGGTGACAAGCTCCGCGCGCTCGATCAGGCCGCGCAGCAGATGGGGCGCACCACAGAGTACAGTGCCAGCCAGGCGGTTGAAGCGCTGAAGCTGATGGCTTCGGCTAAGCCGGAACTGCTTGAAACGGCTGACGGACTGCAAAAGGCGACAAACAGCGCACTCTTGTTAGCTCAGGCTGGCGGCAGTACGCTGCCTGATGCAACCCGCACGCTGGCGCTGTCACTTAACCAGTTCGGCGCGGGTGCTGAGCAGGCAGATCGTTATATTAACGTGCTGGCTGCGGGTGCCAAATTCGGTGCATCTGAAATCAATGATACCGCCGCCGCGATTAAAAATGGTGGTGTGGCCGCAGCGCAAGCCGGTATCGGATTTGAAACGCTCAATGCCGCTATTCAGGTGCTGGCATCGCGTGAAATTAAAGGCGGTGAAGCGGGTACCGCGCTGCGTAATATCATCCTGAACCTTGAAAAAGGTACAGATAAGACGCTCAAGCCCTCTGTTGTCGGGCTGAGCAAAGCGCTGGAGAATCTGGCAGGCAAAAACCTCTCTACGGCGCAGGCCGTTAAGCTGTTTGGCGTAGAGAACATCAACGCTGCCTCCATTCTTACCAGCAACCGCAGCAAGCTTGACGAGCTTACCAAATCGCTAACGGGCACTCAGACCGCTCATGAGCAGGCCGCTGTCAGGGTTAATAACCTGAATGGCGATCTGATGGGGCTGACGAGTGCCTTTGAAGGTTTGATTATCAAGGTCGGTCAGTCTGGTAATGGTCCGCTGCGCTCCGGTGTTCAGAGCATTACGGAATCTGTTAACGCCCTGGCTGATAATTTCAATACTGTTGCCTCGGTCGCGCTCTATACGCTGATTCCGGTTATCTCAACCAAACTGACAGCCGGACTCAGGGAAAGTGTCACATCGTGGACCGCTAACGAACTGGCCGTCAGGAGAAACGCGTTACAGCAGGCCGAAATCGCCAAGCAGACCATCGCGGCGGCACAGGCCACGCGTTCACAGGCTCAGGAAGAGGCTCGTTATCTTGGTACCCGATCTGCAGCAAACGTGGCAGCGGGCATCAATGTCGGTTATCAGAAAGAACAGGTTGCCCTCAGCCGTACAATCAGAGAGTCAAGAATTGCCGAAGCAGCAGCCACCGAGCGGCTGGCCGCTGCTAATTCACAGCTTTCTCTCAGTGCGCGGGCGGCATCGGTTGCTTCAGGGCTGGCGCGTGGCGCACTCTCGCTTATTGGCGGTCCCGTAGGTGCTGCCATGCTGGCAGGTTCTGCTGTGCTTTATTTCCATGAACAGGCTAAACAGGCGCGTCAGTCAGCCCTGGACCTGAAAGGCGCGGTAGTTGAGACCACAGCAGCGTTGATGCAGCTGTCAGATGTGAAATTGTCGGTAAAATTAGATGATTACACCGAGCAGTTGAACAACATCAACACGCAGCGTGAAAAAGTGAAAGATGAGCTGTCACGTTACAGTGATACGCGGATCAGCCTGGCTAAAAGCCGGGAAGGCTCATCGCTTGGGTTTCTTTTCCCCTCTGCTGACACGCTTGAAAAAGAAAAGCGCCAGCTCAAGGGGCAGCTTGAAGACCTTGATTCAGCGGCATCAACAGCCAGAGACAACATCACTAACGCAACCAACGCCCGCTTCCTGGTGAAAACAGGCGTTGCAGACCGGGCGAAAGCCCTACAGAGCGATATTCAGGCGGCGACAGCGGCGGCGGCTGATGCGGGCAAAGTTCAGTCACCTTGGAGCGGTGAGGACCCGGCCAAGGCTGACAAAAAGGCCGCGCAGGCGCTTAAGCAGTTTCAGTCGCTGCGCAATGAGATAGAGCAGGCACATGCTTCCAGCCTGGAAAAAATCAACCTTCAGGAAAAGGTATCTCAGGAAAAAATCCTGAAGGAGGCTAAAGCCTCTGGTGTGAGTCAGGCTGAAGTTCAGCGCGTGATGACGCTCAACGCGGCTAACTATCAGCGGCAGCGTCAGGAACTGGCTGAGCAGTATTCTCCGGCTAAAGCGGTTTTGCGTCAGGAGTCAGAGGCAAGCCGGGACCTTAAGCAGCTTTATGCCGCCCGACTGATAACAGAGCAGGAATATCAGTCGGCACGTATTACGCTTGCAAACGAATCCGCTCAAAAGCTCATCCAGGCACAGGCCAGCCGCACGGCAGCGCCGAAGCTGAACATAGCGGGTGAAGTTGACCCGGTCGCGCAGATCCAGAATCAGCTTGTTCAGCAGCAGAGCCTGTACGATGCCTACTATGCCAACGGCAAACTCAGCAAGGAAACCTATGAAGCGCTGATGCAGAAATCCTCTCGGGATTCAGCAGATGCGCAATATCAGGCTGCTTTTAATCTGTATGCCGGACAGAGCGCGCTGAATAAAGGGATAGTGAGCCTGGCGGAAGCGGCGACGGAGAGGGTTACTAACTCTCTGACCGGGTTACTCACCGGCACGCAGTCTTTTAAGGAGAGCATATCAAACCTGTTTGCCTCGCTGGCGCAGAGCGTAATCAAAAGCCTGGTTGAAATGACCGCACAGGCGCTGCTCACCAAAACAGTACTGTCATCTTTTATGAGTATCGGCGGTTCCGCTTTAGGCGCAGTCGGGTCCGGTGTGGCGGCTTCAGCGGGCAGTACCGGTGCGATGGGCATGAGTACCAGTTATCAGGGATATGACAGTGGCGGCTTTACCGGCGTTGGTGGCAAGAACGATCCGGCAGGTGTGGTTCATAAAGGTGAATTTGTTTTCACCAAAGAGGCAACGGAGCGTATTGGCGTTTCAAACCTTTACGACATGATGCGCGGCTATGCTGATGGCGGTCTGGTTACTGCACCCACTGAGCGGCCTGTAGCCTCGGGCGCGGGGCGTTCCGGGGGCGGCAGTGCGGTAATCAATCTTGGCGATACGGTTGTTCATATTAGCGGATCGTCTGAAACTGGTGATGCAGGCACTGAAAAAACTGCATCAGCCGCAAAACAGCTACAGGGCATAATCCGCAAAGAAGTAAACGACTGGGCCAAATCACAAATGACCCCTGGAGGGGTGCTTTATAACGGGCGGCAGTAACGATGGCGACAGACACTTTTACGTGGGAAGTCAGGATACAGGCCAGTGAGCAGATTAATGTGGCAACCAATGCCGCGCAGTTTGGCGACGGTTACAGGCAGGTGTCCGGGCGTGGCATTAATGATGAAACGGAGAGCTGGCCGCTTACGTGCAACGGTAAAAAAGCCGCAATGGCAGAGTTAAGACTGTTTCTCAAGGCGCATGTTACCCGTTCTTTTTGGTGGACCAATCCCTGGGGTGAGAAAAAGCTGTTCAGGGTTAAGTCTGATTCAATCAACCCTAAGTTCATCAACGGTGATTTTGTGGAGATCACTTTTACCTTTGAGCAGGCTTTTGCGCCGTGACAGTTCACGATATTACAGGACGCTCCGGCGTCCTTTTTTTATGGGTGAAAAATGAGTTTTAATCAGGATGTACAGACACTTGAGCCTGGCAGTCTGGTGCAGTTGATTGAAATTGACGGCACCAGTTTTGGGCTTGATACCGTTCTCCGCTTCCATGCCTACAACATCTCAGCCGAGGGCTGGAAATCTTTTGCGGCTGAAAACCTGCCTTCCATCATCTGGCAGGGCAACGAGTACGATCCTCACCCCTATGAGCTGACCGGGGTTGAAATGACCAGTTCAGGGACGCAGCCAACACCAAAACTTTCGGTTGGAAACGTGGGTAATTACGTCACCGCGCTTTGCCTTCAGTTCGATGACATGGTTAAGGCTAAAGTCAAAATACACACCACGATGGTGAAGTATCTGGATGCGGCCAACTGGACGGCGGGTAACCCTAACGCTAACCCACAGGAAGAGCGGCTTCAGGTTTTCTACGTCAATGCCAAGACCGCCGAAAACCGTAATCAGGTTGATTTCGAGCTGTGTTCGCCCTTCGATATTCAGAGCCTGCAACTGCCTTCCCGTCAGATCACGCCCGTCTGTACCTGGTGTATGCGAGGCTGGTACCGGACAGGGACCGGCTGTGATTATGCCGGTAACCGTTATTTCGCCAAAGACGGCTCCGTAACATCAGACCCGTCAAAGGACGTTTGTGGCGGGCGGCTGGCTGACTGTAAGGCGCGTTTTGGTGACAGTGAACCGCTGCCATTCGGCGGCTTCCCCGCTGCCAACCTTCAGGGGAAATAGCTATGCGCGAAAAGCTGATGGAGGCAATACGCGAACACGTAGCCGCAGAATACCCAAAAGAAGCTTGCGGGCTGGTGGTTCAGTCAGGCAGGGCGCAGATATATATTCCCTGCAAAAACATTTCAGAGAAACCAACCGAGCATTTTGCAATTTCGCCAGAGGAAAAACGCCAGGCTGAGCAGCAGGGTTCAGTTCTGATGGTTATTCACTCTCACCCTGATGTGCCTCAGCTTATCCCGTCTGAGCGTGACCGGGTGCAGTGCGACTATTCCGGCGTGGAGTGGGGGATCATGTCCTGGCCGGACGGCGACTTCTGCACCATAAGCCCCCGTGGTGAGCGTGAGCTGGTCGGGCGTCAGTGGGTGCTGGGCTTTGCTGACTGCTGGACGCTCATCATGGATTACTACCGTCAGGAACACGGCATCACGCTGAATAACTGGTCGGTGGATTATGAATGGTGGGTAGATGGCAAAGAAAACCGTTATGACGATAACTGGCAGGCTGAGGGCTTTACCGAAGTGTCACTTCAGGACATGCGCGAAGGCGACATGATCATGATGCGCATTCAGTCGCCTGTCACCAACCATGCGGCAATTTATCTGGGTAACAACCTCATTCTTCACCATAACTCGGGCAATTTATCCACGCGCGTTCCCTATGGCGATTACTGGCGTAACCGTACCGTGCGTGTCGTGCGCCGAAAGGAGCTTGCTGATGCTTAAAACGATGCGTTTAAAAGGGATCATGGCAAAAAAGTTTGGGCCGGTTCACCGTTTCCACGTTGCAGACCTGCGCGAGCTTATCCGCGCTATGTGTTCACAGGTGCCGGGCTTCAAAAAGTACGTATCTAACGCGCATCTTAACGGGGTTCGTTTCGCGTTCTTCAGTGGCAGAGACAATATCTCGCTACAGGAGTTTGATATGTGCTCAGCGTCTGCTGAGTTTGAAATGGAACCGGTTATTGAAGGCTCCAAGCGCGGCGGCACTCTGCAAATTATTATTGGTGCTGTTGCTATTGTGGCCGCATTTTTTACAGCGGGTGCATCTCTTGCAGCCTATGGTGCGGCACTTGGCACCGCGACAGCAGCAGGGTTGGCCACTACAGCACTGACCAGCCTGGGAATCAGTATGTTGCTGGGCGGTGTGGTTCAGATGCTGACCCCACAGCCTAAATTTAACGTTGGGGCTTCATCAAGCACGGACAACAAACCCAACTATGCCTTTGGCGCACCGGTCAACACCGTTGCAATGGGGTATCCGGTGCCGGTGCTTTACGGCCAGCGGGAAATTGGCGGTGCGATCATCAGCGCGGGTAGTTTTACCAGCGACCAGCAGTAAAATTCAGAATCAGACAGGCCACCTACGGGTGGCCTTTTTTATGGGTGAAATATGCGGCTTCTTGACGGCGAAATTATTTACCAGGGTAACAAGGGCGGTGGCGGCGGTGAGGCGCACACGCCCGTTGAGCAGCCAGACGACCTGCTTTCCGTCGCCAAATTAAAACTGCTGGTAGCGATCTCTGAAGGCGAAATTCAGGGAGACTTAACGGCGCAGCAGATTTACCTGAACGACACGAAGCTTGCCAATGATGACGGCACCTATAATTTCACTGGCGTAGTATGGGACTGGAGGAAGGGCACGCAGGACCAGACCTATATTCCGGGCATGCCTGAAGTGGATAACGAGCTTTCGGTTGGTGTGACCGTCACGCAGTCTGTACCCTGGACACGTCAGTATACTAACCTGTCGCTGGATGCCGTGCGCATCAAACTCAGCCTGCCCGTGCAGTATCAGTACAAAGACAACGCCGATATGGTGGGCACGGTGACGCAGTATGCAATCGACCTGTCAACCGATGGCGGCTCATGGGTGCAGGTTGTGGACGGTCGCTTCAGCGGCAAAACTACGTCCGAATATCAGCGCGATCACCGCATCACCCTTCCGTGTGCAACAAGCGGCTGGTCAGTGCGCGTGCGCCGGATCACCGCAGATTCGAATTCCTCAAAGCTCATTAACGCCTTCAAAGTCTTTTCATTCGCAGAGGTCATCGACAGCAAACTGCGCTACCCCAATACTGCCCTGCTTTATATTGAAGTCAATGCGCAGCAGTTTAACGGCCAGGCTCCGAAAATCACCTGCAAGCCTAAAGGCAAGCTGGTGCGCGTTCCGACCACGTATGACCCGGTAAGCCGCACTTACAGCGATAGCTGGTCCGGCGATTTCAAATACGCCTATACCAACAATCCTGCGTGGATTTTCTACGATCTGGTGCTGGATAAAATTTACGGCATGGGAAACCGCGTTGATGCGTCCATGATTGATAAGTGGGAGCTTTACAGCATTGCGCAGTACTGCGATGAGCCGGTGACCAATGGCGCGGGCGGCACAGAACCGCGCTTTACCTGCAACGTATTCATCCAGAGCCAGCAGGACGCCTACACCGTTCTGAAGGACATTGCCGCTATCTTCCGTGGTATCACTTTCTGGGGCAACAACCAGATATTCATCAACGCTGACGTGCCGCAGGTGGACTCCAGCGGCAACGTGGATGTGGGCTTTGTTTATCACGCTGCAAACGTCATCGACGGCATGTTCAGCTACGCCGGGGGTAGTTACAAAAACCGCTATTCATCCTGTCAGGTGAGCTGGTCAGACCCGGTAAACCATTATTCCGATACGGTTGAGGGCGTGTACGATTCAGAGCTGGTGCAACGCTATGACGTCCGGGAAATGAGCCTGACGGCGATTGGCTGTACGTCACAGAGTGAAGCGCACCGCCGTGGCCGCTGGGCTATTCTGTCGAATTCCAAAGACGGCACAGTGTCATTTGGTGTAGGCCTTGACGGTTATATTCCGGTTCCGGCTGAAATCATCGGCGTTGCTGACCCGTTCCGAAGTGGCAGGCAAAACGGCGGGCGGCTGAGTTCGGTTAACGGACGCAGTTTTGGCCTGGACCGCGCCATTGACTACGCCGCTGGCGACAGGCTTGTGGTGAATCTGCCAGACGGAACGGCACAGACACGCACTATATCCGCCGTCAGTGACGATAAAAAAACAGTAACGGTTGCTACCGCGTTCAGAACGCAGCCTGTTGCCGGTGCAGTCTGGGCGATAGACAGTGACAATCTGGCTATCCAGTATTTTCGCGTCACTTCAATCTCCGGCAATGACGACGGTACCTTTACCGTCGCGGGCGTCCAGCATGACCCGAACAAGTACCGCTACATTGATGATGGCGTGCGTATTGAGCCTGCGCCCATCACCGTCACCCCCATAAATGTTCTTAAGGCTCCGTCCAGTATCAAACTGGCAGAGGTCAGCTACGTTGAGCAGGGTCTGTCTGTTGCCTCCATGCAGGCCACATGGGACAGGGTTGAAGGTGCAATCAGCTATGTGGCTCAGTGGCGCAAGGACAAGGGCGACTGGGTTAACGTCAGCCAGACTAGCGCACAGAGCTTCAGCATCCGGGGCGTTTACAGCGGTGTTTATGACGTGCGTGTCAGGGCGGTGAATGCCGCTGAGGTCTCTTCACCCTGGGGATTTTCCGACAGCACGACAATCACAGGCAAGGCAGGCAAGCCGGGAACGCCGGTTAACCTGATGGCCACAGACAATGTGGTATGGGCTATTGATATCACATGGGGTTTTCCTGACGGCTCTGGTGACACGGCTTACACCGAGATTCAGGTTGCCACAACCGCTGATGGACAGAATCCGCAGTTCCTTGCTTATGTGCCCTATCCGGGGGTGAGCTATCAGCACGGGCCGATGCCTGCTGGCGTTCGTCGCTGGTACCGCGCGCGGCTGGTGGACAAAATCGGTAATACCGGTGACTGGACAGACTTTAAAGCGGGTATGTCCAACGTCAATGCCGATGACCTGATAGGTAGCGTGGTTGAAGAATACCTCCAGTCTGAAGACGGCAAGGCGCTTCTTACGCCGCTGATTACTGACCCGAGCGCACTGGCCGAAAGCATTCTCGCCAATTATGACGATGTGCAGCAGCAGTGGGCCAACTTTGGAGAGAACCGCGCCGGAATCATTGAGGCCAGAAAAGTTGCAGCAGACGCCCAGAGCTCAGTTGCTGAATTGAACACAACCGTTACAGCCGGATTTAAAGCCACTAATCAGGCTGTCGCGGATAACTCCGCCGCCATTCAGCAGAAAATGACGGCTTATGCTGATGCAAGTGGCGGTTCCGCCATATACACATTGAAAGCCGGTATCAGCTATGGCGGTGTGAACTATGACGCGGGTATGTCTGTTGCCGTGACTATCAACGGCTCTCAGGTCAACACGCGTTTTGCGGTTAATGCTAACCAGTTCGTCGTTATTAATGGCAGCGGAAATAACGTGTATTCACCCTTCGTTATTAAAGACGGACAGGTGCTTATCAGCCAGGCATTCATTGGTCAGGCATGGATTGGCAGGGGGAATATCACTGATGTGCTCCAGTCTGATAATTACGTGCAGAATCAGGTGGGTCTGAGCATTAACTTTAAAACCGGCGTTATTGAAAACTACGGCTCTGTATCTGGTGAAGGAAAGTATAAACAGACCAACACCGGAATATCAGTATTGTCTGCCGATGGTTCGCTGGTTCAAGTGGGCCGTTTAACTGGAGAGTTCTGATGGCTAACTGGGGGTTTGGTACCTGGGATGCTCAGAAGCGAGATACCAATACCGGGATAGTAAGAATTCTGGTTGCCGGAACCCTTGAAGTGGCAAATGGTCAGCAGAGCGGATCATTTTCCTTTCAGGTTCCGGCTGGTTATCGCCTTGACTATACCTTTCAGGCCAATATGGGGGCATCACCTTCAGCAAGGCGAAGGGTAAGTATCTCAGGTAATAATTTCAGCATCAGTGCCGCAGGCGATTCTGATTACTCAACAGGAACGCTTCAGGCCTATGCAGGAACATTTCTTTTTTTCGTCAGGAAATAGAATATGGATTTTGGGGTTGCTCTTTCTGATAATTCAGGTAATCCCTTTTACATAAAAGGGACCATGCCATTAACCTTGATGGGAAAACAAACTTTTTCAGTGCCTTCTGGTGGGTTAGCATCGTCGGTTGTGCATGAGAATGATAATGTTTTAAGGTTGTTTTACTACGATGCATCTGGAGGTGATGGTTATGCGTTCTATTCCAGAGACGCTCAAAATCGCGGGGTGCTTACATACGGGGGCAATAACACTGCATGCGTAATTACGCTTTACACATTCGGATATCAGTATCAAAATCCGCCTAAGTTCGGTATAGCTATTTTTGATAACGCCTCTCCGCGCCGGTGCATTATTCATAATCAGTCTAAGGTGCTCAGTAATGTTCAGAACCTCGGAACGGAAGGGGATTCGAACGCTGGCTACAATATTTCAGTAAATTTATCGGGGAGATGGGCCATAAGCCCGGTAATGACAGGCCTCATTAATGGTGTTATCAATCAGGGAGGGCAACCCTATCCGTTTCAGTCAATTTTCTATGCCAGATCACTTTATGATGGAAAAAATTCAGCGATTGCCTCAGTATTAGATAAAGGGTTGCCGGGTGACAGTACAGGAAACGTCACATATTCAAACTTCCGAAACAGAATTTTTGCTGTCGATATGTCAAGATATTAGAACTCGATCTTTATGATCGAATGTTCAGTTTGAAATAATATACATAATGAAATAAAAAAATGGAAACCAGTTTAAGGAAGAAAAAATGAAAGCGATTGCTGTTTTATTTCCGTTATTTTTGATCTCTGGATGTCAGACTTTACCACCTGTTCAGTGCACTGCAACAGCCAGCATTGGTGGTCAGGATACCACTGTTCAGATATACGGTGTCAGAAAGCAGGCCAACCAGACACAGTATTACGCTGGTAACCCCTTCGGGTGGAAGTGGGTATCAAAAAATAACTTCACGCAGTCTACTTGCGAAAAATAATCAACAAACCAATCACAGATAACCCGGCCATTGAGCCGGGTTTTTTATTGCCCGGAGATCGCTATGTCAGCAGGTACTATCGCATTAACCAATAACTCAACCACAGTAAACGGAAGCGGTACCAGCTTTACTACAGAGCTGAAGACGGGCGATTTCGTTTACGTGACTGTAGGTGGCGCGCCTTACACGCTGGTGGCCGCTAACATCACATCAGACACACAACTGACCCTTGCAGTAGCGTTCGACGGCCCGACAACCAGCGGATTAGCCTGGAATGCAGTACCTGCATCTTTGAAGGTGGCAATCACCCAAAAAATCCTCAATGACTTTGCCAGCGTGGCGCGTGGACGCATTCTGGACTTTCAGAACTGGCAGAAGATTTACAGTGATGCACAGTCAGTTGATGTGATTCGCCCGGACAGAACGATGTTCACCGGCCCGAGCTGGGGATACATGGCAAAACAGTATTCGAGCACGCTTAAAAGTGGTGATGTTGGCAAATCTGTAGCATCTCAGACAGACTCCAGATTTAGTACTGTAGACGGAAAGACGGGGGGCGTAATTACTGGTGGCGTGAGCATAGAGGGAAATAATCTCAATATACGTTCGACAAACCCGTCTGGCGGATGGCCTGCTTTTCTCACTTTCATGGCCGGGCAGGGTAATAATGTTCCCTTTGCGCGTGTTTATCAGGAAAATTCCGGCTCAATTACAATCGCCACAAACGTTAACGGAACTCCCAAATACTCAACCTTTGCATTAAATGGCGATTTTTCTGTGCCGGGCAACGTTACCTGTGTAGCGCTGAATCAGACGTCAGACAGGAACAAGAAGTCAAAAATCAAAAAGATTGATGGTGCTTTAGAAAAGGTTCAGCAAATTAATGGCTATACATTTGTACTCAACGACAGTCAGACCACGTCTGCTGGTGTCATCGCTCAGGAACTTATCGAAGTACTTCCCGATGTAGTCACGAAAAACACAAAATTTACTCCGATTCTCGATGAGAACTGGTTACCCACTGGAAAATCAACTGAGGAATCTTATCTCACTGTTGACTATGCGGGACCGGTTGCATTGCTGATAGAGGCCGTCAAAGAACTCAGTGCAAAAGTAAGCATGCAGGATAGTGTAATCTCTGAACTTCAGAAAAGGATGAAGGCGATTGACGGACTGGATGCCTGAAAAAAAGCCCGGTGACCGGGCAATGACTTAGCCGCTCCCGTCTTTGCAGGTTTACGGGGTGGGTGATTAAGGCTTAGTCACCCGCCAAAGACCTTTCAAAATAAAATCCCTTTCCCGCCAGTGACTTTACAAATATCTCAACCGCAGCGGCTTGATCAAATTCATATGTTGATATTACTGTAATTATATACAGTAAAAACGGAGGGTAGATAAATGCCCCGTGACTATGAAATCATGATTGCCTTTCGCCAGGCTATTAAGCGCGACAGCCAGGGGCGTTACACACTCAGCACACTCGACTTTGTACGCGAGCTTGACCGCCTTAACTGGCACTATACGCTTCGCGCCGCCAACAAGTGGATCGAAACCCACACAACCACTTTTCGTGACATCTCAACGTCTGAAGGTGAGGACCGCGTGTTTCAGGTTTTCAATCCAAATGGTGGCTTCTGATGTTCGCCTTGGTTGATGTTAATTCGTTTTATGCCAGTTGCGAAACGGTTTTCAGGCCTGACCTTCGTGGTAAGCCGGTAGTGGTTCTGAGCAACAACGATGGTTGTGTGATTGCCCGTTCAGCGGAAGCAAAAGCGTTGCAGATACCTATGGGGGCACCTTATTTCAAGCTGAAGAATGAGTTCAAACGTCATCGTGTGCAGGTTTTCAGTTCCAATTATGCGCTCTACGCAGATATGAGTAATCGCGTCATGACGACACTGGAGGACATGTGCCCGGCTGTAGAGATTTATTCAATTGATGAGGCATTCATGTGCCTGGATGGCATGCAGCGCCTGACATCACTTGAAGATTTAGGGCGGAAGGTGCGCGCCAGAGTTAAACAGGAAACCCACCTGACTGTCGGTGTTGGCATAGCGCAAACCAAAACGCTTGCGAAGCTGGCAAATCACGCAGCCAAAAAGTGGACCAGGACGGGTGGAGTACTCGACTTATCCAATATTGACCGACAGAGAAAGCTTATGGCACTGGTGCCTGTTGAGGATGTTTGGGGCGTTGGGCGACGCATCAGTAAAAAGCTAAATGCCATGGGTATCACCACGGCTAAAGACCTGGCCGACCAAAGCACATATATCATCCGTAAACATTTTAACGTTGTGCTTGAGCGCACGGTCAGGGAGCTGCGTGGCGAGCCCTGTTTAGAACTTGAAGAGTTCGCACCAACCAAACAGCAGATAGTTTGCTCACGTTCGTTTGGATCACGTATCACCGAATACATAGATATGCGCCAGGCCATATGTGCTTTTGCAGAACGCGCAGCGGAAAAGCTCAGAAAAGAAAGGCAGTACTGCAAACAGATTGCTGTATTTGTGCGTACCAGCCCGCACGCAGAGGGAGAAGTATTTTATGGCAATCAGGCCGCTGGAAAGTTACTGACACCTTCTAACGATACCCGCGACATTATCCTGGTGGCTATGGACGCTCTGGATCAGATATGGCTCGACGGTCATCGCTATATGAAAGCAGGAGTGATGCTGGGCGACTTTTTCAGCCAGGGAGTATCTCAGCTCAACCTTTTTGATGAATACCGCCCGCAGCCCAATAGCGAAGCTTTAATGCGTGTTGTTGATGGGCTCAACCAGAGCGGCAAGGCTAATTTATTTTTTGCGGGGCAGGGAATTGAGAAGTCTTGGGCCATGAAGCGTGAAATGTTGTCGCCATCTTACACGACAAGCATTATTGACCTTCCCGTTGTCAAGTAAAAAATTAGTTAAAATGAGTAAATATCATTTGGGGAAAAAATTGAAAAGAAATACACTGATTAGACTTTTTAATGCATGGAGGATTTATGAATAATCTGGACTCTTTTTCTTTCACATATTCTATTCGTTCAAGAGATGCCGCAGCACAATGTAAGTTGTCTGCTTCTGTACTTTCGATCCTTGTGGCCGTGTATTTCTTTTTCTTAAAGAAGGATATTTTTACCGCCCTAATGATTAAACAGAATTTTAACGACTTCGAACATTGGGTTTCAATTAGCAATGGGGTTTTTGTTGCTGCAATTGTATTGTCTATAGCAAGTGTTATTACTGGCTATTTAGGTTTGGATAAAGAGGCTCTTTTAAATTTGACTGAAACATACAAAGCCAAAGGTGTACACCTTACTGATAATGAAAAAAAACAATCAATAATTGATTTCGAATCGAAAATAATGAAGTCTGAAAAAAATAGTGGAATATCAATGCTGCTATCGGTGGCTTCTATAATATTTGCTGTATTAGCAATATTGATTTTAATCCTTCAGGATGCAAAATGGTCTGTAATATATGGTGTTGGTGGGGGAGGCATAGCTGTTGGCTTAATAATTATTGCAAGCTATTTTATATATCCTAAGCCGAAAAAAAAGATAACGAATACAACTACCGCTCCATCAGCCTCTGATGTAACGCCAGTAACAAACGTAACTTCAGAAACTGTTGACACGAACGGAGCTAGCAAGGATTCAGTCCCACCAGAAAATTAATAATAATATATGAAATTTTATCATAATTTTGCTGGTGAAAGGTGCAGAAAATACAAAAGCAGCAATAACAGGCTGCTTTTAAGATCGATCCTATCGGCATTAAAGGATTTAAACCTCCGTTCCCTTATACTGTTCTGCTTTAGTATAATCATGTAATATTTTTTGTTTCGTGAGGATGTTTAATGTCATATAAAACCCCATCGAATTTGTATAAGTACCTTTCATTTAATGAAAATACAATGGAATGCTTGATTTCACATACTGCTTATTATTCTGATCCCAGCCAATTTAATGATCCCTTAGATTGTAAGCCAGTTGTGGTTGTTGATGTTTCTTTAGATGTTCTTGAAAAAGTGGCATGCAAACTAATAAGGATGAAAAGTGAGAAAGAACTATCGTCAATGACTAAAAGATTTAAATTTAATGACTCTGAATCGGAAAGGAAAGTTTCTTTATTATCAGAATCAGATGTGTTGTCATTTTTAAAAGATGTAAATTATTATTCCAATGAAAATGAAAACTTAGAACCTGATAACTATAAAAAATATCGTTTTCAGCAAACGATTCAGGAAGAAATTGTAAGTGTTTTCAGGAAGGGAGTATGGTGCCTTAGTAGTAAATATGACAGTCCATTGATGTGGTCCCATTATGCTAATAATCATAAAGGAATATGCATCGAATATGATATGAGTGATGTTGATGATGGGATAGCAAAAAAAATTATTTACGGAGGATCACGAAACCTTAAAGTAAGTTTGATTGAGCAGTGGTTAGACACTGGGAAAATGCCCAATGAAATTGAAGACGTTTGTATGCTTACTAAATCTAGAGATTGGAGGTATGAATCCGAATGGAGATTGTTTGGTAAAATAGGTGTCGGAGGCATCGAGCCATCTATGAAATCAGTAATATTTGGTATGAATTGCAAAGAATCAACTATTGCCTTAATTATTAATGCTTTTTTAGGATTTAGAAGAGAGATCAAATTTTGGAAAGTTTCTAATGTTGGTGATGGTTTTAAATTAAAACGCTATAGAGTAGATGAAGAAGAGTATATGCAGCATTACTCTAATATTTTAACATACGGAGAAATAAAAAAAATATTCGGAGATTCTGACCCTTTCCCCTAAAAACGTCATATATTAATGTTCATAACAATCTTGCTATGAAGATTGTAAGTGACTGAATTTAAAGGGCAGTAATTAATATTAAAATTATGAATTTTTGATGTAACTTATTGAAAATATTGTAATAAACAAACGATTTAAAATCCCTCGATCGTAAGGTCGTGCGGGTTCAAGTCCCGCCCCGGGCACCATATTGAAACACCAATAAAATCAAGCAGTAGCAATGTCGTTTAAGCCGCCTCTTTGGGCGGTTTTTT
>Ga0157368_1000064_pt1 | contig 43709 bp, 41 predicted proteins | sample AttbisABBM3_FD_113146 | JGI IMG/M metagenome (GOLD analysis project Ga0157368, IMG submission 113146) | Fungus gardens microbial communities from leaf cutter ant in Botucatu, State of São Paulo, Brazil - Atta bisphaerica ABBM3 | ecosystem: Host-associated > Fungi > Mycelium > Unclassified ... | reverse complement strand
TGTCCATGCCCTGTCCTCATATCCATTACTAATCTACCTTATGTTCTATTACTCATTCACCTTACATCTATCTCAAGGCCAGCATGCTGTATACATATGCTCTGACATCATACCCTAAACCCTACTATTCATCTCCATCATCCATGCATGCACCATGTATACACCATAAGAAAACCATACTGTTAACATGTTTCTTGACATCACTCTATCTTTAGACTTTTCTCAATCCTTCTAGACCATAAATTCTTCCAGACCACTCTAGACCACTCTAGGCCCTATAATATAATGTCATGTGACTTCCAGTCATGTGCCTTCTCTCTCTTGTCATAGACTAATAATATAACTATCTATAAATATCTTACTAAAGTCTGTTCACACTTTCTCATCTTATAATAGTCTTCCCTATAGGTAATAGTATTGGGCTTGAATTCCAGGTGTTCCGTATCAAAGAAAATAATGAGGTTGAACTGAAAGAGAAATTTTAACTATCTTGCTTGGTGATAGAAGAGGATTTTAGTAGTTAAAAAGTATTCCAAGTTCTTGTAATCCATGATAATATCTATAAAAAGTTCTAACTCTTCTAGATAATGATGTCATATATGGAAGACTTTAAAAACTATAAGAAGTTCCTTGTTGTACATGTTATAGTTGAGTTCAGTAGCCTTGAATGTATAGAAATAAAATGTAACTGGGTGAATCTCCTTTTCTTCTGTCATAATCAAATATATAGCTATGAGAGCATATTCTGAGGTGTCAGTTTCTACAATTATTTGAGTGTTAGATATTCAGTAGGTAGGGACTGAAGTGAAAATGACCACTTTTCTGAGAATACTAATGCTTTGCAGCATAGGGAGTTAAAATTCCAAGAAGTATCCTTCCAAGTCAGCTAGGTCAGTAGAGCAGCCATATCTGAGTAATTGTAAATGAATCAATGGTAAAAATTAGCAAATACTAAGAATACTTGTATATCTTTGATTTTTTTCAGTTCAGGCCAATTTTGGATTATTTTGATTTTATTAGAAGACATGGATAATCCAGAAGGGAATAAGATGTATTCTAAGTATTCTACAGAGTTTGAGTGGAACTCACACTTCTCTGCTTTTGTGTATAGTCCAGCTTTTTGGAGTTAGCACAATACTTCTTTAATGTGATTCTGATATTGGGATATGTTATTCAAATAGATGAAGATGTTGTTGAGGTATATCACTATGCAAATTGAGAAGATTTGAAAAAGTATTGTTTATGAACTGCTAGAAGGCTGCAGGAGTGTCAATCAGGCCAAAAGCCATGATTGTTCATTCAAAGGATTTATAACAAGTACAGAAGGCTGTTTTCTATTTGTTGCCTTCTATGATTTACACCAGATGATACATGTAATAGAGGTTAATCTTGGTATAGATATATGCCTTCTAGAGCAAGTTGAGGAGGTTAGATATCAGAGAAAGTAGATACTTATCCTTTCACATAATACAGTTAAGTTCTGAGAAGTTAATACATAGATAAAGGGAGCCGTCTTTCTTCTTTACAAAGAGTATGGGTACTTTATAATGGGAGGTGGTGAAGCATATGAATCTAGTGTTCATATTTTTACTGATGAATCCCTTGAGTGTTTCTTGTTTAGTGGTTGAGAGTGAGTAAACAGTTCTAACAAGTGGTTTTTCCTCATTCTCCAATTTGATCTGTAGATCATACAGGCAATAAGAAGCCAAGGTTCCAGCTTTGACCTTGCTAAAGATATTAGCAAACTTGTAATACTTGGTTGGAATAGCAGATAGATCAACTGAGTCATTTGTGATCCTAACTATTCTTCTGGTGAGATTAGTAGGACAAAGTGCAAAGCAGAAAGTAGTTAATTCTATACTGCTTGGATGTATGACTGTGTTTTGATGATAGCAATATGTGGTCAGAGAGAGGAGGTTTTGGGTTCAAGACTAGAGGGGCTGAAGATACTAGTGATAGGCCAGAGTTCTTTAGATGATGCAGATGCTAGGAAAGTTTTGGAGAGACCAGTTCTTCTTTGTGAGTTTGATAAGAAGGTAATAAACCCAGTAGCCTAGTTTTAATATCATCTGGTCACTGGATGGGAATGTGACAGACAAGAATGCAGTTTTAGAAATGATATTATTTGTCAATATATTGAATAGTTTCAGTTCTACAGGTGAAGTTGGGTTAGTGGGAATATTATACTTCAGTACAAATATAGTGTTAATAAAGCAGTACATGGATCTGGAGTTGATAAGAGCATGGAAAATTGGGTTTTGAATATGATCTGGCTTGCAGACCAGAGATAATATGAGAAGTAAGGTAAGCAAGTTCAAGCTGGAAAGAGTAGCAGTGTTAAGGCAGATTGGACTTATAGTTGCACAAATAAGATTAAGATAGCCCATATTCTGTACAGAGTCTGTGGAGCCATATTCTAGTTTCCTGACTGAGTAATAAGTGTTGTTTCTAGAGCAAAAAGTATAGCTTCCACAAATTTGGCTTAAAATCTAGTAATTCTAGATGAGTAGGAAGTGTAAGCCTTAACTTTGTGACTTTTCTTGCTACAGTATATATACAGATTATTTTCTACATGCCTTTTCTATTCATTCAGAGTGAGTTTGCCATCACTTCCTAGTTGGCTAAATATGTTGATCTGACAGAGAAGTTCAAGGGCTTACCACTTGGATTTGGTTTGTTAAAAGGAGTAAGTGTAGGTGTTCAGGGTTAAGGAGCAGATCAGAAGTTTTGCATTCTCTTTCCTAGTAGCAGTTGTTGATAATTATAACCAAGGAGTACATTGCTTAGAAAGTGGATGGCTTCTCTTTTTTCCTCATATAAGGGATCTTGTACTTAGTTTAGAAGACTTTGATAGTATTAGTAGCAAAGAATACTGTCATTCCAACCCAATTGGGATATATACCTCATGAATTTGATATTGTAAATGGCAACTTTATTGCCAGGTTTCATTTACAGGTTGTTAAGTGTAACAGCAGCATCTCCAATAGGTTAGATAAGCCAAAATAATGGTGTAACTCTTCTATAAATCATGACAAGTTTTTGAGTCAATCTTGATAAATTCTCTATTCTTTCTGGTCCAATCCAATTTCAAACCAGTCTTGTGCCACTCCTATTAAATAAGTCATTACAAAGTATATTGGTGGTGAATTATGCAGGGTTCATACAAAAGTGGAGTTAGTACTGGAATAGAAAGTTGTTTAGCTGTTCCAGGTCTATTTCATTGAAGATATCTGACATTTGTGTTTTGGCAACCAAAAATATAGGGTTTATTGCTAGTATAAGATTAGCTGCCAGTTTTCTGAGGGCCTCAGCTAGGAGGTTTATAGATTGGGAGGGTTGCTGAGGTACAGCAGGTATAGGAGGAGATAAGGGTTGTTTTGTTTCCAGTATATCAACCTAATTAGGATTGTTATCTGCTAGGATAACCTCAGATTATTTTGAAATGTTTTTAGGAATTCTTTGAGAAAACAGATAAGTTGGTGTTATTTCTATTAGGCATCTAGAGCAATGAGATGGTATAGCCAAGTTGGTAAACTGCTTGCTTAGTTGCTGAGTAGCCAAAATTGCTGAGAGAACTATAGTAGGAAAATGCTATAGAATCAATGTAACAATGGCTATTTAGTCTGATAATACTGTTAGAGGCAATTTACACTTGTTAAGGATATCTACAAATGTAGCATAGAAGGTGGAATAAAAGAATAAACTTAGCAATTTTAAGAAACAGAGAGGATCAGAAGTAGTGTTATGTGGATAACAACCTTGGCTTTAATGGCACCTAGCCTATTCATCATGTAATTATATTTTGAATAATAGAAGTTCATAAAAGAATAAAATAAGTGTAGTACAAGTTCAAGTTAATTATTAGACTAAAGAACTATATATGGTAGCTATTGTTCTTAAATATGGAAGTATTAATTTAATAATATTCTACTGTTGCATATACCCTGGGTTGTTGGACACTATGGGAATTATTATTCAGAACTCCATAAGATTGATAAGAAATGCAGGGTTTGGTTCTCAGATTAATAAATAATTGGAATGGAGTGTAATTTGTACTAGAAGAAAATAGAAAGAGTGTGGATGTCAGATGATATGTGACAATTGGCACTTTGATATATGTTGTTTTTGGAACACATCCAGATATTGCCTATGCAATTCAAGTACTCTCAAAATTCTCAAAAAATCCTGGAATAGCTCACAGAAATATAGCTAAGTGAGTTTTTATTTATTATCTTATGAGAGCTCTAGTTGACTTATAAAGAAGCTAGTAAAGTTGTAACGAGATTTGAATTTACAGATGTAGATAAAAACATAAGATGCTGTGACAACTACTAACTAAAGATGGTTGGCAGCTTACTAAGTAGTTTTATAATACAAAGAGTATAAGAGGGCCTATCAATTTGCAAGAATCTTGGATAACAACTCTATCAATTACTGTAGACAACCCCAAGAAGTTTACTGGTCTTCTATCTTGAATGCCAAACTCCACCATAAAGTCTACAGAGTTCTCTCTATTAACTCTACCACCTTTGTTTACAAAACCCTAGTCTTCTAATGATTGTTATTCTACACTTCTCATTGCAATCAGATATATCTTGCCTTGCTTGGTAATTTTCTAGAGATTTTATTAATATTTCTAACTATCTAGACACTATCATTCTCTACTTACTTCATTACTTTTTTAATAGATTAGAATGGACAAGAAAGTACTTATAATAGTTGTGACTTTTAAGAAATTTTGTTCTGTTCACCCAAGTTTTACTAAAGATAAGCTCATCCTGTATTCTAGTTAAATGATATGACTTAGATTTTTCTAAAGCATAAACTCTACTAAACTCTGTGAACTTACTCAGTTACTTTAACAAAGAGTCTTGTGAGGATTGTAAAAGAATCTAATAAGAAGTCTCCAATGTGTTGCTATTCTATATATACTACTTTGCAATATTCTGCTCTAATGTTCATACAATAATCATGAGTCCAACATATCTATACCATGAAGATAACTATCATATGCCAAGTCTAACCCTGTAAATAACCTGTCTTCTACAGTAGTGTTATCACTCTGCAAGACTCTACACATAACCCATCTTCTACAATAGTGTTACTTTCTTTATAATACTTCTGTTCATAACCTGTCTTCTGTGGTAGTGTTATCTCTCTGTCCCAACCTCACAAGTACTTAGTCTTCCATGGCAGAGTTAACTTCTTTCTAACTCAAACCTCAGTGTCTTGCTACTGAAATATCTGCTCAGAATAGCTACTGACATCACTTAGAGCTATACTATGAAGTAATACTTCCACTCAAGTGGTACTCTTTTATATTACTTAGTATTTAAGAACTGGTAGATATACTGTGATCTTCAGCCTAATAATCAAATATTGTTAAATACTAAACTCTAGTATTTATAGTAACACACTTGTTCTGTTAGAACTGTCAATCTCTCAAACTCTGTTTTATCTCTCTGAAGTTACAATTATGCAGCAACTAAATGGCATAGCATATAAGCTAAAGCCAAGGTCATTTGCAAAGCCTATAACTCTCTGCTTCTTAAACAAGTTTCCACACTTGGTTCAAACTCTGTATGTGAACCACACATAACAATGACATACCATAGCTATATACACTCTGGTGGCATCTTTCCAGTACCTTCTATAATCTTCTAACAAAAATAAAAATAAAATATAAGAGTCCAGAATGTACCATGACAGTATCCCTCTTAAGATTCTGTTTCTAGAGAAACTTGCTCTCTCTTCCATCTTGCCCAACTTCTCTCTAACTTCTTCAAATATTCATCTTTGAATTTTCCATCATCCTACCTAAACAACAATTTTACCATATACTTCCCCAGTAACCCACTCCTTCCAAACACTTCTGATTCCAGATTCAATGGTTTTTGGTCTTTTCCATTGTACTCTCCTCAACTTTTCTGTTTTAATCTCCTTCTCAAATTCTTCTACTAACTCTATTGCATTTTCTAAGTTTTCTAATCTCTCCTAGGCATCTTCTTCTGCCATGTATCTCTTCTACCTGTCTAAATATTTCAGTTTTCCTCTCACTTTTCTTCTGTTCAAAATTCTTTCAACTTTATATTTCTTTTCTCTATCTATCTTTACTGGATGAGGTGGGATCTTCATGACATATAGTTAGTACAACACATAAGTTAAAGCCAAGATCATTGTCTATATCTGGTTGTACCATCCCTTGGATAATTCTTAGCACTTGATCCACCACTGGATAAGTTTTTTCTACTTGATCTGCTCTACTTCATGTGAAAAATCATAGACTTTTGCTTGAAGCAGAAACCATGCTTAACAGAAGCCAAGATTGTTATCCACATCCAGTTATATCACCCATGAATAAGTCCTCTTTGCTTGACGTGTCCCTCTTCCATGTGACATTCATGGACTTCCACTTGAAGTGAAAACTGCACTTAACAACAAGCATAGTGAAGATTCATAGCAGGCAATCTATCTTAGATAGTGGCAATTCTTTTTATTGCAATGTCTAAAAAATATCTAGGACCTTCTGAAGATCAGTTTATTCTTAACGGAAGTTTAACACTCGGAGTTCAAAAGACCATCTATTTTAATACTAAAGATAGTTTATGTTCCCAGAGGCTCAAACCAAGAAACAAGAAATCATATCACTTTCAATTTCATACAAACACAAGAAGCAAAATTACCCAAAGACAAACTCTCAGAATAGCAGCCAATGATCTCATCCCACTACTAGTGAAATATTCACCTTCTCAGTACCATGAATCTTGATATTGTTCTGGATATGGCCTTGGTTAAAGTGATTGGATCCACAGGAATGTGAAATTTGCACATCACAAGACCCCAATGTTCATCATGGAGCAAGGACAGGAAGCAGGGGACAACTGTCAACAATGAATGATACAAATACTCGCACCCTCTTCGTCCGACACAAATAATGACCAATTCACAAAAGCGCCAGGCTCAAAATGACAGGCATGCTCAGACTCAGAGCACTGACTCCGCTGTTCCCACTAGTGTTGGAAGAACGGCTGGAGGAACTCGGAGGAGTAGAGGCTGAAGCTGATGAAGAAGCGACTTGTAGTGTGGAGGTAATGACCGGTGCGGTAGAAAAGATCGATGTGTTGGCAGTTCCCTCTTCGACTTGGAAATAGTTAGCCTAGTTTGTGATTAGCCTTCAAGTCAGGGCACCACTCATGGTATTACTTACAGCAAAGAGGTCGCCAAGATGGGAGTCCTACACACGATGACGGTCCGTGAGCAGCATGAGGTTGAAAGAAAACTGGCTTCGTACCGTGACGTATGCATTCCAATCCATGGGTTCGACAGGCATATCATTTCCGGCGAATTCGCTAGGGGGAGCAAAGTTATCAGGCTGGGAGTAAAGCATGACGACGTAGCTATTCGTGATATGAGTAAAAATTGAGGGCTTGAGGGGCAGGTCTACACTGACCGGTGAGGTCCAGAGCCAGCAGGGGGCCAAGGTCCCCAGTAACGTGTGGTCACCGTGGCAGTTGCATTGTTGATCATGGAATCTAAAGGAAGCCAGCTGAGCAAATGGGTGCACGGTTTGAAATCAATTATGCCCACTCTGGTCAATGGTGACCCCGCGGACTAGCCAATGACGGTTAGTACCCTGAGGCGGCTTTGAATTAGGGACGTCTGCGTCGAGCATGGCCAATAGATAGTTGCCGCTTAGAGGGCTGGTACTTTGGACAGCCAAAGTAGGTGCAGAGCCGACCTCTGAGGTCAAGAACATACATGCTGAATATTCGAACTGAAGGTGGAAACTTGAGATGCTCACGTACGCTCTTTCGTAAACAACTGGCCAGGTTCTATACTCCTTTGTCCTGCCACGCGACGAGAACTGTTGACGTTGCATTACTGAAACTCAGGTCATCCAACTCACCAAAGCTGACGTCAAGCAAGGCCTTGGGCTGGAAGTTCGCCAGGAAGTCCGGAACAATGTGCGACTGGTTGAAATGTGCCTGGATAGCCATTATAGCGAGGTCGAGATCGCTATTGGATTGAGATTGAGCTACAACGAAGAGAACAAGAGAAGCAAAGATAGCCCAAGTACGCATGTTAAAGAGAGGTGAAGAAGATAACAGGCAGATGCAATATTTAGGTAGAGATGAAATGAACGGCGGTGTCAAAGTGCAGATGTGCTCGTAATAGGCTAATCAAACTTGGCAAGGTTGGTTTATCGGTCCTTTAACAAGCTCTAAAGAGTTGTGTGATCGAGACAGTCTGCGTTGAAAAAATATGAAGTAGTCAATGATGAATACACATGCGTAGATGGTGAAGAAAGCAAATGAAATACAGATGAAATAGCATAAAATCACAAAGCGACCCTACAACGGTAAGTTAAAGCTAAATTTTAAGGGGCTGGATCATCTGAAGCTTGAGCTTCCGAAGCTGAATCTTCGTTGATATCCAGTATCTCTACCGACAAAGGTGAAGGAGGTATCTCCCTCTCAGGGTGTAATAAGGGCCGTTCCCTTCTTCGTCGTTCTCGTCGTTGGGATGACGTCAAGGGCGGTATTGGGAATCCATGCAACTGGAGCTGGACGAGCATATCACGCGCGAGGTCTGCGGTATCTCCTATTTGATCTCCACCCTCCGTGTTGAGAATGGCTGGAGCAGATGGACGCGGTTTTCCTTGGCGATTCTGCTTTTTGCCTTTACGAATCGATTCACCATTCCTGAGCATTTGCAATAGGTTATCCAGGACAACATTAGACTCCTCGTCAACTGTAGAATTCTCTTGAGCTTTCAGGCGTTGTACTCTATTCTCTTCCATCGCTTGCTTGCGTTTCTCGGTTGCCAATTTCTCTTCTAGAGCAGCTTGATTATCTGCTTTACATTTCTGGCGAAGGCAGTCAATATAGTCATGGCTTGAATAGAAATGACTCTTGCCCTGTAAGACGTGACAAAAATCTTAAAAATCCCATAGAACTCGGAAGTTGGCATATTCTTGTCTTCTTCTCCGTAATAACCAATTGCTTCAACAAAGGTGGTCTCGGCACTACGAACATCATCTACAAGATCTTCCAGCTGTTCCTTTGCATTTCCAGTGAAAGCCCACATCTGAGTGGCATATTGATCATTTGTTTCCGGATCCGAGAAATATTGGGCAAGTTCTTGGCGGATATGACTCAGGCCCTCCTGTAATTCAGATAGACCTTTACGGACATCCTGTAAATTAACTGAAAGCAAGGTTCAGCCAGGATGCGATATTTTTACTAGATATACTCACCCCGGTAGGCTTCGGCAGGCCGTTCCAGCTCATCCAAGAATTCCTCTATATAAGGAAAATGTTTTGAGACTGTTTTTTCCAGGAAGTGTAGCAAGGTCGTATTATTGACTGACTTGGTGTCCACGAGCTGACAGCAAGAAATCAGACTGGTGATCGGCAATATGTATATGAACTGACTTTGTTGATACTGCTCACACGGAAGCCAAAGGCACCACCTTTAATACCTGTGCCATTCATGTAATTGCCAATAAGAAGAATGAGCTAAAGGGTGGTCAATGCAAGAATGGCACATCTGAATCCAACGCTTACACTCAAAAGCTCTTTGAATTGTTTGGCATCTAGGAGAGCCTTTCCAGCCTCAAACAACTTTTTGGCAGACTAGCAACATGCCTGTTAGACCATTTAACATAATTATATCGTCGAGAAACTTACATCATTCAACAAAGACCAGGTCTCGGCAAAAGCCACTCTATACAGCATACCTTCTATTCGCTGCTTGAGTCGATCGATCTGAATAAGCCTCACCATCAATCGGTCCGAGGGATGTAATTCGACGAGTTCTTCTGAAGGCACATTCCGGTAAATACTGAGTTTACCGATCTGATCTGCCGTAGGAAGGATAGACTTCAACTCGCTCAGGAATACAGGTGTGCAAATATCCTGATCAAACTGCTGTATGCGACGGGCAATCTCTTCCGGTTCAATCTTCCGTACGCGCTGAATAAGAATTTCTGGAGACAAATATTGGCCTCTCCTCGGCGAAGTAAATCCTAGATACTTACCAACACGCTTACGGGTCTGTGGATCCAATACACTCTTCAACTCTGCCCGTTTCTGTCTAGCCATTAAATTAATCACCAGCTGCTTCGCCTTGAAGTCTTCTTCCATCTCATTCCATACACCATCTATCTTCAGTTTCTCCAGCATGAGTCTTTCCTTCTGGGGCTCATCATCCTTCCAAAGGGTTCTCGAGACTTGTTGATGAGGAAGTTTGTCCCACTGCAGCTGTTTCATCTTGATGTTTGGAGTCAAAGACATTTCTTTACGCATCATTCCACAATTAGCACCTAAGAATGACGCACGAGCCGAGTTGGGATTTGAGTTGGACATGGACGGTGGAAGGAGGGCTGGGGCAGATGGGACAGCAAAAGTGGGCAAGGGAACTTTCCCAGAGCCTGGAAGAGGTGGGGGAGGCGGCGGCGGCGGCGGAGGTGGAGGAGGCGGAGGCGGAGGAGGAGGAGGAGAAGAAGAAGAAGAAGAAGGAGGAGGCGGAGGCGGAGGAAGAGGGGGAGGAGGCGGAGGAGGAGGAGGAGGAGGAGGAGGAGAAAGAGCTGGAGATCGGATTGAACCCTCGGCATCTGGCTCTTCAGGTAGATGTTTAGGCGTTTCAGGAGCTGGAGTATCATTGATAGCGGCTAGTGGTTTGCCTCTGGCACGCAGATGTTTCTGTAGTTGTTCTGCAAATGAACCCAGGGGTGCGGCTAACTCGACATCAGAGCCGACAGAAGTAGGATGAGTGTCATCTGTGTCAGTTGCGAGACTACTCTTATTGGATTGAGGAACGTCACTATCGTCATCATGGGGGCCAGGGGATGAAGAGCGGTCCGTCCCGCCAAGGCTGGCGTCATCAAATCTAGGAAGTAGAAGGTTTGGAGCTTGAGAAGGGGTTTCTAAGAGAACAGGCTTGTCAGTGCGACGAGGCGAACCTCTAATACTCCGCATGCTATTCAGTGAACCAATCTGAGGGGAGTACTAACTTTACAATCAGTATTGACCATTATGATCTGCTGAGGGTCACAAACCATTTTAGCACCTTCAACCATTTTTTGTTGGATCTGCTCTTGGGCATCCTCTTCCTCGGCATCCATAAATTGCGAGACGCGTCCAGTCTCGTCAACAGTCTGACTCAATTGCTTTTTCGATGGCTTCCTCTTGCCTATACTACCCGGTGGTCGGGAACGTCGCAGGCTTGCAGATTTGCCAGGTGTTGTGTCCGGATCTTCGTCCTCTTCATCTTCATTATCCAGCGCCCCGTTCGTTCCGCTCTTCTTCTTCCTTGGGCGCCCCTCAAGAATATTGATGGTTCGCCGTCTTTGGAAGGTTTTCTCTAAATTCTGAATAAACGCTTTCTGATCAGTCGAGCCGTGATCCATCAAGGCTTCGACCCCAACTTCCTTCAGCATCCTGAAAAGCTCCATGATTTGCGCTTCTAGCTGTGCAATCCGCTCTTCATACTCGAGTTTCTGTGTTGCCAACTGTCCTTGGAGCCGCGAAGCAGTCTCACGGGAATTTTTAAGTTTCTCCTCCTGCTGAGTTAATTGGATCTTCAAATTCCCTATGAGCCCCTCCTCTCCGAGTGAAACCTGGTTTTCTAATGTTTCCTTCTCTACCTTCAAGTGCATAGCTTGTGTCTTGGCCTCATTAGCTTCAGTTCGCAAGCGATCTACCTCGTTAGACTGAGCGATGATCCTCTCCACAGAATGGCCAAACCTGTGCTCTGCACCCGCTAGCTTCTTGTCCATCACCACATCGGTTACAAGCGAATCAAGAAATTGGTAGTAATGCACCATTGATCCTTCTTCTTGAATAAGAAGCAAATGCTGCATCATCGACAAGAGGTGGTCCTCTGCCTTAGTATCCTTGATCCTCGTGAGGACAACGTTATAAACATCCTGCAAATTTGTGAAGCTTCCGAGAATCTGTTGATCAAGACGTTCCTGGAGTTGTTGCTCGTCTTCTGCAAGCATCTGCTGCAGGATCTCAAGTTGCTTAGTAACATCGGAAACACCAAAAGACTCGCAAGCAGTCAGAATTTTCCTGAGACCCGCCGCTTCCATTTGAACTCGATGGTGCATTCGTAGATCCAGGTCATCTAGATAGCGAAGAATGCAAGAAATAATGTAAAAGTTGGCGAGCTACAACTCCTGTTAATCATGACTTTGGGTGAGTCGATACATACTCACAGTGTACTCATTTAAAGAACTTTCAATCCCCGCCCGCTTCACATCTTCACTAGCACCAACAAGACTACCCATCTTGCCTCTGCCAGATAAGGATGCTAATAGTGATTTGAACCAGTAATCATAGCATCCTGTGCCTTCATTGTTCGCCTGACTAAGAGCTTCAAGAGCAGAAATGACAAGGAGTAATCCATCAATATATATGAACACAACGAGGATCTCAAGAATATTTTTTCGAGTGGGTATATAGGGTGTGTTGAGAGATGAGGCAATCTGGGCGACTATTTGGGAGTGAGACAATGCTTCGTGTGCGGCAAACTGACCTCAAAACGTGAGATAGACCAGATTATTCCAGGATTAGGCTCACTGAGTTATTAAAAAGGTTCCGCAGAACTTTGACAATTTCGTACTCCAAAGTAATATCAATCTCACTCCTAGATGACCCTTTCCTGCTGATTTGCGACAGTGCATTTGCGAGAACTGAAGTGCCTCGAAGCCCTACAAACGCTTTGACCCAGCTGAAAAGAATCAGAGATATTCGCAGACTTCTGAAGCAGCAAAAGATACCTCATTTCATTGCTCCGCAATGAGACTCCAAGGCTCTGTACCTGCTTCGCCGTAATCGTTTTGTCTACAAACTTCTTCAAGTACCACTCTGGCGAGTCCGGCACAACGCCAGTCGATTGTCCTAAGTCTTTTTGCTTCTTCGATTGCAGTTCCTTCTGTTTCTCTTTATCCCAGCGGATATGTTCGTCGTTGTACACCAAGTGCCATTTATGGTCGACGGTCAAATTGCGAGGCAAGTCCGGAAAGTCCCTTGTACGTTTGACATTCTCGAATAGAACTTCAATTTCGGCATCCGTTGCTGGACGGGGAAACTTAAAGGTATCGCTGGATGGAGGAGGTCGGTGGTACAACTGGGAAACAGAGGAATGGTGGTGGTGGCTTGACCCGCCCTCAGAAGAAACGGAGGCAGCATAGCGAGAGCTACGATTGTAGTCGGATTTAGTGGTCATCGCTGATGACGGTCTCGAAGGAGTGATCGACTGGTCATTAGGTGACGGAAGCTGCCCTAAGTCTGTATTGCTAGGGTCTCGGCCGGCGAAAGATAATTCACTCCGGTGTGCTTGCGTCCTGACATGGCGGGGAGATGGAGTAGGAGTACTGAGATCATCATAAAGAGTGGGTGAATTTGAAGAGCCAGCAGATAGTACGGAATTGGTGGATGACTCAGGCCTGTGAGGAATGTCATTGAATCGTCTGTGTTTTTGTATGGCATAATTGTTCATATCAGTTCCCGAGTCTGTAAGTGATGGATTTGTATTTGGTGCAGAAATCCCTCTGATTCCCTGGTTAATAGTTGCGACGGGTATAGGAGAACGAAGGGCTGCGGGTAGTTGGTCATATGGGATAGATCGTTCACCAAGATCTTGCTGAGAAAGAGAGGACTGTCGTTGTCGGGACTTCTTACGCCCAAAAAACGTGTCCATGAAGGGAAAGAAAGAGAAATAGAGAAAGCTAATGTACAAGACACGGTAAGTAAGTATCGGTTGTCGCACTGAACACTTGCTGTTGTCCAAACACGTCTACATCATTCTTCATTCTCACGGCTTATTGAATGACGATGAAATTTGTGCGTGCCTTTCTGACGGATTAGACAGAAGGGGTATAGCCAGCCCATTAATCGTGTCCACCGTATGTATAAATACTCCAGCAACGGATTTTGTCGTGAGGCGACCCGAGTAAGTTTTGGTATAAACGTACTTGTTCAGCTGAAAACATGAATACGAACAGCTAAAGTAGCATGGTCAACATTAATCCACTTTGACGGATCGGTACTGAGAGAAGCTCTGTCAGAAATGTGCATTTCAGTTTTGCTTCTAGTCCTGTACCTGATGACTGGAACTTCTAAGCAGCCCTGAGGACTGTCTAGTCACCATACCGGCTCATGTTCCGATTTGACAACAGGTCTTGCTCACACGAACTAGAAGTAGGTCCTACATAAGCTTTAAGTATTGTCGATAAACACCATACCTGAAGAACAACAGGCTGTCAGCAGGAGTCGCAATCATAATCAAAACCAGGCGCTCGTCTTGGAATAATATACCACAAAGAATTCCATCTCGACTTGGTGGGTACTGCACTCCATGTTTTTCATTACGCTGAAGATACAGCATCAAGAATATGATACTAGGGCGGAAGATAAAACTGCTGCATACGGTGCGGTTCTCACAGAAGGAAGCGTTTCTTCTAGAGGTACGTCTTCCCACCACCATCACAGCTAGATTCTAAGGTTAACTCTTTGCGAGTGACATACTATTCCAATATGCGATATCAGGCAATCACCTGAATCATACAGCATGCTCGGTGCAGGTGACTAACTTGGATCTATACTAGAATGAGAATCAATTTTTTCGTTCACCCACTTAAACATAGTGCCTGTGTTCGCCCCCAAAATCCATACACTTGTATTCGCTGTGAGACGTTCCATGTAGCTGGTGTATTTGAGTCCATTGTACGCGTGCATGTGCTCCGCGATGCCTTCAAGTGTTTCACGTTCCGAAAGAAGGGATGAACCTTCCAGTATGCCTCCGTCAAGCTTCGTGTAGTACCACAGTGGGTGCGATCTCAAGTAATGTAAAAGGATGACTGAGAATCTTGTCGAAACATAGTCTCACTTCTTTGAGAATTCTAAGGCTGTGTCAGATTTCCTGAGTCATCCAGATTAAATGGCAAGACGTAACATGCTTGACCTCTAATTATGATCATACAGGAATAGAGCTTCAAATCTTTACCCGACGCACTCTATCTAGTTCCCCAGAGGTCAGGATGACCGTTAATCCTTTTCAAGAAATCATTCGTCAAGCTCAATATCAGCAGTCAAACGAGTAGTGCGGCTAGTAGGTGCCAGCCTTGAGAGTCAAATCTTGAGCAACCACACAGAGAATAGATTTAGTGAGGCAAATCAGAATCTGTTGAGACAAGGATACCAAGGACATAAAGTCCGAGTCAAATAGGTGTCGCCTGTTTAGCTGTAAGCAAGAAATTTCCTGAACGATAAAAGTGCAACTCTCCACAGAGAAGGTTGAAAAGGTGGCTTCAATTCGCTGCAGGATTTTGGCTAAAAGGCAAGTTAGCTCTTCATGGAGAAAGCTTTCAAGCCTGATTGGCCACCGAAGCGAGTAAAAGACTTGACGACGATGACAATTGCGCACACCATGATTGATTTAATCCGCGCTAGAAATCGTTCAAAAACCATAGGGTGTTCATGAACGAGGAGAGAGGACAAATGAAGATACTGCGCGGACAAACTGAAAAAGATAACTGACGTCGAAATATAGTGAACATGAGCTACGCAGTTGATTAGGTTCCTTTCTAGAGAGGAGTGGATGGGTTCGAGTAATTTTGGATTCACAGTCATTTGATCGTTACTAGTTCACCAACACACATCAACACCTATTAACCATCCTCGTTCTTTTCGCCACGGTTTCCTTCCGCCCCGCACCACTCAAACATGGCGGAAAACATATACAGCAAGGGCACGCGGGTCTGGTTCGAGGATAAGGATCAGGCCTGGATATCCGCCGAGGTCGTCTCGGTTACCAAAACTGCTGACGACAGCATTAAGCTTGGTTTCATAGACGAACACGGCAAGGTACCTTAAAATCCATCTAGGATTGTTCCCAAATGCTCATCCCTTAAATTTTAGGAATCTACGATTAACACGACAGGGAAGGAAATCAAGGACGGGAAAGAAGGGCTTCCGCCTCTTCGTAATCCGCCTCTTCTGGAAACGGCAGATGACTTAGCCACCTTATCCCATCTTAACGAGCCATCTGGTATGTAAACCTTTCGTACCGTTATCCTCGCTCACTCTGTCATCAGTATTACACACTATCCGCAATCGTTATGCCCAGCACAGTATTTACACATACAGTGGAATTGTCCTAATAGCCGTCAATCCATTCCAGCGTGTAACTCTTTATAGTCCTGAGATAATCCAAGCATACAGCGGTCGAAAAAGAGGAGAGTTGGAACCACATCTTTTCGCCATCGCAGAAGATGCCTATACCGCGATGCGCAAGGAAGGAATGGGGCAGACAATCATCGTATCTGGAGAGAGGTGTGCAGTCAAACTTTTGATAATATCCCTTTCTCATCTCACTTTATTGAAGCGGTGCTGGAAAAACAGAATCGGTCGGGATTTTTCCTGAAGACAATGAACAAGAAAGACTGATGCTCTCATAGGCCAAGTTCATTATGCGTTATCTCGCTTCCGTCAATCCCCCCAACTCAAATTCAAAATCCAAGTCAAAATTCTCTTTGGACGACTCGAGTGAGATTGAGAGACAAATACTAGCAACCAATCCAATCCTCGAGGCTTTTGGTAATGCGAAGACCACCCGAAATGATAACTCCTCCCGTTTTGGCAAGTACATCCAGGTTCAGTCCTCGTTTTGTGTCCACTATGTACGAGTCTCAACCATAAAATCAGATTCTGTTCGATGGGAAACAGGAGATTGTCGGCGCTCGGATTCGAACCTATCTCCTTGAGCGTTCTCGAGTAGTATTCCAGCCCTTGACAGAACGGAATTATCACATCTTCTACCAGCTATGTGCTGGTGCACCCTCAAAAGAGCGCAAGGACCTTGGATTGGATACAGATGTCACGAAATTTCATTACCTTAAGCAAGGTGGACCATCGTCAACGCTGATTGCTGGCATCGACGACGCAGAGGAATTCAGAGCAACACAACAGGCGCTGTCGACTGTCGGTATATCAGTGGAGAAACAATGGGCCGTATTCCGTCTTTTGGCAGCCCTACTTCATCTCGGCAATATCAAGGTTACACCCATTCGGAATGAGAGTAATATCGACGATAATGACCTTGCGTTACAATATTCCACGCGTTTCCTTGGTGTTAACCTTGCAGATTTCAAGAAGTGGACGATCAAAAGACAGTTAGTTACGAGGGCTGAGAAGATTGTGACCACGTTAAATGTGGCTCAGGCAATCGTTGTCCGCGACTCTGTCGCGAAATTCATTTATGCGTGCATGTTTGAGTGGCTTGTGGCGATCGTGAACGAGAGTCTGGCGGGAGAGAATGGTGATGCCGCAGAGCGAGCCGAGATGTTCATCGGTGTTTTGGACATCTATGGTTTCGAACATTTTCAGAAGGTATATATGTATCCACAGTCTAGTTTTTCTGTACTGATTGTTTCCCAGAACTCCTTTGAACAGTTCAGTATCAATTATGCAAATGAAAAACTGCAGCAGGAGGTATTTCGATTGAAGGATTATGAAATAACAGCCAACTCATCGTCTCGTAGTTCAACTCACACGTCTTCAAGCTGGAGCAAGAAGAGTATGTCAAGGAAGAAATCAACTGGACGTTCATCGACTTCTCCGATAATCAGCCTTGCATTGACGTTATTGAAAGCAAGCTTGGTGTTCTTTCGTTATTGGACGAAGAGTCCCGCCTTCCTGCCGGGACTGACGCATCTTTCTTGCAGAAACTGAATGCCCAAATTCTTCCAAAGCCTGAGTTCAAGAGTGTCTACAAGAAACCACGTTTTGGCAATACGTCTTTTACCATCACTCACTATGCATTGGATGTGACATACGAGGTTGAAGGCTTCCTGGAGAAGAATCGGGACACCGTCCCAGATGAACACATGACCCTTCTCACCGCTACCAAGAACTCATTCCTGAAGGAGGTCCTTGATGCTGCTCTCAACTCCGTCAAGAACACAGAGGGTGGAAGCACTCCGACTGGTCCTGGCTCAGATACGGGTAGCGGTGGCTCACGTCGTTCGTCCGTCATTCCCGACCCTGGTCGTCAATCATGGGTGGCACCGAGTGCCTCCCCTGGTGCTTCGACCCCTTCAGGTGGAGCCAAGCGTGGTTTACTCGCTGCTAGGAAACCCACACAGGGCTCAATATTCAAGTCCTCTTTGATCGCACTTATGGAAACTCTCAAGGTGACCAACGTTCACTATATTCGATGTATCAAGCCCAATGAGGCTAAACGTCCCTGGGAATTTCAACCTCAACAAGTGCTCGGACAGCTACGTGCTTGTGGTGTTTTAGAGACCATTCGGATTAGTTGTGCTGGTTATCCTACGCGGTGGACATATGAAGAATTCGCAGAACGGTGAGTAGTGAAGAGACTGGTAGTATAGGATTCATCTCTAACTTAGGAATAGGTATTACATGCTCGTACCATCTTCAGATTGGCAGCCAATGATCCAGTCTATGGATCTTCGTAGACTTTGTGCTACCATTCTTGAAAGGACCATCGCGGATACTGACATGTATCAGAATGGTTTAACCAAAATTTTCTTTAGAGCTGGCATGCTAGCAGCTTTGGAATCGTTTCGATCAGACAGGCTTAATGCGATGATTACGGTGGTACAAAAGAACATGCGTCGTCGCATGGCAATGAAGAGGTATCAGACGTTACGCCAGGCGACAATCAAGATTCAAACTTGGTGGCGCGGCATCCTTGCCAGGAAGCTTGTGAGGAGTATTCGACACGAACTCGCAGCCAGAAGATTACAAACCGCGATTCGTGCTTTCATGCAAAGGAAGTATTTCCTTGATGTCCGGCGTGGTGCCATTCTTTTGCAAAGCAGTACGTGAATTTGATAGATGATGATAGCCCTGATCTTATTTCTCTCTCAGGAATCCGTGGTATGCAGGCCCGTCAACGATTTGTCCACGAAAGGACGTATCAAGCTGCCACCCTATTACAGAGCTTATTGCGAGGAGTGTAAGTATTTAATCATGTACTCGAGATTTCTGGTTTATTTCGCTCTCCAGTGCGTCTCGTCATGTTTTCAAGTCTGACATTCGTCATGTCATCTACCTGCAATCCTGTATCCGTCGTCGATATGCTCGTCGCGAACTCAAGGCTCTCAAGGAAGAGGCTCGCTCCCTCTCTAAGTACCAGGAAATATCCTACCAATTGGAGAACAAGGTTGTTCAGCTCACACAGTTATTACAGCAACGGTCAGAAGAAAAGAAGAAAGTTGAGGTGCAACTTGCTGAGCTTCAGCAGCAATTACAGCAATGGATCAACAGACATGAAGAAACTGACGCCCGGTTGAAGCAAACCATGACTCATCTACACACAACAGAAACGGAGTTGGCACGCAAGGAGGAAATACTCCAGGCCAAACTTGAAAGTGAGAAAAAGCTTGAGGAAGTCACAACACGGCTGGGGGAGAAGGAGGATCAAATTCTGAAGTTGACCGACGAGATCTCGCGGCAGGCAACCCAGATTGAGGCTCAGCAGAAGGCTCTAGAGGCTGTACCCATCCGTACTCACGAAGATAGCTCCGTCATTGCCACGCTCAAGAACGAGGTTAGCGGTCTTCGAGAACAGCTCAATCGTGCATATGCACTCAATACGCTGACAAAGGGTCCAAGAGGCGACCAACCCCCACCACTTTCGCCGACATTTGCCCCAACTTTACGTACTCAGGAATCCAGCAGCACCACTGTCAATGGCAACCCGAACAACCGGCACCAGCGTAGACATAGCTCTGCTGGAGTGACGAGTTCGGTGCCACCAGAGAAACGTGCCTCAGCCGACGAGCTCGCGTTTGACATCAAGAAGTCGCAAACGGCAAACCCACGCGCTGTCTCCGTGGCATTCAATGGCGAAGATAACTTTATGCGCTACCGTAATGTCAATGGACTTCCTGGGATCCGTGATTATGAAGATCTTGCCGAAGAAAAGATCCGACTGATGGTGGATGCCAAGAGATTGGATGAGGATGTACTGGAGGGTCTGATTCGTGGAATGAAGATTCCTGTCCCAAGCCTAACGAATCCTTCGGCTGTGAAGGAGATCTTATTTCCTGCAAATCTTATTAGCTTGGTGACAAACGAGATGTGGAAATATGGTCTAATTGCAGAAAGCGAACGATTCCTTGCGAACGTGATGCAAACAATTCAGGCTCATGTTATGGTTTGTTTCTTTCAAATATGACTGAATGAGTAGCTTATGGAGGTATAGTCTTTCCAAGGAGAGGAGGCAATTGTCCCTGGTATCTTCTGGCTGTCCAATGTTCATGAGATGCTCTCTTTCATATGCGTCGCCGAAAGCGACATGTTGCAAGGCATCGGGCCTGGCGAGGAAAATGCTGTTCGGCCTTTTGACTGGGCTGATTACGAGCGTCTCGTATCTGTTGTCAAACACGATCTTGACAGCTTGGAGTACAACATCTATCACACCTGGATGTCGGGGGCGAAGAGGAAACTGTCAAAGATGGTCATTCCTGCCCTAATTGAAAGCCAGTCACTGCCAGGGTTCACGACAAGTGACGGTGGTGGACGGTTATTCAATCGACTTCTGAATTCAAGTACTCAGCCACCATTCAGCATGGACGATATCCTCAGTCTCCTGAACAAGGTCTGGAAGAGTCTGAAGAGCTATTACATGGAGGAATCTATTGTGCAACAAGTTATTACAGAACTACTCAAGTTGATTGGTGTAACGAGTTTCAACGACCTTCTCATGCGGCGAAATTTCTCATCCTGGAAACGAGGTTCGTGAGTCTAAGGAGACCTTTTTGACATTACTAAATGTGCCACGCCCCAGCTATGCAGATTCAGTATAATATAACCCGTATAGAAGAATGGTGCAAGTCACACGATATGCCCGAGGGGACGCTACAACTGGAGCATTTGATGCAGGCCACCAAGCTCCTTCAGCTGAAAAAGGTATCACATTAACTCTACCATTTTGAATCTGTGCTAATGTGATGTCACACCAGGCTACGGCTGCTGATATCGAAATTATCTACGATGTCTGTTGGATGCTCAGTCCTATGCAAATCCAGAGGATGTGTACCAACTACTATGTCGCTGATTATGAGGTAAGATGATTTCTGGCATCAAGAACTGGAGCAGAAACCTTAACTGAATCTACCAGAATCCGATTTCGCCGGAGATCCTCCGAGTGGTGGCCTCTCGAGTTCAAGCTAACGATCGCAATGACCATCTTCTCCTGTCACCAGAGCCGGAAGAAGTAGGACCTTATGAACTTCCGCTACCTCGGGAGGTATCAGGACTAGAGACATATGTCCCTGCATATCTTAATGTTTCGCATCTCAGACGCCTGGCTGCGCTCGTTTCGTAATTGTTGCATCTGGTTGTCAGATCTCTTGTCGCATTGAGTTGTTTTCCTACCCATTCATTGAATGGGGTTGGGCTTTTGCTGTGTCTCTTTCTGATAGGATTAGAATACCTCGCATTGCTAGATTGTATAACCATATTTGCAATGCTCTGTATTGGAAGATTAAGAGAAAGGTTTCCTTCATACTAGGCTGTATCCACGTGCTGAGCTGCGTTCATGAACTGTGGCTAATGATGAGAGTTGATCCGTCATCTATTTGTTCTAGAAGGACTGCATCATTTCGTATTTGTGTCTCGGAGTTTTGTTGAAAGAGTCGGGTGGGCTACCGTTATTAAGCCAATGTCAGCAACATAATCATATCTGAGCTGACAAACATACAAATTCGTTGTTTTTGATGTCAAATTGAACACATAGAAAATCCAGAGCTCTGCCCGCGATGAGCGTCTGCAGTCCTCCTATCTGAGACTAAATGAACCAGATATAATGCTACACGAACCTTCCGCACCCAAAATATCTTGTCCTGCTCACAATATTGTACTCTGATATGTAGTCGCTGATCCAAAGGGGGAGAGGCCAACTTGTCCTTCGGATCGAGAGGTACAGCTTTATGCTGCATCTTCATCACCTCGACTCTGCGATAAGCGGCAAGTCTCATTGGACTTGTAGGTAGCCTAGTGGTTTTCTTGATTGGATTCCTAGTTCTGACTGAGGAAATTTTCGTAAGCAATGTGCGAGCTTTCTCATTCGTCTGCAGTGCGACATCTTGTGGGATAGGGGCGGCCGAGATACACTTGTGTGACACTGAATGCCGATGCCTGGAAGAAAACGAATCAAAATAGGAAAGGTAGGACTCATTGAGCTCTGACTCTGAGAAAAAAGACTTATCGCAGTTTGCGTAGGTGGCAGCAACGGCAGAGCTGTGTACGTCAAGGCTGAGTCTATTGCAGTTGTTGAGTGCGCATCGTGGTTTTGCATGCTGAACATCTGATTTCTGAGGCAGTGACAGACAAGAATGAAGGTCTGAATGAATATGGTGTTTGCAGAAATACTTTGAACAGTCTGGACAAAGGATGGGTAGAAAGTCGTGGGTAGAGCAAGAGCTGAACGAACACTGGGTACCAATGTCAAGAAGAGCCATAACTGTCACATCACAAACACATCACAGTCCAACTCATCATGAACATCATCGCAAGTCCTTATCTCCTTGCCCCTAATACTATAGTGCTCACAGTAGCTGCAGGAGACGCTCTTTGGCCGTACAGTGACTCCAGCAGAGAGACTGCGTCAGCATCAGCGTGCACTCGCCAAGGCCCAGCGTGAGCTTGATCGTGAACGCACCAAACTCGAGGCGAGCGAGAAGAAACTCGTCGCTGATATCAAGAGAAGTGCAAAATCTGGGCAGTTGGTTCGTCCGTCTCAAGCCATATGGATGTCCTGTCTAATTCCCAGATCCTTTGACCAATCAATCCTAACAACACAAGAATGCTTGCAAAATCATGGCAAAGGACCTTGTACGGACACGCCGATATGTTCAGCGGTTCTATCAGATGCGTACTCAACTGCAGGCTGTTGGCCTTCGGATACAGACATTGCGAAGTAACCAACAGATGGCCGACGCTATGCGGGGTGCCACTCGTGTAGGCAGCCTTCGTCTTTCCACAGTTCCTTCTGATTCACTTTGCAGTCACCCAGGCAATGGCCTCGATGAATCGTGGTCTCAACCTTCCTCAAATCCAACTCATAGTGACAGAATTCGAAAAAGAGAGCTCGATGATGGACATGAAAGAGGAGATGATGTCTGATGCTGTCGACGATGTCATGGACGAAGAGGAAGACGAGGAAGAAGAGGGAGACAAGATCCTCAAGCAGGTTTTGGATGAAATCGGTGTTGATCTCTCCCAACAAGTATGTTTCTCCCATTTATTGCCCATGTTTCTCAGTGAATGTTCGACGAATTATAGCTTACCGATGCACCTACCGGCATCGCAACAACGTCCAGAACTCTGGCAGATAGACAGCCCGTGGCCCTTGGTGTTCATGGCGGATCCACTGTTGGTGGAATAGGGAAAGCAGGGGATGATGGCGGCGCAGCCCTTACAGATGAAGATGCACTACAAGCCAGGCTAGACGCCTTACGGAGAGGATGAAGCTAATTTGAACGAATTTCTTATTTGTTTTGCATTACATTATACCTAGATTTTGAGACTGGCGATTGTTCTTGCTTCTTGGGCGGTTAATTTCCACGTGATACCGGAACTATTGTAGAACGCTTCAACGTCTTCCTCCTGTATCAAGTGAGTAGGGTAAAGTAGAACAAGGATCGTACTTACAGAGTCCAGGTTAAGGATCATCGAAGCTTGCTGCAATCGCGTAAACTTTTCCCTGACGTCTCCAAACAACGTCTGAGAGCTGAGGTATGTGGTAATTGTGCGTATGTCCCTATCAAATCGGATCGCACCCAGCTGGGCCCAATGAACACCTTACCGTGCAAATCATTTCAGCAGACGACATACCTCTGTATACTTGAAGTTGAGCACGTACTTCTCCCAGGGCCGAAGGAGAGCATCGAGAGCAAGGCCAAAGAACAACCGATAGTTGTTGTCGGTAAACGTATCCTTGTATCCATCGACTAGTCCTTCCCATGTCTTTACAAACCGTTTCCGTACAGTATCTTGATATTCTGATGTTGAATAACTTTCTTCGTCCAACTGGTACGACACGTTATTGTAGACATCCGGTATGAAGTTTCGCAATTTGGGCCGCAGTAGCTGGTTAAACTGTTGTTCGATCCCAGCCTAGGTATTGCGATTAGATTATATCTTCATATAACAGCCTAGAGATACCTACCCGCAAAGTAGACTTCAACTTGCCCTCTATCGACTGGAAACCGGTGACATAGGACTTAACTATATTTGCTTCCACATTTGTGAAGTTTTGGGATATGTTTGTCCCCTCTGCGAGATCACGAGTGAGTCGATCCAAATGAGATGCTGAGATATCCAAGTCGTTTAATAGGATCTGTTCCCTGGTGAGATTGCAGCCATAGGACAGCAACAGACTACACACGGTGAACGACATCCTGTTCTCCCTCTCAATTTTGTCCGCTCGCGCATTCGATCCAGGAATAGTTTGATTTCGATAAACATCGTCCAGTTTCTTCTTAATTATCCCGACGTAGTCTTTGTCAACTATCTCTCGTAATTGTTCAAGTGTCTGCTCCACGACAAGAACGGATCCCGTTGATATCATCCGTGAGATGACTAACTTCAAAATATAAAAAACGTCATCTGGGGTTGTGGTAATTACTGGTATTTGAGAGACGTCTGGACTTGACATTCTGTTGGCCTGAAAATTTGAGTAAGGAAAACCATGAACACTTCGAAATTCACCTACCTTGTCAACAGTTGTACGGGTATACCAAATTTCAAAAGGTATGAAGTATGTGAAGATGATTTCGTTGAAAAGCTTTTGAGAATCAGTTGCTTCCAGGTCTAGTGGAGGCACAGGTGACCCATCTGTTGAAAGTTCAAGTGGGGCATTTTCCAAATTTTCATCTTCGGTGGAAGGTTCCTTTGATAACGATCAATATTCCTTACAGTTAGAGACAGACACCGCATAGTTACACTTGATGAATCAAGCAAGAATCTTTTGAACATATTCCATCTCCCAAGCATTCCAGCTATTTCGGACAAGACTTTATCTATCTCTCGTGGGTCCATCACAGCTTCCTCAGAAGCCTGAGGAGGCTGCTGGCGTCGACCATTCGAGGCAAACATAGGTATTGGAGGGTTGTTGTGAATATCTATCAACTATAAAAGACCAAAGTTGTTTTCAACGCTGTGCTTCTGATATTGAGACCTTACATGCCTTGCGCTTTATTGATCGCTCCTCCTCCCAACCCTCAAGCAGACTCTTCGTCACTCTATCACACTCTCCTAGTAATTTTATGATCACGTTCTTCATCCTCCCCGGCCCATAATATTTCTCCACAACAGGTTGGTGCTGGTCCACAATCATTGCAATGCTTTCGTGTAGGGATATCAGAGAAGTGATGTAGTAGAGCGAAGAGGAGGCTTGGAGTGGCTCATTAAAGACTGCCTTGAATGAACAGGTTGTTATACTTACTCTTTGCTGAAGCAGGTGCTTTAACTCGGACTAAGTCAATCACAAAATCAGCATACGCCTGCAAGCCTTCGGCCTCCCAACCAATGGCGGGGAATAGCTTGAAAAATCTGCTCGTAGCAGTTGAATCTCTTGCACGAGAAGCCTCTTCAAATTTCCTGTGGAAAACAGAGAGCAAATTTTCTCGTGCTTCCCGGAGCTGCTCTGAGGGCGGAAAGTGATTTTCTGCGGTAGGCTATTGAATTAAGTACAGACAATATTGAGGATGGAGTTACTTACGACTGTCTGACCGGCGAATGGACCTGAAATGAGGTCGAGAGGTAGAGCCATTGCTCTCGAACAATTCAGTGCGGCTGCCTCCCAATCTTGGCTTTCTATGGAGGCATGGAGGGCAGATAGAGAGGACTGGGACAGAAGCAAGTTCATCAAAAGCTGCGAAAGCAAGAGACTACAATAGATGATACCTTGAATTCTATTACTTGACTAACGCGATCTCCCGCCTCTTTCACCCTGCTCATCTCTTCATCTAGAGAACGAACCTTGCTCCCTATTCGATCTGCTGTAGTAGCCGTTCGCAAGACCTTTTCTGATAACGTTCGTGCTTCAACCTGCAAACCATCTAGTTCGGGAGCTAGTGACATCAGACGTGTCATAGACACAAGGATAGGCTCGCGGACATTGAGAAGGTCAGTGAGCGCATTGGATACCTCAGCTTCCTCCGATTGCAACGCAGAGAGACAGAAAAGAATGTCGGAGAGCGTAGTGAGAGTCCTGGGATCACGTCTAGCAGACTTGTCTGACAAAGTCTGCTCCCCGGCTGCTTCACTGGCCATTGCACATTGGGCACAAAGAGATCAATGTGCAGCATACGTCATTGTTATCATTTATTTTTCATTTTGAACCTAGATCCTTGTCTACATCCTACTGAAAAACAGAACTTTTGATAGACCTACTCATATCAGGTTGAGTCAATAGAGCCTAACTGGGGAGGCGACAATGCTTTAACCTTATCTTATATGGAAAAAGCCCTCTGAGAGCAGTCTCACACTTATGCCCTTGGTCTGCCTGTATTGAACAAGCAGGTTGGTCCAACAGCTTTTAAGCTTTGACTTCTATAATCAATGCAACAGTGTTGCCCTCCATTACTAGGTAAGTCTATTCTTTGTATAATAACATAACTTATATCAGAGGGGAACTGAGGTCTTTAGTCTGCCTAATTGAATAAAGAACACTATTGTACCTTGTGGTTGTAATAAGTTTTTAGGTCATAGACCATTTCAAGAATATTGTTAAGCACAGTTCCTGTTTCAAGCAGATGTCTGCAGATGTCACGTAGAAGAGAGACAGTAAAGAGGACTTATTCATCAAGTAATACAATTGGGTGTGAATGATGACTTTGGCTTCAACTTATGTATTATGCCAACTATATGTTGCATAGTTGCAATTCCAGGAATGGAGGAAAGAGCAGATGAGAGAGATAATAAAGAGAAGCAAGTTCATAAGCATGTTACTCAGTTAATTATCATACTGGAGAAAGTATAGTATCTACTGGTCTTAAATGCTAGTACTGGTTATTGTAAAGTGTACTCAGTCCAACACTCTAGTATGTAAACAGCTAAGGTTTGTTTTTCTAAGATGTAGTCCTTTTTTAACTATGTGTGATTATGTGTTTTATTCCCTTCCAATGTATCTTTCCAGGGTTCAATGCAAATTGGGAAAGTAAGTTCACAATAAATGACAAATCTAGTTAAGTTGCCATTTGTAACTATATTAACAGTTCAAATACTTCATAGTCTAAAATTTCTTCTTATTTCCTCCTTCTCTTTCTCTATCTTTGGGTCATTGTTCAAAAATAAGGAAATCCCAATAGAAAGTGGAATCAATTTTAGTTTGTATTTCTGCATTCTGAATTTTTCTAATATTTGAACTGTGTAAGCTCTTTGAGATATTTGTATACCTTCTGTCATCCTCTGTTGTGGCAACCACTAGTCAAAACAACCAATAGACTACTTAAGCAAACTTATAGACAAAGTATCTTATGGGAATTACAAGAGAACTTGACAAGGAGTTCCCAATGTATTCTTCTACTATACATACTAGTAACACATGGCTAATGATAAATAACCCTACCCTAATATCCATGCATCTGCCATGAGTGCACAATATATATACTATGAAATGAACATACCATTGATATACACCTTAACATCTTCTTTCCAACACTTCTCCTAGATTCTAGGCCTATGACATCATGTGACCACTGTCACATGCCTTTTTATTGTCCAAGAAATTAAATTAAATTAAATTAAAAGAAAAATATAAATCAAATCAAAGAAAATAGATAAAAAGAAAAGAAAATCAAAATAATTTTATATTATATTTCTTCTCCAGCTTCTGTTTTACCTTCTCTATCTCTTTCTTGTCTAATAAACTATCTATTATGTCATTTATATAGATATACATTATAATAAACTTCTCTTTATTTTGTCTCATTCAAATTGTTGGTTCAGTCCATAACTATCTGTACCCTAGCTCTTTATAGACATGGCTTAATGTCTTAAAACAGTTGTGATCACCTTATACTATTCTATATAGAGTTTTGTAGAGTTTTCACACTATATTAGCTTCTGTTACGATCGGTGCCTCCTGGGGACAGCATGGACATGGGTAAAGGGTATGATGATATGATTGGCTGTGCCACATGTAGTCTCAGTCAGCACCTCATGTAGAAGGTGTTGTTACCTTGCTTTAATCCTTGTGGTCTCCTCATGTTCTAAACCTCATGTATGTTGCATTGTTGAACTATGGACTTGTATAAATAGCGTAGATACATTCATGTGTCCTTACGCTTTACCAATTATACAAATCTCTCATCCTTTCTCAAGTTTTTGCCTTAGTTGCAACCTGAGCTCAAGCTTAAGGTCGTTACAGCTTCTCTCTTTACAAAACTCTTGAACTACTCCATATCAAAGTTGATATCACTGTTCAAGTATGCTACTACAAAATCTAGTTATTATAAGTATGATCCTTTCAATACCACAATTACCAGTAATAACTAGAAGAACTCTAGCCTCACCATGACTACATATATATTCTTAAAATCCACTCTGAATCTGGAAAAAACCTTGAGTGATGATCCTTATTTTTCTAGAATCCAGCCTTCTATCTCTGTCAAACTTTGGTATATACATCCACTTTGCTCCAATAGAATTTATATTCCACAGGCATTCTACCAGTTTATACTCCATATCTTCATCATGTTAGACTCTTTCACCATAGAATTCTACAGAATTCTACAGAATCTCTACATCTCCAACTATCACTGTCAATACACCCAGGATTCTCCTTTCTATCTCCTTTTTAAACAAATACTTCTTCAAATACTCCTTTAATTCCAATGTCTTTTACAATAGTTTAGAGTTTCTTCCAGACCTCCATATTGCTACCAGTACATCCCTCACTCCATCTTCCACTTCTTTCCTCAACCTCTTAGTTTCCAACTCCTTAACCTTTTAACCTCTTTAACCAGCTCTCTCTATATCATATTCTTTACCTTATCCTCCGATATGACTACCACACTATCTATACATCCTCCTACTCTATTCTTAACTATGATTGCCTCTCTCTCAATGTCTACATCCATTTTACTATCCCCCCACTACTTCCTGGAAATATCTAAAGGCAGTGGATTATTATTCTCTCTCTATTCTGTGCAAGTTGGCTTCTTCATCATGTTGGCCACACTCTTATCAAAACACACATTTTTTTTGCTATACACAGTACCAGTTTCCTGGTCCAAAGGTTTGTAAATTTCCATGCTGAAATAACATCAATTGTATAGCTCTCAGATCTAGTTTTGACAAGTGTAGGTTAGGAGATACATGTATGTATATAGTTTCCCTAAAAACATAAAAGTGAGTAACATCTTGTATTACAACTAAGTCCAAGAGTTTGGTCAAAAAAAGGAATTGATATTGTTTTAGTACAAAAGAATTTGGTAAGGTTCTTAGTACAGATATGTCTACTTTATATACCTCTAGTACATGGTCTGTGTACACCTATATCTAGCCTACCCTAAAGTCTATATAAAATCATCATATCTTTTATAATGTATAACATCACTCTTCTGTATCACATGATGTTGTGACCTGTGACCTATGACCTATGTGACTTGTTGGTGATGATTGTTACACATTGTCACATCATGCTATTCCTTCTAAGTTCAAAGTAAGAGATAGAGGAGAAAAAAGATAGAAGAGTTTAAGTAAAAATAGGCAAGACTTAAAATAAGAGACTAGAACTGGAAAGAAACAAGTCCACTATCTTTGATTCTGACATCTTGTTTAACCTCATACTAAGTCTCTGTTGGAACCACATTAGGATTTTGCCTTAAAGGTACAAGATTTTAGAAATATACTACTATTTAGACTATCTTAGGCCAATATTAGCAAGCATAGATTGTGCAGCATTCAAGATTATTTGTATACTGCATTTGGCTGCTCTATTCTGCTAGTGAATATATACTGTTATAAATTCCAGTATCAAATCTTTCTTGTTATTGAACTAAACCCATATTTGGTTATCCTACAGTTAACTCTCACCTTCATCAGCTTCTGTCTCAGTTATGAAATTCTTCAGCACTTCCAGCATCACTCTAGTAGTCTTTTTCCTTAGAACTCTATATATTAAAATAATAATGCCTTATCCACAATAAGCATAAAATAACAGACACCTTCAACTAACATAACTGAGAATAGATCTCACAGATTCACATATACTCACTTCAATAGTTTTCTTTTATAAGTGTTAAGAATACAATCAAGATTGTGGAAAGTAAGAAACTGGGCAGAAACTTGCTTCAAGTGAATATCCAGGGCTAGTCACAACAGAAATGGGTTGGATCAAGTATGGGAACTTATCTGGAAAATAGATATGGAAATCCATGAGTTTGGATGAGTACTAGGTTGTAAATCAAGCTTTGAAGCTTATCTGGGGATGAATAACCTGAATCCAGATAACAACCTTGGCCTCAACTTATGGGTTGTGTCTACTACTTGTTGTATGGTCATAATTTCAGAGGATTGAGATCTAACAAGAAGAGAATAAGAGAAATTTGGATCTTAGTTGGTTTTAGTTGGGAGTAAGAGAATGGGTCAGATCTTAGTTGATTTCCAGACTGAGGACTACAGTATATCTTGTATACCAAGTCTGTAGTTAGAACTGTGGATAAGGTAGTAGTAGTATAGAAGATAACTAAGGAGACATTATAGAGACAGTTTCTAGAAAATAGAACAACCAGAAGTCTGAATGATAAGTTACCAGGAGGTGAAACACAAGAGGTTGATCTATAAGTAAAAGATTACAAATGTGGAAGTATACCTAGGTATGTTAGAGTTTTATTTGGAAGTCAGAATACAAATGTCTTAGATGTCTTAGAAGTTAGCCTATGACAATGAGTCACTTTCTTATCATATAATCATATATGCATCTTCCTAAAAATACAGTCCTTATATATCCTAATATCTCTGGCTGCCCAATGTCAGAATTGTGAATGATAAACTTGATGTTATTTTATTTTGCTTTTTCTTCTATTTTCTTATTTTCACTTTACTTTATTTTTATGCTTTTTTTCTTTTTCTTTATTTTGGACTTAGGTAGAAGGTGTGATGTGATGTCACACAGGTCACAGTCACAGGTCACACAATCATGTGACAAAAGAAAAGAATATAGAAAATTCTAAAATAAGTGATATTATATAGTATGACAATAATATGTTAGCCTTATAGGAAGTGCATAAACTTTAGAGTAGGTTAGATATAGTGTGCATACAGACCACAGTTTGTTATATAAGGTAGACTAACTTGTACTTAGAACTTTATTGAGTTCTCTTATATTACTCAATATAAGAGTATACTTTTGCTCTAAGACCTAAGTCATAATACCCAACTATATTCAAACCTCTCACTAAATCCTTTTTATAAATGTTCTTTAATAATTTGACCTTTAAGTGACCAAAATAGCAGTACTATTTAACTAAGCTAACTGTCTTTTCAATTGATCTAGTAGTTAGGACTAATCATTTCTTAATGACCTTGATATGATACAATTTTTTCTATCTTATTGTCAGGTGCAGTTCATACTAGGGGTGAAAGTCCACAAGATGGACTTGGAAATGTGCAGACTTGTAGAACAACCTTGGTTTCAGCTTATATGCTATGCTATCTGTCTGCTGCATGGTTGTAACTTCAAATGATAGAGAGAAGTCCAAAAGGGGAGTGAGTACTGATTTGGTGTGTCACCATTGAACACCAGAGATCAAGTTCAATAAGAAGTTATCTTCATCAATTATCAGACTAGCAAATTACAGTATAACTACTAGTCTTATATATAAGCTTCTACTATAGGAGATGCTTGGGATTTCAGTGGAATAGCCCCTATTACTCCAAGTAGAGGTTTCAGTGTTGAGACACTGACAGGAATAACTCTATTATGGAAGACTAAGTTGAATAGGAGTATCTCCACTATGGAAGATGGAATTCCCAGATGATTACAGCACTGCCATAAGGCATGTTGTGAGAAAGATGGCTGCCACAGAAGGTAGGCTTGTATAATTGGAAGATGATATCACCATGGAAATGTAATTTCCAGATGGGTGGACTTGCATATGACACTTATATCTTATATAGCTGTTCTTTCATTATCAAAATTTATTTTTTGTCCTAAAATGTACTTTCAATTCCAGGCTACATATTTTTAGAATAGATATAAGATGTGAGTAAAGTTTTGGTATATGCAAGACATTATATAATATGAGGTCTATTTCCTTCCTATTCTCAATCTTAATCATTAGCCTTATTATCTCCTATCTAGCAATCAAAAAGTTTATTCCTTTCTTTACAGTCCTCCCAACCAACAGATTCTGAAACTTCTCATACTTTACAAGATCTACAAAGTAGTAGTCAGTTTCTCCTAAGTCTATCACCATATTAACACTCTCATCTTCTTTTCTGACTGAGATTACATCTACTATCAATATAACAGTATCCTTGGTCTTTTCTACTTCTATGTTAGTATGATTGTCACTTGTCAAAACATTGTATGTTTATGGAGGTGGCTATAGCTGTAACTAATTCTTGTAGAATTGCAGTATAGTGGAATTTAACTAGTATGTCTGTTGATCATATTACTGCTAATGCTATTGTCACTGTCTTCTAAAATTAAGAGAGAACTGACTCAGCTTTCTATTATCAGGTCAGTAGTAATTCTCAATAGCATGACCCAGTTGTTGACAATTATTTATGCAAATTACCCTCCAAAGACCACTCACTTACAAAGTAGTTAGAAATGTAGTTGAGCTCATTCCCTTTCTCTTGCAGCTGCTAATCTAAGACCAGTACATATCAAGTTGAATAAAAGCATCAACAGAAGATATACTTATATATAGTGTGGCAATTATGGAGTTCTAGGAAGCCAGTAGTGAGCCAATAATTATTGACTAAAAGAATACATCACTAACAGTTCTTTCCATGGAATTAACCTTTTATATCATATGCAAGCCCACCCATCTGGAAATTACATCCCTGTGGTGATATCATTTCAGAATTATACAAGCCCACCTTCCACAGCAGCCACCTTTCTCACAACACATCTTATGGCAGTGCTACAACCCTCCGGATATTTCATCTTCCACAGTGGGGATACTCCTATTCAACTCAGTCTTTCATGACAGAGTTACCCCTGTCAGTGTCTCAACACTGAAATCTCCACTCAGGGTAATAGGAATTTTACCACTGAAATTCCGAGCATCTCCTATACTATCCATTTGTATATAAGACTAGTAGTTACACTATAATTCACTAGTCTGATAATTGACAAAGATAACTCTTATTGAACTCGATCTCCAGTGTTCAACTGTGACACACCAATCAGCACTCACTCCCATCTCAGACTTCTTCCTATCATCTAAAGTTGCAACCATGCGGCAGACAGACAGCACAGCACATAAGCTGAAGCCAAGGTCATTCCACAAGTCCATTCTGTGGACTTCCACTCTGGTATGAACTGTGCCTGACATTTTACTGAAGTGGTCTGAGATGTGCAATGTGGTTTGGAAAATTGTTACCATTATAGAGATGTAAACTTTTTAATTGTTCCTTTGTATACAACTTTACTACTTCTAATAATTGGTCATATAGGTCTATCAATGATTTCCATAGGTCTGATACTGTCTCCAAGATATTTGCAGTAAGTCCAATTGTGTTCTTAATATTATACAACAACAGTCCTTTTGTCCAAGCATTCATAGCCCTTCATTTACTAGCCAAAAGTTTATTAGAGTCCCAAGATATAGTATCTAACATTGTAGGTTTTTACTTTGTTGTATTAGATTTTGGTAATCTTTCAGACTTAGAATTCAGTTAGATGTGTATTTGATAAGGTGAGGAGAGTCAGAGTCTTTAATAGTCCTATCCAGAGAACCTACAGTGTCTCACACTTCAGCAGCCATCAAAATTAGGTTTTTAATATAATGTTTGTGGTATCTAAGTGCAAATTTCTAAACTTGTGTTGTTGATTTTGAGGTAAATAGCTAAGGTTTGTTTTTTTAAAGATGTAGTTCTTTTTGAACTATAAATTGATAGTCTAAGCTTAATACAACTGTATAGTTATAGTCCAAGCATTACCCAGTAGTTCATCAGACTATTAACTGGTTGTGATTGAATAGATTTTAGGAAAATGAATAGAAAATAAGAATGGAAATTTTGTTTATTGTACCTTAGCTAACACTAGTTTATCAAATAATGATCAAGAATGAAAGTCCAAAGATGAAAAACTATAACTACCAATTTTCAAAGAAACAATAATAGAGAGCTAAAATAGAAGTCAAAGCAACAAATTCTAAATATGTAATCTATGCTAGAAGAGTTGTAGATGTAAAAGAAAATAAGTATTATTTATAACAAAAGACAGATATATTTCTTAGATCAGTCTATGATATAGTATACCAACTATATATCATATAGTCATAATTTTAACTAAGAAAGAGAGTGAATAAGAGAGTTTTAAAATAGTAGAGTAAAAAAGCAGATTAATTGGGTTTAAAAGTAAATGGCTTAACCACAGATAGTAGATTGTAAGATTGGAAGCATATTACTTAGTTATTTCTGATATTAATTAAGCACTTCCATTTTGCTGATTATCTCATAGCTAATCTCATGAAATACACAACATCCCTTATAATGCTTCTGATATCATACTAGTAGAAATCAGATATTAATCTTTTTCCTTCCATTTCTTAGTTACTGTCTTAGAAACTAGTACCTGGATTTAAGACCAGTAAATATACTGTATAGACTTCAGTCTAATAATTGAATTGATCTTATGACATGCTCTGTTTCATAGAATGCTCTGAATCTCTTTCTTTTCTTTAAAACATATACCTATAACACATGATATGTTACATGGTATGATGTTATGTTATCAGAAATATGATGATGCACATAATTACAATCACATAATAAAGAATGCAGAAGATGTATGCTATTGTCATAGTCCAAGCTCTAATCTCTAATACAGATAATGCTCAACTCACATATAAGCTGTATCTTTCTCTACAAAGATAGCACTCACCTATTCTGAGTAATATCCTTCTTTATAATGAGTAAACCTCATCATTTCTGGATTGCATTCTCCTTCATAATAATAGCACTCATCACTCAAGCTATACTCTTCTCTATAAAGATTTATACTTTATCTTTATCCCAGGTTGTGCCTTTTTTTATAAAGGCAGTACTCCAACTCTGTGAGTACTTTGTATTCCATAACAGAGAGTACTCCCATCTACATCCAATCTCTATCTCTGTAAAAATATAGATTAATTCTGTCCAAATCCAGTTATTTATTAGAGCCAGATAGAGATATTGACATCACTTAAGATGGAGACATCTCTAGTAGTCTTATCCTACCTTCACTTGAGCTCCATCATGTTTGAGACATATTTCTAGGTATAAAAGGCTAGTAGCTACTTTGTAATAGCTAGTCTGATAATTGACTATAAATTCAACATTCAACTCTATTTATTTGACATATTTCCAATGTCAATGTCAATACACTTACTTCTGTCATCATAACTTCTATTTCAACCTCCTTAGACCTTTCTCTAAAATTGTGACCATATGACTAGCAGGAGATGCAATACATAAGTTGAAGCCAAGATTATTCAGAAGTCCACATCCAATATGTCCAAGTACTTTATCCAATCTCCATACATTTTACCATGAACTTTTCCACCCAAGTGTGAATCATACTTAACACACATGCCAATCCAAGACTATCAGTCATCTATCCCAGATAATGACTGATTCACATCCAACTCATGAATACTTTTCCAATATAAATCAAACCTTCTACTCTAATCATTGATCACTCCACAGACCAACTCTCTCCATTCTACACAATCTCTATAGGTTATCTAACAAGCTCTTAGTAACCAGTTGTCCAAAGTACTTGTATTTAAAACCAGTAGATAAACTTCAGCCTAATAATTGACTTGATTTAGTAACATACTTCACTAAGCACTTGAGAGAACCTACTCTTACATCCTCTTTCTTTTTTCTTTGTCTAATTATAACTGTAACAGATAGTTAGGTACAATATACAAGTTAAATTCAAGGTCACCTTCTGTCTCACATTCCCATCTTAGATCAGCTAGATTTATACCTGGGTAAGTACACCAGTTAATCTGGCCTTTTTACACAATATCCATGGATCTTACTGTCAGGTATGGTTTATATCTTGGCAACTGAAGTCCATAGAGAACTCTCAGAAGATGGATAAAGTATCCATGATACATGGAATGCAGATAACAAACACTCAGCTTATGTGCTGTACCTTTACTTATCATGCTAGTTACATATTTCAGAAGATGTACTTAGAGAAATCATGAGAGATAATTCATTCAAAGATTGTGAGATGTATTGCTACCAATACTGGAAAAGTATGCTAGTTTTAGTTGATTTTCAGAATGGAGTTTATAGAGTTACACTATAACTATCTGACCTATATACTGATATACTTTGCCTAAGATAGTATTTAGAAAATGGAGACTGTAAGTGATTACCCCAGGTTTGGGTGGTTCTTGGATGTTGGAAAAAAGTTCTATGAAATTGCTAGATAATTCAGCAAGGATGTCCAAGGAGTAATTGACATGGAATAGAGAGAGTTTATTCATACTGAATGAGGTTTGAAAGTACAGATAAGGGAGAGGGCATTATTTGTAGTATTGACCAGATATGGCTAGATTAGCATATGACATTTACCCATCAAGTATAATTTGTCTTTAATAGTATTATTATGTTGAAGTAGCTACTGTCATATTTCAAATTTACATTTTCTTTTTTCCTTCTATTTAATAATATTTTTCTGTTAAAATTTTGTCTTTTCTGAGGAGGTCAACAATCACATACTAGTCCAGAATTATCTGAGATTATCCATTTTCTATTATAGATAATAGCTTACCTCACTTCTGACTCACTTCTGATGCAGATTAATTAGACTTTATTCCATAGCCAATCACTCCATAACTAATTATATGACTTCCTTATAATTTCTATGAAACTCTGGACCACATCTGAGAATTTTAGTATAACTGGAGTAATTATCCAACTCCTCCATTTCTCAGATATCATCTTAGTTACTGTATACAGTATTTAAGTTAGCTAGTATTAGACACAGTTCACACTTGAGGGCAAAAGTTCATGGGATTAGTTAGAGTTTGACAAGTATGGAAACTTGTTAAAGTGCATGAAATTGCAGTTTTTCTAAAATAACCTTGGCTTTAGCTTATATGCTATGTTATCTATATATTACTTGGTTACAACTTTAAAAGATGAAACAGAGTTCAAGAGAAGAGGTTCTGATATAAGGAAGTGCATTACTTTAATACTAAAGTTTAGTGTTAATAGTAGGAAGGACTATGATTGTTGTTAATTATTAGACTAAAAATTTATTTAGTGTTTATTAGTCCTTAAATACTAGAATAAATATCTAAAACACTTATAAACTTGAGTGATGCTATTACTACATAGTTTAGCAATTATCCACATCAAGTAAAGTTAGTATTTAAGCCTAGCTTCAAGCTAGACAGATATTTGATTGAAATAATCCACAGAGAAATACTGACTAATTGTAGGCTTTTGAATAGAAGTAAACTGTAAGTTTACACCTTGGACTTCACTTAACTCAGGAACTAGCAGTTGGGAGCTCAAGACTGTGATGCTTAATATAAGACTAAGACTAGTTTTTATAGGCTTTTACTTACCTGTAATGCTTGATATAAGACTAAGAGAGCATCACAGGTAATTGTATGTTTATGTCCTCTTAGGCCAAATAATAGAATACTATAATTAAAGGGAAATCTTATCTTATCTGTTTAGTAATCTCCAGGATTACATAAACTCTGCTGTGAAAGACCAAATACTTACAGAGTTTGAAGAGAAATAACACTGTTGCAAAAAATAGGTTATTTTCAGGGTTAAACTTTGATATATGACAGTATTCTCTCCTTAGGACTAAGTCTTCAAAATCCTATTGAGTTTATCTAGAGAATACATAATTATTTTGTAAGTCAATATAAAAGAATTTTTTTTTGCTTCTTTATTCTTACTATCATATTTTCTCTAAAATTTTCTATTTAATCCTTAACTTCTTTAGACCTCAAGTCTGAGATCTTGGCAAAACAGAATTCTAGCCCATCTTGAAGAGACAACAAAGACACAATATAAGGTGAGAACAGCATAGGCTAAGACAAGGAAAGAGGCTGAATAGAAGTAGTACAAGGAAAAGGAGAGAAAACATATAGAGGAGAAAAAATCCTTGAGATCTCCTTAAAAGACAAGGCCTAGTCACAGTTCTTAAAGAAAACAAAAAGAAAGCAAACAAAGAAGATTTGAAAAGAAGAGAAGAGACTAGTAAAGATAGAAAAAGGAGAATCTCTGTGATAGGTATGTGTTAGCTGAACAGGAGTACTTGCACAATAGCTGTGAGTGGTATTTTTTCTATTATTTTACATTTTTTTCTCCTCTATAGCAAATCTCTAGCTGATACAAGATATATTACTATCAAATAATAGTACATCTCTACTCAAGTGAGTGCTATTAGACTGTGGAGCATAAACCTAGCCTATAGTAAAGTTCTAAGCACCATCAAACAAACATTTAGAAACTAAGCCCAGAAATACCACAGAGTTGCTAAGTCTCTTTAAAACTTGGTATGGGAACAATGTTACTTTATGAACAAGTTGAAGAAGCTCTAGAGTGACTTCAAGACTAGATAGAAGATTAGTCCCAATAAAAATAAGGAGAAGGTAGAAGACAAGAAGAGTAGACAAGAAACATCTGCTCTATAAAAATTGAAGCTGAGGAAAAGAATATGGAAAAAGAGTTAGTATAAATACCATTTCTTATCTCATACTAAATAATTAGTTGTTTTGTTTATTATTATTATTACTCTAAATTAAAAATGAAAATAAATAAGAGAAAAAATTAATTAGGATTGTTATGAGAGAGAAAATAAACAGAGACAAGAAAATAAGAGGAAATTCTGTTATAAATATATAGAAGCCAAGGTTCAGACTTTGTAGCAAAATAATTATGACAAAGAGAAAGAACTAGGCTTGGTAGAGTAAGTACTGTGGAAATCAGCAACCAAGTTTACAGTGTAAGCAAGTTTAGTAGTAAAAAGCCACTTAGATTTATTCTTGGTGTTTTCATACTCTAGCCAAATAACCTTGTAGAGAAGCTTACAAGTCCCTTTTTGGTCAATTTTAAAGCTCACAATTGTCAACCACAGTTCACACCAGGGGTGAAAGTCTGTGAGATGAGCTCAGAGAGGTGTGGACTTGTAGAACAACCTTGGCTTCAGCTTATGTGCTGTGCCATCTGTCTGCCGCATGGTTGCAATTTCAGATAAGAAAAAGAAGTCCAAGCTGGGAGTGAGTGCTAATTTGGTATGTTGCCATTGAACACCAGTGATCAAGTTTAATAAGAATTATCTTTATTGATTATCAGACTAGTGGATTACAGTGTAACTACTAGTCTTATATACAAGTTCATACTATAGGAGATGCTCAGAATTTCAGTAGTATAGCCTCTATTACCCTGAGCAGAAGTTTCAGTGTTGAGACACTGACAGGAGTGACTCCACTATGGAAGACCAAGTTGAATAGGAGTATTTCCATTATGGAAGATAAAATATCTAAATAATTATATCACCACTGTGAGGTGTGTTGTGAGTAAGGTGGCTGCTGTGGAAGATGGGCTTTATTTGGATTAGCTGTTAACAAGGAGTGTACCATGAGAATGTGTTTTCCAGACAAGTGGACTTGGCATATGATAGTATTCCTCTCTTAAAACTGAGTCTTTGAAGTCCTATTAAATTTATTCAAAAATCCTGTGATGGTACCTAGGTTAACAATATATAAATGAAAAAGAAATTTTTTTGCCTTTTTCTCTATATCACCATGTCTTCTCCCATTCTCTCTGACATCTTCCAAAATGACACCAAAGTACTCAAAAAACAGTAGTAAGAAATGCAGTAAAGACATGAGGAGGAGCAGTAGCTCCTGATCCAGTTAGAAAAAGCAGCAAAGTCACATCAAGCTGAGTGTGTGGCTTAGAAGGCAAGAAAGAAAGTGGAGGCCAAAGTAAGGGAGGAAGCCAAGAGAAGGAGGGTTGTGGAAAAGAAGAAGAAGAAAAAAAAACATTAGAGTACCTCCAACAACTTCAGGATAAGATGCTAACAGAGGACACTGCCCTTTTGGAGGGTGCTGAGGGATCCCAGATTGTGAGATCTAAGTGTAAGAAGATTTCCCTAGAAGACAATAGGAATTGCTGGCCTTTCAAGAAGGCTAAGGACAAACAGCCAGCAAGATACTATGGGAACATTAGGGTCAAGATAGGGAGAACTAATCTTTGTGAGAGATGTATGTGCACTAGGCAGAACTGCTTGATGTACCATTCCAGGTGAGTAATAAGTTTCTCTTTGTTTTCTCTTTTACTGATAGCCTTCCCTTAGCTAGTCTCTAACATGTACTGGATATATTGCTATCAAGCAGTGGTATATTCTCCACACTAACACCAACTTTCTAGCCATAATCCCTACCTATGGTGGAGTTCTAAGTGTCATTGAGAAAGCATTCTGCAAGTTCATAGAGAAGTATTAAGAAGTCAGAAAGTCTCTTTGGGACTTGGTAGAGGGCTAGGAGAGAAACATGGCCTAATTAGCAAAGATTGGGGCTATGATGGAGTGGAAATGGTGCTTAGAGATAGAAAACAAGAAGAAGGAGAGTAGAGATAACAAGAAGGGGTCCAATGATAGCTCTAGAGAAAGTCAGGAGGAGAGGACTCCATGGTCTGCCTCTTGTTAATATAGTGGTTTTGTTCCTTTAGTTTTCTTTAATTTTTATTTTGCTTTTTATGATCTAAATGTGTGAGTAAGAAAATCAAGAAATAAAAGTCTGAAAGTTTTGAAAAGAAACCTTGAAAAGTGCACAGAAGCTGGGGTTAAATGAAAATAAGCAGACAGAATATACTATGAAATTTATGAAGAAATCTCTATTAGTAAGTGTACAGAGACAGAGAATAAGTGCAACAGCGTAATCAGGGCAACAGAAGTGGACTAGGCTTAGTGGAATATGTGATATGGAAATTGAATACCAAGTTAGCAGCATGAGTGAGTTTCAATACAGGAATTCACTCAGATTCATCTCCAGTGTCTTCATACTCTAGCCAGATCACCTTGTACAGGAGTTTACATGCCCATTGGCAATTGATTTTGGAATTCACTATCTGAGAAATTTCATATTTGGGTTCTCCATCAATTATAACTGGAGTAGAGGCCAGTTGTGTTCTCTTAGAAAAAGAGTTGGACATGATGGGTTCAAGCATAGATATATGGACTCTGGGAGATAGAGGGTGAATGATAGTGTATTAGGTTGGGCAATGATTTCATAGGATCTGAGATATTTTTCAGAAAGCTTTTTCAAAGGCCAAGTGGTTTTAAAGAACTAAGCCTCGACAAAGACTTTGTCACCTACTTTGAAATTAGAAGCAGGAGAATGTCATACATCAGCAGATTTTTTATAATGCTGTTGGGCCACAGAGATTTCAGCTTTAAGGGTACTCTGTAATTCATCAAGATCTATGGTAAAGTCATAGACTTAGGAGAAAGCAATATTGCATTCAGAGTAAACAGTGATGTTCAGATGATATCCCTTATTAGCAAAGAATGGAGAAATACTAGTAGTAGCACTCAGAGCATTATTGTAGACAAACTTCACAAGAGGTAGAAGTTCAGACCAGTTGTCTTGCTGGTAGTTACAATATACATGGAGGTATTACTTGAGAGTCTAATTTGTGCATTCAGTTTGTTCATCACCTTTGGGTGATAGCCTGAGGTGAAGTGAAGCCACATGTCCAGAGCAGTGTCTAAAGATCAGAAGAAGTTCGACACAAACTCTGAGCCTCTGTCAGAGATGACATGGGATGGAATACTGTGTTTGGAGAACACATGAAGAAAAAACAGATGTGATAGTGTTGTGGGCAGGGATAAAGATTGCCTGCTTGGTGAGCTAGTCAACTATGACCAAGATAGTGTCAAACCTGAAGGATGACAGAAGTTTTTTGATGAAGTCCATAGAAATGGAATTCCATGGTCATTTAGAAATAGAAAGTTGTTTGAAAGATCTGTAGGGCTTGTGACATTGTGGCTTGGATCACATACAAGTGACATAGGACTTGCAGAATTGTTATATATTAGTATAGAGGCTGGGCTAGGAATATCCATGGTGAAATAGTTCTAGTGTTTCGTTTTGATCATAATGTCTGGCAAGAATGTGATCATAATTATACTGGAAGATATATATATGGAGATTATCAGCAAATGGTATATAAATTCTGTTGTAAAGAAGGAAAAGACCATTTGGATCCATAGACCATTGGCTATCTGTGGAGATATGTTTTGTAGCAATTGAGTCATTAGAAAGGGCCAAAAGAATATCTTAATGTAGAGTGTCCAGATTAACTATTGTAGCTACATGGAGAAAAGAAAAGAGCAGGACAGTAGCTTATACAGAGGCTGCTAATTGTTATTGAGTGAAGATAGGTTTAAAGTTGTGAGGATTGACTGTGGCATAGCCAGTATTTCCCCCTTTAGGATAGATATTCCATTATCTAGTAAGAGCATTCAGTTTAGTGCCAAGATAACCAAGGTTGAACTGGGAGAGGTACTTGGACCACCATGCTTGTCTCTGGGTCAACACCTTAGTAGTAGAAAAGTATTCAAGGTTTTTATGATCTATGACAACATCAATAGGATAGGCCAGACTTTCTAAGTAGTGTTACCAAATCTTGAAAGCTTCAAAGATGACAAGCAATTTCTTATCATATGTGTTGTAATTTAACTCTGCCATAGTGAAAGTATGGGAGTTAAAAGCAACCAGATAATCTTTATTATCTTCATTAACAATGAATAGAATTGCAGTGAGAGCATAGTTTGAAGCATTAGTTTCCATGATGAGTTATGCATTGGAAATCCAATGAGTGAGGATAGGAGTGGAGATAAATGCCTTCTTGAGAGAATTGAAAGTATTACAACAGGAGGAGTCAAACTTCCAAGGGATGTCCTTCTGGGTGAGATGTGTCAATGGAATAACAATGTCTGAGTAGTTGAAGATAAACCAGCAATAAAAATTAGCGAAATCTAAGAAGGATTGAATATCCTTTACTTTTTTAGGCTCTAGCCAGTCTTGAATAATCTTTACTGTGTCATCAGACATAATAAGGCCAGAAGAAGAAGAATATATCCTAGATACTCTACTAACTCAGAATGAAATTTGCATTTCTCTACTTTGGCATAAAGACCAGCCTTGCAAAGATACTTGAGTACTTCTTTAACATGCCAGTAATGCTTGGACATGTTATTCAAGTAGATGAGTATATCATTTAGATAAATAATGATACAGATATCTAAGAGATCAGAGAAAATGTTGTTCATGAATTGCTGAAAAGCTATAGGAGTATTAATAAGACTAAAAAGCATTACAGACCATTCAAATGATCCATAGCATATCCTAAAGGCAGTCTTCCATTCATTACTGTTGGCAATGTGAACCAAGTAGTAAGCATGGTGAAGATCTATCTTTGAATAAACCCAAGCTTTGTAAGATGAGTG
>Ga0157368_1000063_pt1 | contig 44576 bp, 46 predicted proteins | sample AttbisABBM3_FD_113146 | JGI IMG/M metagenome (GOLD analysis project Ga0157368, IMG submission 113146) | Fungus gardens microbial communities from leaf cutter ant in Botucatu, State of São Paulo, Brazil - Atta bisphaerica ABBM3 | ecosystem: Host-associated > Fungi > Mycelium > Unclassified ... | reverse complement strand
CCGATCTCTCTCTCTTTTCCAAGCCAAGAGTGCATGATTTGCTTTTCCCTGTATCGGATAACTAATAATAACCCACCGCGCCTTTCCGAATGAACACTCCCCCCCCCCTCCCCTCTCCCTCGGCATGATCTCAAATGCTTTGTGAGACATGAGATAGCTAGTAGTTCCCGTACTTCCTTTCCATGAGAAACTTGAGGTAGTGAAACCAACCAACCAACCAGTAGTACTACTTCGGCTGCATTTTCCCCCCAACAAAAAAAATAAATTTAATAATAATATAATCTGTAACGCGTGTCCTCTCAGCGCTCATAAATGCAAACGTCGGAAGACTGCATATTCGGTGACATGTTCTATTTCTACGCTTCGGCTTGTTTTCTTCAGATGAATCCGACGAGGAGTAAGTAAAAAAGAAAAGATTCAGATCAACTTGAAATAAACCTGGATGGGACGTGATGGTGTCGATGCATGATCTCCTACAGTAGAACACCAAGTCCTTGTAGATCATTGGTGCACAGGATCGACGGGCATACATTCAAAGCAAAGATTATTCTGTGGCATGATGATATTCAAGCTTTTTCAAGCTTTGTTTATTAGTTACAAATTATTTATAGGGCATTTTCGATCACTACCCAGCTCAAGCAAAATTTACAAGTGGTTGAAGGGCCATTCCAAAGGAGACTGGGTCATGGTCATCCGGTGCTACAGGAGAAGGGTTGAGCACATGCATTACACATAGAAGACGAAGATACTGATACAAAGAAGGACTGGGTATGGAGGAATCTATAAATATAATAAGTTTCGTGGATATCAGAAGGGCTCGCCAAAGTATAAACCTGTACGCCCGACACTCGTGGCTATGGGGGCTATGAGAAGGCCAAACCAGCCCATGTACCAATGGCTCCCATGATCGCGCCACTTGCAATAGCTTTGAAGGCCGAAGAAGAAGACGATCCCTTAGCTGAGGATGCAGTGGCGCAGATATTGGCTGTATTAGGTTTTGGATCCTGAATCGATTTAGTGAGCCCTTCAGCGAGTTCCTCTACTGCACTCAGATCGCTTCCAATGACAAGTAAGACATCCTCTTCTTCTTCACTTTCACTATAAATGGGTTGAACATGCAATTTTGCAGCTTGAGCTGACACTTTCACCTCATCTACATCCTGTCTCTTGTGGATGTAGACGCTCGCAGGGGACGCCTGAGAAAGCGAAGACAAGAACAGTTGACGCTGTTCTTGTGTCTGCGATCTCTGAAGAGGCAGAGCAGGAATGGACACTGGTGATGATGGATCTGATTGGAGGTGGGAAAGTGGCGCTGTCACAGTATCGCAGTCGGAATCCCTGAATGACGTTTGAATACCCAGGGAGTTCCTCACAGGCAGCATTTTTTCTACAATCTCAGCGTCAGGAAGCCCTTCAATGCTAGACTCCCAAGATGGCGCTTTCAGTGTCCCTGGCATCAATATTTGGGGACCCGAATTCATCTTGAGCTTGTCTAGGGTAGTGTTACTCTGCCCCTCTGATGGTTTACTGTCGTCGTCGTCTTTCGACGCTGTTACTTGTGAAAAGAAGCCTGGCCTCGTGAGATGGTGAAGGATATCTTCAGCGGAGGGTGAGATAGATACAAGGGTATCGCTGGGACGAAGCGCGCGAGCCTCAGTTGAATGTCGACCGCGACTCTCTTTGGTCTCCGCTTGATCGTATGCAGGGACTGACGGATCAAGGTACATAGACTCTAGAGCTTGGCTGAGATTCTCCTGCAATTTCACCTTAGTTGGGTTTGTATTTATGTCTTTGCTCCTGGTGATGTCTGGACATCCTGACCTTGGATGGCCCCGCCGGGACTGTGCGCACTTGCTGCACTTCGGCGCCTTACGACCAGGTATGATGTCGGGAGAAACATCAAGAAGGGCGGCCTTGCCAGCAGGCGATGACTGAGCAGAGCGGAGGATTGGTGGTGACATGGGAATAGGATCGATGATCCCAGGTGGAAAATGCCGTGTGATATATAATCAGATATACAATCGTCCATGTCATTCTTGTCATTCTTGTCCATAGACAGCAATTGTCTTAACCCAGACGAAAGACAAACTGCGCACTTCGTATCACGGCAATAAAGCCAAATAATATTGTCGAGATAAAATACAGTTGAATGATATATGACAACGGAATACAAATAGGGCTATGCCTGCAGGGGATACCCATTGAAGACTCCTGGCCAAAAAGCAATAAACACTCCACGTCGGAGAAAGCACATCGTTGAGCTGTTGTTTTCCTGTTGGGGAAAAGTATCAACCGATAGATAAACCAATAATCACACCAGGGAGAAAGCGAAAACATTGCTATTGAATTATGGACCATGAGTTATGCAAGAGTGTTGACTCAGATATTCCTATTGGGCTGCGAGTGTGCCGGTCACAACAGCAGCATTTTCACCAAAAGGCAGTTGGTGTGATTTGGGATCGGATTGTTCCCTTGGCGGCGCTAGGGGTGGTGCCAGAGTCTCCGAAGTAGGCGGTAGACTTGTGGGTATTGTGTAATGTCCATTCTCCGTAGACTTGAGAGATAAGTCCGTTGTCGATTGCGATGATCTGGGGGAGGGCGTATTTGAATGCTACTTTGGCGACCATATTTACTAAACGAACCGCTGTCTCTTGTTCGGCATATCAGGTGAGGTATTGTTAGACTTGCCAGATCCCTTGGAAGGGGTGAAGCACGGCAATCAGTCCACCTTGTCACCACAGCTTAGATTGCCTACTTTTGTTCGCTTCTGAGCCGATCTGATGGGACGTTCTCCAGGGTCGAAAACATAATCCGGCAGAGAAGAGCTGAGGTATATGAGTTCGTAGAGACAAGTACTGCGCAAAGGATCATCAGACCTTTTGATATGTCGTATTGTAATTCCCATGGTCGAATCGGAAAATTTCTCCCACATCTTGACCTGTTTCTGGAAGTCTATAGTAGGGTAAGAGATGTCTAATCGCCGTGGACCAACAGATCCAGCTTCAGGACACGTGGTCAAAGATTGTTTGCACTGAGAAAAGGAGAAAAAAGTACGTTGTTTTGGTTCAATAAGTAGTCCAATATAGAACGTTGTTGAGTAAACAGGACCAGCGCCTTCTTTGCCTGAGATGTCTTCCTTCTTGCGTGTTTCAATGGTTTTAGTCATTTCCCCTTGAGCAACAGCACGAACTTCTTCCTCATTCAGGCAATATGCCACCTGATCAAAGCCTTTAATGAAAGGATGGGCCAAAGTCAGAGACTCCGTAAATTCTAACTTCATAACAAGTTGACGTAGTCGGGATTCAACAGTACCAGCCCTAGTCGGAGTGGAGGTGAGAATGCGGGATGCACAGAAGAATCAACGCACCACTTGATCTGGAGATCAGGGTTTCCTGTCGAGGCAATCACCTGCAAATAGTAGCGGTACTTGTGAAAAAAATCATGTTTCGCAAATAGATCAGACCAAGAGGCACTTCCAATAATGACTTTGTCCACTATATCGGCCCCTTGTCGAAGATAATAGGAGTGAGAATTCGGGCATGGGTGAAAATAATGCATACCCTTTTTGAATTCATCCGTCATAATCATTTGTGTAGACTGTGTGACATTGTGCGTCGCACACATGGAGGGATATGCGGGTGTTATGATGGGCATTCGATGGGCGCGGTCTGCAGGATATAGCTAAATGCCGAGGAGATCAGTGGACGAAACTTGATGATTGTGATTGAGGTATAACTTACTTTAGGATTCCAGACCCGTACCTGCAACGGTCCGTCTTCAATTTGTTTCAATAGCACTGGTTGTGGCCAGGACCTAGCATATAATAATCAACGATGGCAGTTGAAAGATGAAATATGGACGCACCATTGATACATGATAATGAAGAAGCGGCTAACAATTGCGCCTGCTGTTGCGTTTGGATAGAGCTGACATATCCGAGCTACAAGCATTGCCCAGGCGACACCTCCAAGAAAACCGTTCACGTTAGAATAGATAGCTCTTCCTGGTGGCAGATAAGCTAACTCTGTTAAAGACGAGGTCATTGTACTGACGTTGAGCCCATAATTTGATACATCGTAACGAGTCTCGGAAAACATGGACGTTAGGAACCAGTCGGAGAACAGAATCCGTCACTCGGGAGCCTAGTGTGAATGTTAACAAAAAATATCTCGCAACGGTGGTCAACGAACCTCCTAGACTTCGTATACATCGCTCGTCCAGATTTCGTAATAAATTATCATCCTCTAATGACAAATCATCAGGAATTGACGATAGTGCCAGTCGCGCCATGAGAAGATCGACAGGAATTCCTGAAATTTTCGTCTTGATGACTGGAACATACGCTTCCGGTACACCCTGTGGCCATAAAAATCGATCCATGCTCCCATGATCAAGATCGAATTCTACATACCGAGACTTCCGTCACTCCATCCAAGTCTTGAAGCATGGGCTCAAAGATATCAAAGAAATCTTCTCGAGAGACGTGTTTGGGCACAACGCATAATGTATCGATGTCTGTTCCGGGACCATGTACACCAAGGCGATATGATCCAAACGTGAATATCTTTCCGCCTGCCGCATTGGCGACTGACTCAGATAAACCTCTTTCAAGAGCAACTTTGTGAACGAATTTCTTGACAAGCTCGGCGATGCGCCCAAGGACGATTTCCCTGTATAAATACATGATAATAAGTTTCTATTAGGTAGACTAGGTCATCTGCAGGAACTCGTTGAGACCACAGATCAAGGCCTCTCGTACACGCATTACGACGGCACCATGTAGTTCTTCGGAAGTTGGTGGTGCTATGTCGACCGGTGTGGATACATAGCGATTGTATTCAGAGCCAGAAACGTAGACTCTGGACAGTGTAGTGCAAGCACATGTGGACTCACCTTAACTGGGATTCCTCCTCTGACTCAAACATATTCTGCCGTCCTAGTTCCTCCATCAGAGTGACCGTTAAATCTTTTTCTCGTTCAGTGGACTCAGACGTAGATATTGGAGGAGTAACTCCAAGATAGCTGCGACGAGGGTGAGTACTGTCATTTAAGGCCCAAAATATGCACTTCATACCCTTTACCACTTTCTGTCGTCATTTTAGAAGGTATAGTTGGTAAGTTGCTGGTAGTATACCTTTCACTTGAGGTCACGTGGAACCTGATGTGGCTGGGCAAGCGGATGAGATTATTATTAGTAATACATACATACAATAAAATATATGAATAAGGAGTATCCTAACTATTATGACGCTACCATATTTATTATGATGACACTACCATAACCCCGACAGTATCTTTGTTCGCCACAAATACCGATATGTAAGTTAGCACGATAAATAATCCAATCAAAACTTGGAAAAGGATAGTTCACCAAACCCCCCGGAATTCCTGGCGCTTACGCAGCTTTCTCCGGATAAGACAAACTGCAGCAAAGAGACCTATCAAGAACAATAAAATACCAATGATAAAACCAGCGACTCCTCCACCAGGAATGCGTATCTGTCGAGGCTGTACCCTGAGGATTGTGGCGCGAGAAGACAGTTTGGACGGCCAGAAGTCACCACCACTAGGAGGCTGAACACAGATCAATGAGTCTCCATCAGGAATGTCTACGAAGTCTGCCTGGATAGACGACGAACTAGTCGTGTTTGTGTCTATAACCCAGGGTGCAGGGGAGGGTAAAGTATCCGAAGTGCTACAGTTCGGCCCTCGAACACCAACGAAAGACGTGTGTTCAAACAAAAAATTGTCTTGAACAGTGAAGTTTTGAGCTGAGGTCACAGCGATGGCATGGCTGAAGGCACCACTAAAGGAGTTTCCAATGACCGTACCGGAACGGGAAACGTTATTTCCATAACGATCTCCAAACCAGACACGAGGTCCTATTGCAATGCCGATCCTAAGGAAGAGGCATTCTCAGTAAGAAAATCAAGTTACCAAGAACGTCCATACGTACTTTATGATAGCATCAATGGGATCAGACCCCGGTTCCGGCTGATCGGTGGAAAACCCTCCTTTAATGATGTTGTTTTGTACGACAACACCAGTATAATCTCCCTCAAATGGGTCGTAGTCAACCATATTGATGCCACCGAGTAGAGTTTGCTGTGAGGAGACTGAGAAAGAGGCACGATTCATACTGGAATTAATACTCACGTTCACAATCCAGATAGTATTATTGTAAATTTGACTCCCTGGAGAACCAAAGATTACAATACCCCCATCAGTAGCACCTTGAATCATATTATTCCGGACGATACTATCCCTGCAAGCCAAGCTGATACCATCCGCCCATTCCTGAAAGGCGTCAGAGCCACAGGGTCCGATGTCATTGTTCTGCACAATAACATTTTTGCAGGTCAAGGCCCCCTCAGCTATGTGCAAGCAACTCCAACTCTTTGGGTCATACGATCTCACAGACTCGATGATCTGACCAGAGTTGGATCCCCCCATTTCGATGTTGCCTCCGCCTACCGTGGGAGGACCTCCTCGGCGGTTCCCATCGATCTGTGCGCGGAGTAAAATCTATCAGAAAGTGCGGACACGAAGGGAGAAATAGCGAAAATAACCTGCACATTTCGTAGCTTCACTCCTGAACAGTTTGCACATGTTCCATCCACAGCGGTCGTATGCCCTTGACCATTGGTCGTGGATCCACTCACAACGAGAGTCGCTCGCTCATCTCCGATGGGATAACCTAATGTGCTAATTTCCTGGTCTGGAGATGCGAATAAGATGGGCGCCTGAATGAGATATTGAGCCCTTGGACAGAGCTGGAGGACATATCCAGGGCCCGAACTACTGAGGAGCGTGTTCAAACGTTCAGTGACGTTATTGGCAGGGTCAGGTGGTTCGCAATTTCCGTTCGCCTGGCGACCCAGAATACTGAAGAAAAGTCATCAGCTTGCAGGAAAGCGGACACTGGTCAAGATGCACCTTTTTTGGTATTGGTTAGATGTTCTACTCGCAAACTGTCCTCGCATAAGGTGAATGATGATAGTATGGCAGCACGAAGGCGTCATTTTAAGCGACGCTGGCCTGGATGTCAGGACCGTAAACCTACGTCGACGTCATCAACACTGCCGACGTGCACAGACGTCAATAAACATATTTCATTTTCTGCTCGTCACGTCTGTTCCATGATGAATGAAAAATGAATTTTATTGCGACTATTGTGTCATAATTTGAGGCGCTTTGATTTGTCTCAGTCGAGCCGCTTTGGATACGGTTGCCAACCAATGGAGGTATTCTTGCGTATGTATGTGGTGAGCGAACTTGGAGTACCAACCATGATAGTTGTTTGGTATAATTGATAGAGATGCGGGAGCATAGGCAATAGCCAGAAGATTGCCGGAAGGTATGGATGCTACGTCTTTGTTGGAAGCCACCTTAATACGCCCAAGCGCCTGAATGCCCGTGGCTCCAGCCCATCTTTTATGAGCTGGCAGGCCAGCAGTCATTTTGAAGGAAAGCAGTCATTTTGAAGGAAAGCAGTCATTTTGAAGGAAAGCAGCGATTGATTTTGCCTACCAAGACCCTCGTTTTCTCGCATCAGTAGCAGTTGCTTCTTCCAAACTGATTGAGTTACCGACCTCAATTCATTGTTTCAGTCCCTATTGCAAAAATCAAAGTCTTGAAGTACAGGACAAGCATTAGCTGTTGCTCCCAGGCTGGAGAGGTGAGCTGGCACTGAGGAAATTCCAAACATGGTCCATCATTACTACACAACGTCTGGACCACATATGATCTTATCTTCTTCCTCCTTTCTCTTTCTATTTGTAATCTCGGTATTTTCTCATTGCTGAGACCCGCGTCTTGTGAGCCTTGAGCTTTCAGAAATTATTGGATATCTGCATAGGAGAATGGTGAGGGGTTGGAATGATACTGGTAACCGGATCCCTGTTCGCCTCGTGGCTATGGCTGAGCTTAAGAGTGAGACACTATGCTGAATTCGTTGGACTCTTATTCAATCATTAGAGGAAGAGTCTAGTCATGCAAAATCAACAGGTACAGTACCTTATTGATTTGATACATGCTCATATGCCCAGTCTTTCAATATTGAGATGAAGACAAGTTTCATGTTATGGATTTAACAACCGCTCGTAGGTTCTAACCGACAACAGGACCCAGATGTGACTGTTCAAGGATTGTCGAATCCACGTATCGTCTGGCAGACTTGTATTTCCATATTCCTGTTTTGCCCCCTAATTCGATTGCCATAGTGATAGCACAGCAGCATGAGTATGCCCAGTGTACCCAGCCATCTTCACAGCATGGAGCTACAGCCACGGGTGAAAGCCTCGGCCACGATACGGGGATGACTACCTATAAGCAGCCCTTGAGTGATCAGCCAATTGAAAACAGCCTTCTACCTCAGTCTTGGTCAGTTCAGCCTAGTCAAGCCAGCAGCTTGAAAACTGGTTACGATTCTGGTTCTCGGAGAATCTGGCCGAAAACCAAACCTGATTGACTGAACTTTCGATCACTAATTTAAACTGCAGACCAGTTCTCTCTACTAGACCCCGGGTAGAACCCTAAGTCAGTCGTGAGTCCGCTAAAAATTGTGGTTCTAAATTGGTAGATGATATCATTTGCTTTCCAATGGAGTAAGATAGAATGAGTCACGTGTATACATGGAATATTATATGTTAATGACTACAGACATGCTATGCTTCAAGAGTTTCGTCTCTGGCTTGCCTTTTTTGATTTCCTTTTGGATCTGGCGCGCTCTTTTTTCCATTTCTTGATCAAATAATCACGCATAGGATCTTCTGGATCAATGTCAGGACCCGACTCGGACGATTCAGAGCTCTCCACTTTCTCTGGAAAATCAATGAGAAAGGAATAGTCGTAGAAAAACAAAGCACAAATTACCATGTGCAATGAGTTGTGGCTTTGCATTCAGGCTTTGCTCCTGGGCATCTACCCACTCTCCGTCCTCATTCTGGACCTTGGGTTGTTTATAATTTTTTACATGATCAACACGGAGTGTTCTGCCCAAGACCTTAGCTCCATTGAGATTATCCACAGCAAGTGTAGTGGAACGCTGATCCTCGTACATAAGAAATCCAAAGCCTTTAGTCTTGCCGGTTTCTTTATCGCGAGGAAGATTCACGTCTAAAACTTCACCATACCTAGTAGTGTTGTTTCAAAAAACATTGTTTCGTTCCGGGTTTGAGTACACGCACTGAGAGAATATTGCGATGACGTCCCCTTCCGTCAAATCAAAATGCAAACCACCAACAAATATGTAAGCCGAGTCTTTATAATCCTCATGCCAAGAAGCTGCGCCGGAACCAAGTCGAAGTTCTGCCTCATTAATACGATCTATTTCTCGGACTACACTGAAGAACTGAGTTAGTCACTGTCGATCCAGCAAGAAGAGGGACATACTTCATTGGTCAGAGAAGAAGGTATTTTCCCACGTAATAAACATGGCTGATCTTAAATTTTTTTGCCCTACAATATTTCAATCCTTGATTATGAATCATAGGATGCCTTCCTTCGTGCTACCACCAATCAATGACAATCCGGACGGCAGCTGGGGTCCTTCTACTTCAAATTTCCCAAATCAATTCAAATTCAAAGACATCCCTTATGCGCCTTATTCAAAGTCTGATAAACTTGGCCGATTTGCAGACTGGAATGATATCTCGTCTGATAATCGTCAAACAGCAGTAGGGCTCCCTTCAACTCAAGGTCCTCGTGCTCCTGCTTCTAGCGGACGCAGAAGAGATGGAACTCAGGCGTTTGGAAGTGGCACTGCAAGTGCTTTTGCTTACTTCCATGCGGAGGATGAAGCATCATTTTCTCTTGTCGACAACAAGGCCACGGCACCTCGACGCGGAGGTGCATTTACTCGAGGGCGCGGCACTGCACGCGCAACGACTCCTTACTCTACCAGGGGTGTTGTCCGAGGTGCCCGCAGAGGCACTACCTCGAGAGGTAGTGTCAATCAACGGGGTGCAGGTCGCAGATGGCGAGACTGGGACAGGGTCTGTATCCTCAAGACTCATGATTGTGATTGGAACTCACAGGGAACTAGAACAATCGCATGCGGGAGTCATCTGTGGCTATCTTACCGGATTGGTCCATGACTGAGGAGCTTGACTTCAGTACATTGCGTAAGCTTCGTCTGGAAGTCGATGCGCCCCAGGAGCTGTGAGTCTTATTTTCACATATTTTCCGGAACCCTCCCATAACGCTTGGTCCGCAACAAAAGGGGAGATTATGGTCGCTTGTTTGCGTATGATAAGACGTACGACCGTATCACCCCGAAAACCGAGAGGTTGCTTCAGCCGCTGGATCGTATGAAATACAATCCGACAACTTCTGATGATCCTGTTATTCAACAAGTGCGCCTAAATTTCAGAATTGACATTCAAGTTAGCTGAGTGTTCCTTCAGCTCGCTGCAACAGGTGTCGCCACTGTCTATTCCACTGACGTGATCCTGAGCGCATTGATGTGCGCACCGAGATCAGTTTATCCCTGGGATATCGTTATTACTAGGGAAGGAGACAAACTTTTCCTTGATAAACGGGATGGTGGTCCGTTTGATACCGTTACAGTGAACGAAAATGCCGTCGATCCTCCTCAAGATCCGGCTCCTCAAAATCTCAACAACCTTGCTGAGAAAGCGGTACCGGAAACCCCTTCAATCAACTCTGCTACATCGCTCTCTTTGGAAGCTACATACATCAATCAAAACTTTGGTTTCCAAACGGTCGTAGAGAACGGCTCACCACCAGCCGTTGAATTTGCGCATCCTAATCCATTCTATGGGCCAGATGAAACCGAGCCACTTGCTTCCTGTGGCTACCGGTATCGACTCTTTGATATTGGAATAACGGAAGATGAAGATCTCAAAGTTTGCGTCAGAACCGAGGCCGATGCCTACATTCCTGGTCAAAATGCCCTTGAGGGCCAGGGTTTGGTGACCATTCGGGCTTTGAATGAGTTTGATCCTAGAGCTCAAGGTGCTGCAGGTGCACCCGACTGGCGTTCAAAGTTAGACTCCCAGCGCGGAGCGGTTGTTGCGACTGAAATGAAAAATAATGGCTCTAAGTTAGCCAAATGGACCGTACAAAGTGTCCTTGCCGGCGTCGATATCATGAAGATCGGGTATGCTTTCTTATTCCGGATGTTTATTTCTGTTGGGCACTTCTCTGTCAAGGTATCTCCTTGATCGATGACATCCTCTGGTGTTTCAACTTTCAACTTCGGTGGTTTTATCGACATCATTGTCCTCATGTTTACTGATGTACATGTTGGATAGATATATCTCCCGCGCGAACCCCCGCGATAACACTCATCACGTTATTTTAAGCACAACGTCCGTCAAACCAACCGACTTTGCAATTCAGCTCAACGTGTCCTTGGCCAATGGATGGGGCATCGTACGCATGGTCACAGATCTATGCATGAAGTTGCCTGAGGGCAAGTATGTATTGGTAAAAGACCCCAACAAGGTTCCCAATTTTAAAGAATCATACAAAACCATCTACTAATATGACTCTTACAGCCGGTAGTCCGTCTGTATTCTGTGCCCCTTGAGGCTCTCATCATTGAGAATGACGATGGAGCCGATGAGGATGAGGAGCAGGAGTTGACTACTTAAAATAGATACTTCTGAAACTTGGTAGCTGGTTACTCTTCGCCCCTTAAAATCAGCTGCGAGCTGACAAGAGAGTCTCCACCGCACCTTCAATGTTTCGACTAAACACATGAAAATTGATTGAACCGTGAACCGAAAAAGAAGTAATTGCTCACCTTCCCTGCAATGCCCTGACCACAACTTCTTGCCCAACAGCAGGAAACATGGTGGTGAGCTGACTTATTTCTGCCTCTGTGGGAACTTGCATTCCTGAACTAATCCGATCCGCCCTTCCCGTCAATTCATCGACCCACTCTCTCATTACCGAACTTCTGGAGATGGTTACACTGTTTCCCACATCCACATTGGCATCCACATTCCGTATTCCAGGTGGGCTTCCCTGGGTTGCACTTCTTGAAGTGGTCACAACTTCATCGTTTCCAAGTGCAACTAATCTTGCCTGGTGTGAATGGATGTTCTCAGGAAATGCTCTTGTTGACCGTCGAGGGGCACGCAGTGAGCCCACCCATGGGAGGAGGAAACATCTCGACAGCGCGACTACCGGTTGTGAGAGTCGGTATGCATTAAAATTGGCAATATCCGAACGATAAAGCTGGCCGGCTATCACACCGATGATCGCGACCACCAAGGATCCCGGAAGACGGCTGATTGCGAGCTAAGGTGGGAGATATCATCTACCTGTGAATCATGCCAATCATTGGTGCGTACCTGGAATGCTAGAAAATAGTTGAGGCTTTTGTTGTTGAATTGAACTCCAAATATCCGGAATTGGTATGCAGAAGGAACTAGTCTTGAATGTTGGTAAAGGATACTATAGACAAATACCGAAGCGCCGGTTGAAATATAATTGAATCCCAATGGGTTAAAGAGGAGCAAGACTAAGAATTCTAATGTTGTGGCAAGAAGAGCGGTGACAACAAGGAAAGACTGTGTGGATTCAACGTTTATACGACTGCTTCATGAGCCTCCACTCACAGCATATTTTATGCTTCCAAACCGCCTTTCAATGTGGATTCCAAAGTTGTAGAGCAGTATTTCTGCGAGAAGAAGGTCACTCGAGTTCTGAAATGCGAGATATTGTGTTACGAGCCGCCAATACTAGAACGCACTCGCCTGTTAGATTTAAGAGGGGACGATAGTCATAATACATCCGAATGGCATGCTCACTTGGTGGTGTCGAGAAATATGAGGTACTAACTACTCGAATGAGATCTCATCTGTGTCCTAGGCAGGCGCCACCTACTTGAAGATGGAAATAGTGTTTTATATCAAATAAACCAACAAAGAACGACGAAAGGGCCGAACCCATCATTATGGCTATTCGGTAATGTTAGCAAATTCAATTTCTGAATCTTGCCTGAGCATACCTTTTGTGACTGGGGCATGCTCAAATGACATTACGATTGGAGGTTAACAACTTCTGTGAGTGACTTCTGTGAGTGTGATGATAATACACGTGATAGGAGATATTGGATTCTACTTTTGAAACCCACTTGGAAGGTATGAGCTTCTATACCGACTTTGTCGCTACTTCTCGGAATGCTTTTGGAGAAACACATACCCACTTGAAGCTCTTGAACATGCCCCGGTATCAGCTCTGGTGAAAATTCCCATCAGGCACTTCCTTTTGCAAGAGGAAAGGTCCTCTCAATGCACTTGCAAATATTCTGTAATCGATGCTTGTTGACGCCTTGAAGCAGATAAACGGATCGCTGTCTCCTTATCCTTTTACTGGTTAAGGGTAGCTCTAGGACTCATTGGGCCCTCAAGGAATTGACAATGCTACAGGCTTTTCCTCGAGGATAAAGATGGACAATACTCTTACATCCAACTTCAGCTTTTGGGTGACGAAAACGAGTCATGGAAACCACTGCATTAAGACCATATGATGCAGCAGAAACTAATCAAGGAAGGACACTGAGAGGGTAGTCGAGGGATGTTTTGTCCTTTGCTCCCGTCGAACCAAAGGTCGGTCTCTCTCTCTCATTGGTCTATTCTGGTCTTGCCTGAAGGCCTAATGGGCTGCAGCTCGGATCGCTGGGATAAGGAAGATGGATTCACTGTTTAGGAGCAACCGATCTTGAAAATTCATCTCCCTGAGTACAATGATGGTTATAAAGTTGGTTTCAAGTAAGTGCTAATATGACCTTCCAAAACTTTATACCAATGCAATATTGAAATCAATCAGCGTTCATCAAAGCTTACCCACTCAACTGTTCACGTCCAATCCAAGTACTGATCAGCGCAACTGCACCGAGTCAATCCGTCGCGTTGCGTGTTGACACTCCTGATCGGAAGGATCTCCTCATATTAAAGCGAAGATATGCGTCACGGCGATAGGTCGCCTTCAGTCAGAGTATGCCTTATCTTCAGATTGTTTTTCACAGCCAGAGGTGTATCGAACTCAACGAACGAAACAAAAAAAAACGTGAGAAGGGGAACGGCTATCAATGCACCGGCAGTATGATATTATTATGAAACACGAACATCTCACAGGTTTAATTGAGAAGCTTGCCTGGTAATATTGGTCAAATATTGGTGTGTATTAATCTGTTCCTTTTTTGCTTGCTTGGTTATATTCTCACGATGTTTAGCTTTCAGATTGTGCCCTGGCGAGACTCATGTCAGTGAGGTGAGATGGCGATAACGGGCGGTGTGGTAATCTGACTAGCGTCAAGGCGGCAACAGGTGACGGGTTTCATATACAGGTGTAAAACCTCAAAATTCAGGAACCAATCACACATGCTATATACGCATTCTAATGAGACAGAAGAGAAGCAGTATCGGAAGTCCGATTGGTTGACGTGTCATTGGGTCATTTGCCTGTCAGAAAACTGATGAATGGTTAAAAGTGTTTTGAAACACAAACCATGTGAAGTTCATAATGGACAACGAGCAGATCTACGGTCATTGTGCTTTGTTCCAGATTACAAACTCAGCTTTGACAGAGGTTAGGCACCAAACTTTGCTCTCTGACCGCCACCAACTCACACCATCGCCAAAGCAGCCCATAGGCTGTAGGTTATTGAACGATCATTGAACGATCGTCCGTTGTTTTTGGGTTTAACCAGTCGTTGTGAGGACAATTCTGGAAAATCCCTGGTAGCGAGTTTATCGGAAATTAACAATGTACGTTTCCTCTTCAAAGACTTCCCAAAAGACCTTTCTTTAATTATAGCAAGTTTCCAGTTCATGACTCGGTGTAAGGGGTTTGTCGAATTCTGCGGCATCACTGGGGGCTTGCTTCTTTTTTCGTGTAGGCACCACCCTTGATGCTTCTCAAATGATGAAATGTCATTTGTATGTCATTTGTTTACATTCATTAAGTCATCTTGCTTAACACCTACTCTTTACACATCAGGATCCTCTCTCTCCCTTCACGCATTCACCAGGTGACTATTTGTGATCGGTGGCCATTCCTTTTGTGCAATGGTTTGCATATTTAGCATCGGAGGAGATAAGTGGACGGAAGAAGAATCTTTTTCCGAGTTTCTTGTTTTGTACTTCGAGAAGCCATGCGACAAGTTACCTCAGCTCATATTTGACATACTTGGATACGGTCATGATGTTGAATGTTGAATTGTCTTTTCTTTTTTGAAGTATGTGGGAGTTTGGGTTCTCGAGCTTCGCGAAGAAGGAAGCACCTGGGAGGGAAGAAGAAACAGTAGCCGTGACCCACCTACAGGCTTGAATCAACATACTGAGCATGCGATTACTGGCTTACGACAGAGTCTCGTTGTTTCATGTTACTTGAATAGTGTATAGGGGGTCTTGTACTTGGAAATAGCTGTTGTCATAGGCTGTTTTGAGACTTGTCACTTCGTGGTGTATACGTGTGTAACAGGAAATGAAGCGATGATATCGGGGTTTTGCATTCCCAGAAGAAAAAAAGGCTGGTCGGTATCTCTCTTTCTTTGTCTCCCTCCCTCCTCCCTCCCTCCTCCCTCTCTGTGCGTGTGTGTGTGCATTTCGAGCTTCCTAATGGGGATTTCCTTTGAGTTGGCCCAGAGATATGGATGACGAAAAAGCATTATGAAAATATTTCGCGAGTATCTTGAACTGTTTCAAAAAAGGTCTGAGATTTGTTTTATTTTTTTGGAAGTCTGACTTCGGCTAACTCTATAGCATATTAGGGCCTCAATGCCGTATCATGGACTCTGTATTCACTCCTTAATATATATATATATATATCTCACTCCAACTGACGTTTGACAATCCCTTGCCTTGAGCTTAATAATGCACTGTTCATTTTCCAATCCGAATGGGAAAAAAATAAAAGTAACATGTGGATCTACTCAAACACGACAAAAAACAAGTCATAAGTTTTGAAAAACAGTCATTGAAAAAAAAAAGGATGAACGTGGGCGGGATACATTAATGAAACGTTAGTTATGACCGGTTGCAAGAAACGATACCTTATTTAGAGCCATAAATGCAAAAAAAGTATTTGCAAATAATCATGTGTTATGGACCATATATCTATTTTTAGTGAAAAACAAGAGTCCACAATAGGCTAGGGTCGATGTCAATTTATTGGCATTGGCGTGTGGACCCAGGGTGTGTGTGTGACAAGTAGTGGACAAGGGTCTTGTCAAAAGCATTGAACACATTCTCAAGAGAACATCAACCTGGAAAAGGTCTCAGTTCTCAGTAAGGTGTCAATCGGTTCTATGAGTCGGGAGAGAGAGGAGGGGGAGGTATCATCGGGGGAGAATTGGCTGCGTGTTCAACTCAACTCAGTTCATCGACACTTGACAGTGAGCGCCCTTCCCAAATTTGAGGTAAGCCAGTATTCTCCTCTGTGTCCTAACGGGTCTCGTGTACTTGTACAACAACGAGCAGGAAACGTCACTTGTTACCGTGACATTAGGCCGGTAGCGAAAGTTGCTCCGCAACCACAGTATTGTATTCCGTAAATCCATAAAAGGAAATGTCCGGGCAAGCGCCACGATAACGTTTGCTCCGCTTTGCAAATCAATTGACGAAAAACTTGATAAAACTTGTACGGTGATAAGGGTCAAGTTCGCTGTGGTGGCGATGCAAGGGACCCTTTGGAAGGAAAGAGAAAGAGACTTGACTGAATTCGCATGTTCACTTGTCTGTCAAGAGCAGCAAAGTCATTGTCTCGTCTGTGACAATGAAACGTTTGCCCCGATATCGGACAACAGCACCTTATGAAGATTCATTTTGACCAGCAATAAACCAAAATTTTTTGAATAAGTCACAATCTCGGAGGACTTAGTTCCTGCCGGGCAGGAAGAGTCATTATATGGACAAGAAGTACATTTCTCAGCAACAGGCATCTCCCGTAAATAATACATAACCGGACAGCTGTTCCCATGAGGCTCATGTGATACCAAGACGACGCTGGGACGGGTGAGGATGTGGTACCATGTGAAGTCAAGTCAAAAGAAGAGAACCATTCCGGTGTTTAATGTGATGAGCATTTAGTACAGGGAATTTAAAATAAAAACATGAAACTGTTGGGCTGTGGAGGATGTTACGCACATGGGCCAAGTGGCCACGCACGGTCCTGGATTGGTATGTTGGAAGAGGATTTCGAAACATGAATGGTGAGACGGAGGAAGCCGATGTGTTCTAGTAGGAAATGGAAACCGGTGGAATATAGAGACGTCGGACGTGAGGTTGTAGTCGGATACGATACTGTACGGGGATAAGAGGACATTGAGTGAGAAAGAAAAAGGTAGTGGTGGCCAAGATTGAGTTGGGCAAGAGGATCAACCAAGGTGAGATGAGGGACATTGCTGGGGAATCCAAGAACTTGAGTGGCTCGGCAGAATTGCATCAGGCCAGGCCGAACAGTGGCGTGCTGTGCATGTGGGTGGGAATAGCAAGGACATGCTGGTGACAGACATTATGAGCAAGGAACAAACAGCGGGGGCATCGGGCGCTTTGTATCATGGCGGTGCATCTCGATCCGGGGGCCATGTCTGAGAACCGAAAAACTGGGTGGCGTGTTTGTCTGTGTTGTGGTGTCCGGGGGATGCACAGGGTGAATGACTATAGCTGGGCTTGGCCACTGTGGCGACAAGTCTGGGTAATGAGAGACAGTGGCAGCAGGTCCAGGCTGTGGGATGGCTGTGGGATGATGATGACGACGACGAGGAGGCCAGGCAACGGGCAGCGAGAAGGACCGAGGGAGAGATCTGGGAGCGATCTGGCATGACGAACTGGTTCGATTCCGGATTGGGTAAGACGTAGCTGGATAAAATCAATAAATAAATGGGCTGGACGGTTGACTGACTTGACTGACCATGCATCGTTTCTACAAACAGTCTTTCAACGACGACGACACTGTACAGTGTGTTGCCGATGCTGGCTACTGGCCTACACAGGCTCCAGACCTGTATACTGGCCCTCTCCAGTCTCGCACTTTGCTCCAGGAGCTTTACGACGAACCCACCCATGACCTTTGGTCTCAGCAGTTGCACTCTCAACAGCATCACCAGTTCTCTCGCTCGCACGAGTACCAGATCACCCGTCGTAACACCTTTCCTGTCGTCCGATGTGACCGAGACGCACAGTTCCAGCCGTTCATCTCCCCACAGTATCAGGACCAATTCTCTTCAGACTCTCCTCTTGTTTATCACGACACTTCTACTATTAAGCTTGAGGACCCATCCTCCATCCTTGTCCCTTCTCAGCAGCCCTTTTATCGTTCTCAATCTTCCGCTGCTGACCCCCTCCCCATGCCTTATACCTCTCCTCATCCTTCTCTTCATGTTCAGCACACAGACGATGCTGCTTCCAAGGAGACTCAGTATCTTCGTCGCCGCTGCTTCAACTGCCATACAACCGAGCCTCCCTCTTGGCGCCGCTCAACTCTCAACCCCGGAAAAATCGTCTGCAACAAGTGCGGGCTCTACGAACGCACCCATCTGCGTCCACGTCCCCTCCGCTTCGACGAACTCCGAGCTGGCAACAAGCATCGCAAGGCCTCCAAGGATACCATAAGTTCAAAGGCCAAACCCTCTGTGAATGCCAGAAAAGGTCCTTCGCTCCTTCGACGTGCTTCCGTTTCTTCCAACGGTTCCGTTCATTCTCTAAGTGCCACTAGCGACTGGGACGAGAATGGTATGTCCACCATCATCAACCTTTTTTTCCATACTCACCATATCAGTCTCTGTCTATTCTTCAGGCCCACCCACCTCCTTCAATTCTCCCGATGTCCAGTCTTTCCCTCTTGCTCGTGACTCCCAGTCACCCCCGCACGATGGTACCATCCGCCTTCCCAATGCCCCTCTCTCCGATATCGCTTCATTGACCCAACAACTTCCCCACTCTTCCCAACCTTCCACTCCTTCCCTTCCTCCTACTCCCCCCAATATGACTTCATCTCCTGCATATTTCTCTCCCCCTTCCATGCCTGCCACTCCGAATGCCGCCAACCTTCAGGCTCAAGAGTACTTTTGTCGCTCCCACGATCTTGGTGTCTCTGGTCTTTGGTCTGATGCCTCCCTCAAAGACCCTCCTACTACTATCCTCAGTAGTCCTGTTCCAATGCCTGTGGCGTCATGAATGGGATAATGTCCACCACCCATACGCTTTATTTATTTGTCAAGAAAATGTATCATCATGGGTTTCCTGTATCATCCCTATTAGCGTTTTTCTTGAATCAATACGTTAACAACTTTTTTCTTTTACCTATTTTTCTTCCGTGTGGATCTCCGGTTCAACTGGTCTGCTGCTCGATTTGTAGACTGATATTCTGTTGTGTGGATGGTATCCTTATTTATTGTTCCCTTGTTCTTCTCGAGAAGGTTGTTGTACCACTATTACGATACTTCTGCTGATTAGAAATTTTATCGAAGATTGTCCGTGCATTTTATTTCGATACTGAACAACATTGATTTGACTTAGGCGTACATATCCACACTTCTCTATAGCATAAAATGGATGACTGAGAAAACTGGAATGAATAAATCTTCTGTTTATTTATGGAGATTGGTAGTTGCGGGGATCATCGTGACAACTCACGGTGACAGCGGAATTTGATATATGAACTGATGCCCTCTAGAGTGAGATAGATAGGTTACATATATACAGGTTATCTCCGATCTAATGAATTCTCTCTGAACGTCATAATGATCGCTCGTTGAAAAACAGATAAACAGCAATAGTGATGTAGTAGAGAAGAATTGTGTCAAGTGTGCTGTTATGACGAGAGCAGCTGTTAAGGCTCTCTTGATCTTTGAAAGGAAGAAGAGTAGGTTGATAGAAAAAAATCTATGCTGTTGGTGGTGTGGGTCGGACGAGTCAATTTGCCATATTAGACTTGGCTCTTTCATATAATATAGATCTCGTACTCGTGTACTCAGTAGAAAGCGTCATTACAGAAGCTAAGCGCTTTTGATAAGAGGGGGAGACGAGTTGTTCTGAGAGACATGTAATTCCATTTTTGCAATACCAATACAACAACTTGCTTGGCTTATGAGCTCACTATGGGCTCAAAAATTCTTTTCAACATACCAAGAACTTGCAAGGGAACGTGACTACAACAAGGGCACCCGAAATGGAACAGTTTTCACCGAACCAGGGTGTATTAATACTGCTAAAACCACCTTCTCGAACACCCTTAAAAGTGTTATGCGGCTCCGTCATCATGTTTTTTTTTTAAGGGCCGGGGGATTGGGTGGTTGAGAAGTTGTGGTTGAATTGAAACAGTGGGGTTACAGGTTGTACAAAGTATTTCGGGTCTAGACACGCAGATAATCTTAAATGACGTTTCCGCGAGAATCTTCAATACAGGATCGCATGGCGAATAGAAGCAAAATTCTAATATTCGGTTTCAGGAACTTTGAGATCGATCTTTCTTCGTTTCCAATGATAATTGGGTCGGAAGGGGTCTCTATCAACAAGCTATTTTCTTTTTAGTTTGAGTTATGAGCTCTGAATTTACAACAACGTTCAAAAAGTCTCCCTTTTCTTTGGGGTTTATTGTTGTTATTATTGTTGTCTCGTGTGTGGATTACGCCATAATGCTGGGCATGGTCTTTTGTGGATAGATGCCGAGTGGCGAAAAGGGTCTAAAATGGTGTTACTAACTAAAAGAGTGATTTGCTTGTGGCAGGCAATTCTCTTGAGAATTGAGCCATTGGGATCCTCACATGGTCTCAGTCATGTCTCAGTCATGATAGCAGCGTGATGTTGATATACAAATTTTCAAATTACAATACAACTGCATGTCACTCAATGTTGCAACGACAGACATTGACAGAGAAAAGCAAATTTGAATTACATTGTCTTTTTCACATGTGACGCAGACATTGAAATTAATGTTAATGGTGCTTGGACCCTGTGATACTTGCCAAGACTTGCCTTCTATATCCATTTGAAAAATTTCCAACGTCCTTCTTGCCAACCCGTAGGAACGGAACGGAAAGATGACGGAAGCCGAAAGTCGAAGTACTCATGATTATGTACATCTTCGCTCTGAACGCGGGCCTTTGTTTCTGGTGATGAGGTGAGGAAAGTCACTAGAAGACAAGGGACAAGGTCTTCCATTCTTCTTAGGTCTAATTTCAAAAAAGTGGGGGCTTAGTTTCTGACTCATCTGGACTCGTCAATTTTCTAAAAAAACCCTGTTATATTCCCAGTCAGTTCGACAATGGGGGGGAGGCTCATTTCTAGAATAATTACTTCTCATGATCAGCTCCTCCGGCTCGCTGGCGAACGACGCTCACTCGACATCTGTATTCAAGTGAAGTACGGGGTGAGGTTATGCTCTTCAAGTTACTGTTCTCTAATTTTAAATACCTCTTCTCCTTCCCAGCGGGCTGACAATCGGACCTCTACGTGTGGCAGCCAATCGTTGCTGGCGTCTACTGGCCTCTCTCTCGGCAGCTTCTGGAGGGCTACTGTACCCCGAGTGCCTCCAAGTCCCCGTGTAGACTCGGCTTAGATTCGGCACGGCTAGTCTGTTTTGTGTCCGTCCGTTCAATTAACGAAACCTTCTCATCGTCTAGGCTCATAATTCATTACGCGAGGACTTCGGAAAGAGAACCCCAGTTCAACCAGTTCAACCGTAGTTGAGTCTAGGCTTTCCCACTAAACAATCGAGAAAAGGCACTCATGTCCGAGAATGGACAACCCCAATGACAAATGACGTAATTGGTCTTACGTTCTTAGGCACGGCGTATAGTAGTAGTATAGGAAATACGCCCGTACTTGCTTGAGGATTCGGGCTACATGTGCTCAGGCTCTTTCTGTGCCCGCTTGGCACAGATAAGATTTGCTCTCCGCTGAACTGGTCTTTTGAACCCTGCCTGGGCGCGTACCTGAGGTATAGTTCCCAGTTCCTGAAAAATGGCGCGACAACGAAGTTCCTTCATAGTTACACTCTTTGTTGGTGATTGACTCTCCAGGATCGCTGATACTAGCAATATCATGAACGAGGTTATCAATCATATTCTTGACTTTACGCAGATCGTTTGTGCTTTGTGGTCGGTTACCCGAGGGGGGTGACACTTCAACATCTAGTGTTGCTTGAAGCCCATGGCAACTGTCTTTCAGACCCTGGGTGTAAACGTTCGTTGTTTCTCTGGAGTTTTGACAAACCGGCCCGATTTTCAAGAACTCAACTCCAACCTGGACTCTTGACTCATATGGTTCTGGTACTGAAATCGATCATTTGGGACCTGGAAGCGTGCCTCAATGGGGAAATTCCACGGAAGGTACCTTGCATGCAAGAATAGGATCCTGTTTACTCGATCGGTTCCGTCGCTACGATATGATATAAACTCGTCGTTGCTTTGGCTGTAGCTTTGGTAACATGGTTGGATGTTTGCAAGGATGCTAGACATATCACGCACGGGTGTCGATCATTTTCGTAAGTTGGCTTTTAACACTCGAGAGTGGTTCGCGCCCTTGAATGAAGTTCTGATTGGAAGAATCTAGGTATTTTAATCTTTCAAACATGAAAGGTTGCTAATCCATGTGAATTTTAAAATTCACCTGTCACTTCTGCTCTTACACTATAATGTCATGGTCTGCCAGACCCGACATATTATATGAGAGTTGAAAGAATGTCATTTCAATCACTTCTGCTCCTTTCATGAGCACATGTTACCGAAAATCATACAGGTTGTAAATTCAAGTCTCTAGGAATTTCCAAGTGAAAGCGCAGGACTAAGAGCCAGATCTGCTAGAGGTTACTGAAAAGTTCCGTTGCAAGTTGTTGGTAATTTGTTGGTATATTGAGAAGAATTGGACTAGATTCGTTGAGCCACAGTGAGCTGCTACATGAAATGACTAAACACGAAACCAGTGTAAACCTGCTTGTCGTGTGCATTACGCAAGGTCCTACAACGTCTAGCCATCGAGCTTCTAGCCTTTGTTCGTTGTTCTTTCAACTTCTTTTTTGTCATCGGCAGTAGTAGCACCTTTTAAGTGAAAATATTTCCTTTCTACACATGTCAAGGTGCCACGAACCTCGCACGGCCTTATCTCGCAGATGCTCAGAATGTGGCATCTAGACCAAGTGAGTGCCAGTGAATTAACCAGAAGACGTTGAGAAGCACGGCCGGTTTTCCGCACTTTTCCAATTTCGGGTTCCTTCACCCACTGCATCCCAAGCTGACCGATTACCTACTGATTCACGAGAGCTGTTAAGTCCTCTTGTGGTTGCACAAGCCGAGAACCTGAGGCTTTGCTACAATTTGAGTCTTGGCCGTGTAACCCTCCAAGCAACGAGTCACTGCTATTTTATCCTCATACTTCCCATCATGTCCACTCAATGCGAATGGAGGTCAACAACTTGAAGATCGATTCTGAAGATTGGCGCACTAAAACCATGGCAGACGAGTATACCGTTATGAGCTTTAGAACGAGGGTTCATCTTCGTTTGCTGACCCACATCTTACCCACATAAACCCTGCCAGCAGGCTGTTTATGTTAATCCTGGTCTTTCTACCACTGAAGCTAAATGTGACCCCTTTTGAGCGAATACAACCCGCATGAGAATAGAAAGCAGGTTGGAGATAGATAGACAAGTCTGGTCTGCAACCTCCCCGCTGATTAATTTACGCTTTACGTACTGGCGCCATTGCGAGCCTGGTTGTCTCACAAGGACATAAGGAATGTCATCCCATTGACCTTGCACTGTTTGCACAGGTAATCGAGCCACATACTAGTTTCGTGGCATAAGACAAAGACAAGGAGGTCTGCTTCAACATCTGCGCTTCGGCTCAGAGAAAGGTTTACCATATCCCACGGTGAGCGGTGTCAGCGACAGAACGGAAGACTCGGTATGCCAGTAATAGGGCTTCTCTTCCAAGAAGCCCTTGGTGAGCTGTAAATAGTCGCTGTCAGGCCGCGCGGGAAGGTGAGTGCTGACAGGAAGCTATGTCACGCGGTTTAGGTGCCGTCCATACCGTGTAAAAGAGCCGCTGAAATCGACTGCTTTGTCGAGGTAAGGCACGAAGAGCTCGTGGGGGACTTTGTACCAAAAAGAGTCAGAGACGAGTCAAGGTTTGCGGCTGTCTCTAATAACCGACCTACTCGGGAGGTCGGTGTAAAAGCTCTTCTATAGAATGATGTTTGTCTTGCGAAAAGGTATCTTCCGACCGGTCTGGAGTCGGAAGTTGAAACTTGGTTCGAACTTAGAGAGGAGAAAAACAGGACTAACTTGGAAAGGGTCTAGGGTCCAGTCATTGATAGCGTCGCTCCTTTCGATGCAAACTCGATTTTTCGGACGCATAGCTTCTGAGGGCCTGTCTTCACGGGGATTCGTGGCGGGAAGAAGATTAGACGAGATAGGGCTACGAAAGAACAATTCAGATACGTGTTGTAAAGGTAATGCCATTGATGCCGAGTCCGGGTTGACGATCGGGTCACAATGACGGAGCCTGCTGCGAATACAGGAAGAACTGACTTACTGGTATTCCCTCGGAAGAATTTCGTCTAACCGAAGCCGGTGCTGCCGAACCTGTGCGCAGTCGAGCGCGCTGCGGTCAGTATGGAGAAAGAGTCTTCTTCCAATTGTCCGCCGATTTGTAATTGGACTGTTGCTGCGTCAAAGACACAGAAAAGGAAAGGCATTTGTGAGTCTGAGTCTGAGATTAGATTTATTGACCGGAAGCTTCAACGTACTCGACTCTGACTCGCACATCCCACGTGCGGCTTGGATGGAGGAGCTCTGCGTCATTTGAAGCGGTGCCAAAGAATCAAGGGCACTCCTTGCAAGGGCCCTGAGCAGGATGGAAAGTCTGACATGTTCAACCGGTATGGTCGCAGGAAAGGGCTGCGAACATTCTACGAACATTCTACGCCGAGTACAATGTGATGTCATCCCTCCACCATTTTAGCCTTGGCATTGAAAAATCAGAAATACTCAGCTTGAAATATATAGCCAACATGAAAAATGGGCATGGTGTTATTCAGAGCATGGGAACAGGGAACAGTCAGGAACAGCCGGGTTATTGACTGAGTAAAGAGTCAGAAACCTTTGTGAACCTTTGTGCCCCGTCAGTCGTGTGGTATGTAAATCCTCGGAATTTGCAATGAATGGGCGCTCAGCACACCTCGCTTTCCAGTTCGCTTTCCAGTGACAGTCACGGCAAACCTATCATGAGAAATCTCACCGTAAGCATGTGGGATTTACGAGCAACTAGGGGCGAAGTCACACTGGAGCTCATACAAGGAGATCATGCCAATACGAAATACCGGTATTGTAATGATCATGTCTGAGAGTATGCATCATGTCTTTGACATCCGCACCTGCAAAGTGCATGGTGCTACAACCAACATTCTGTTTTCTCCCACATACCATGTTCACCTTATGGAGGACATTCTAGTGCGGTTTCCACGACACGACCTGCCATCCAGGAGCTCAGGGCTAGATATGCTTCTAGATCTTCGTAGGACAACATACTTGTACAATGGCAACGAGATATTTGGAGCATTGTCTATGACACCCGCTCATGAATCCCTTGTGTTTTGCTTTTTCTAGAGAAGGCTGGCAGCAGTCACCAGTCTACAGAAACACCGAATGAGAAGCCAAAGACGTAGGGTGGCGGATCACGGATCACAAGATTTTTATCTGAATCACTCAACTATTGCTTTCTAGTGTATGTCTGCCTCTGTTCTTTGATCAGTTCCCCGATATGTAGGATGCAGAAACTATCCCAGGGCGGTTCTGGCACATGTCTTCGGCATGTATAACTCGAGGTAGAATTCCAGCCAAAAGATGCTTCTTGCAAAGGCAGTAGTTCCGAAAGTGTACGGCATCTTCATGCACTTCGAAAGCTGTACGATGCCGTTGGTCATTTGAGAAGCACAAACTGCGGAAGAAATTGTCAACCGATGATTATATCCGATCACTGGAAAATGTGCGGTGACGAGAGGAGGATTCCCAGAGCCGTCATGTGTAAATGATACGGAATGTAGAGCATAAGAGCAGAAAACGCGTAGGCATATTTCACAGAAATGGAAGAGCTATCGTTCCATTTCATATAATAGATCAGAAAGCACCAATTGCACTTGTTGTGACAAAGGGATATAAATCGCCGGAGATACAGATATCCAGCGAGGGAAATGGGTAGTATCCCCTACCCTATTGGTAGGCCCAATACACAGGTACACGAGGTATCCGTTACCACAACCACAATGTCACAGTGACATCTGTCACATTGATTTCGAGATTCTTACAATGGCCAAAGGATCTCAGCTCCTTCAGCTCAGAACGGCGTTATCTCAGGCGGGAATTACTGGAAACCCCTCGTCAAGCAAGAAGCGTAAGAGAGTGGGTACGCCTCTGGGAAAAGAGAAACAGGCAGTACATCTCGAAGAAATCAGTCGACGGTTAAATTCTTTCGATGTTAAAGTCACAAAAGCTAAACACGATGTCGGTGGCCGGAAAGTAAAAGGTATTTCTGGCAGGCCAGCACAGAGCAAACAGGCTGGTATTGAGCAGGTTAGTCAACATCATGTCTTAGATATCATCTATGACCTCATTGAAGATGTGCTTCAGCGCAAGAAAACTCTCCTCAAAGAATGGGAGCAGCGTAATCGTACGGGCGGAATAGTTGACAGACGGTTTGGCGAAAACAACCCGTCTTTGAGCTTAGAGGAGCGTATGCTTGAGCGTTTCACCCGAGAACGGCAAAGGAAATCTAAAGGAGTCGCGTTCAACTTGGAAGGCGAGGATGAGCTCACTCACTATGGACAAAGCCTTTCAAATTTGGATGACTTTAATACCGCGGGGTTGGGTTCTGAGAGCGAAGATGAAGAGGCCGGTGTGTACAAGTAATCTTCAGCCATGAGTCGCACTCTGACTAGGTTTATGTAGGTCAACTGGACCGAAACATCGTGTCGAAAACACACTTCGGTGGCTTCAGTGATGGTGAAAAGGAATCCGGCAGTGAGACCGATGAGGTATGGCTTTGTCGGTCTTGCCACTTTTTTTAATTAGCCTTTTCATCAGCCGGCGAGGAAGAAGTCGAAGGGTGAAGTGATGGCTGAAGTGATCACCAAAAGCAAAGAGTATAAAGTCAGATAGCCTCCGATCAATGACTGGTCACTGTTCATGATTTTTGTAGATGCTTCGTCAGGTAGAAAGAGAACAAGAGGAAAACACGCGACACGAACTTGACAATGACTTCGTAGCGCTTCGTGACCTTTTATACGCTCCAGGTTCCTCTCTTGCCGATAACAATATCTCAATTCTTGGCGAGTCTCAAGAGCGAGACAATAAGTCTTTGAAAACACACACTACAATGTTGTCCTCAGTCCCCGGTGCTCAGGATGCTGATTATGATCAGCATGTTCGTGAGCTCGCATTCGACAAACGATCCAAACCAAAAGACAGAACAAAAACGGACGAGGAAGTGGCTTTGGAAGAAAGGGAGGCCTTAGAGAGGGCGGAAAAGAAACGTCGAAGGCGAATGTTGGGTCTTGATGACAGTGAGAGCGAGGATGGAAGAAAGGCAAAGAGAAAACGAAAACATGTTGGGGATGACCTGGAAGATGATTTCTTTGATGGTGAGGGGAATGAGTGGGCCGGGCTGGGAATGGGCCTAGGGGTGAAAGCCCCGTCAGAAAATAGTGAAGACGAACACGAGGAGGGTGATTTCTATGTAGCAGACGAGAGTGGTGGGGAGGTTGACGACGACAGTGGGGATCCTGAGGTTTCAGAAAACATGGAAAGCGGGTCAGAGGACGAGGAGGAAAAGAGACCTTTGTCGACAGTTGCAATCAAAGGGAAGAAAAAAGCCGCCCCTCTGAACCATCAGGAACTTCCATTCACCTTCCCTGCACCGGCGAATCATGAGGAGTTTCTAGAAATTATTGAAGACCTTCAGGACGAGGATCTTCCGGTAGTTATTCAACGGATAAGGACACTCTACCATACTAGCTTTTCTCCAGAGAATAAGTTGAAGCTTCAGGTGAACACGACTAATTCTTGTCTTGGCTATTTATTGATACCTTTTGCAGACTCTGGGGAAGGTGCTATTAGATCATATCCTCTATGTTACTGCACTACCGACGCCTCGTCTCGACCTTGTTTCGTCATTACTCCCTCACCTCCATGCCATTATTAGGGCTTATCCAATCCCTGCTGCCCAGTTTTTTAATGAAAAACTCAATCTGATGCACAAAAATCTGAAACACGGTCTGTCACGGGGGGCTACTAGCCTTGGAACCAGGACGTGGCCGGGTCCCTCGGAGCTCTGTCTACTACGCATCATAGGAATTATCTGGCCGACGAGCGATTTTAGTCATGCTGTCATTTCATCGGCAAGGGTGCTCATGGGAGCATACTTGGGGCTTTGTCGCATGCGTTCTCTCCGTGACGTTGTGAGCGGCTTGTTCCTGTGCACCCTTTTTCTCCAATACGAGTGTATGTCGAAGAGATTTGTGCCGGAGGCCCTCAGCTTTCTTGTCAATGCATTCTTGCACCTTTCGCAAACGAAATTCAAAGATATGGTGCAATTACCCGGGTTCTTCCCTGCACCTGACTTTCGCTCAGAGTTTTACCAACAGTCACAAATCAAGCTCAAGAAAAAAACTCTCAAACCAGGAAAAGCAAGTTTCATGGACTTGGTCGTGCTGGAGGAGCCAAATGAGCAAGCCGAAGTGGACCTATTGGGCTTGACCTTGGACCTATTCGGAAAATTTGCGGATATGTACAAAGGACTTGATGGCTTTGTGGAGTTGTACACCCCTGTACTGGAGTGCTTGGATGGGGCAGAGGTCAAGAACTGGGACGAAGAGCTTAAGTCACGGTATTTCAAAACTGTGGACATGACTACGCGCCTTTTGAAATTCGCGATGCAGTCCCACCAACCTCTTGCTCTTCAGGCACACAAGCCCATTCCTATCCCTTCATATGCTCCGAAGTTTGAGACCACCACTTCCAATTATCTGCGGAAGAAGGATCCTAATCACGAGAGGAACGAGACAGCCAAGCTACGATATCAGCTCAAGCAGGAGAAGAAGGGTGTTGTCCGGGAGCTTAGGAAGGATGCAAGATTCCTTGCTTCAGTGGAGCAGAAAAGGCAGTTGGAAAAAGATAGAGATTATAACGAAAGATTGAAGAGGGCGTTTACTTCAATCGAAAGTGAACGAGCGGAGCAGAAAGCTATGGAAAGGGAGAAGGCTAGGGAGAAGAGGAGGTCTGGTCGCAAATGAGAATTAGTTCTGTAAAAGTATCTTAGCTTTAATAACTCGCCGCACGTGATAAACGATAAGCGCGACCGAATTATTATACCGAATTATACTGGGTTCAGCATGGCTGCACGGTCTACAGCTCCTTTTCCTGTTCCGACATTCAGCGTCTCTGAGGTAGATGCGCCAATTGACCAGTTCCTCGACTTCTTGCGCACTCTTGTCTCTCAACACCTTTCAGATAATGCACCCAGGATTCCGAGTTCCAATAAAGCTGCTTGGGTCACGGTCATTACTGGTTTGGATGATCTTCTACTTTCAACTTTTCCACCACCTAATATTGCCTCGTGGGGCGCTTTACGGGAGAGGATTATCTCTGTGACTACTGCCCTCGATGTAATCAAGAGAATCTTTGAATGTGTGGACGAGATTCATCAAGGTACAGCCGAGACTATCAAGAAGGTTTTTGCAAGGCTACTGCATTTGTGCTTTGTGCTGGGCTCGTGGGGGGAAATTGAGGTTAAGACTGAGGACGACGTGCTACAACCGAAGGCGTTACGGGAGAAGTGTTTTGAGACCTTGGTGGTTGTCTTGAGGGGGCTGGGGATGACTCCGTGTACAGATAGAGAGATAGAGGAGCCACCATGGGTGACTTTGAGAATAATCTTGCATGAATGCCTGGATGTTTGCAAAGGTATGTGACGTCCATTAGGTTATATGGAGATGTCAGTTGATTTCGGCGTAGAACTCACATTCAAATCAATCCATATGAGCTACCCCTTTACAATTCCATTATTCAGCAATTCAAGAATCTTCGACAATAAGGAAAATGATCTTGCGAGAACGGTATGGCCTTACTTAAACGATTATTTCTTTTTTGACGCCATGGAGTAGGACATGTTAGATCCTTTTGAACTCACAGTGCCTTCAGCAGTACATGTGACAACCTACCTTATTACCCTGCTGCAGGTCGTTGCCTATGTTACCATTCCCTCATTGCTTTGCGAAGGTTTCATTACCGACCTGATCAAGAAGGTACCAGAGACTATGAGGAGCGTTTTTAAGCTTGCATTGTCGCCAACGCTCTCTCTTACACATGCTAGTCGTGCCAAGATCTGTGTAGATGTTATTGCGCTCTCTTTGCATCTACAACAGTCTTCTGGGCTTGTGATCCAGTCGGCTTACTTTTCATGTTTTTTCGTGCGATATCGTCTATGTGAGGGTCCAAAGGATGCTTGGAATGTGTATGATCAAAGTTCTGCTCAATTATTGCAGGGTAGGCCAGTGTATGGTATCTCGAAAGCCGAGCTCCTAAACGTCATGGAATTGCTTTGTCTCGAGACCTGGGATGTACAAGGAACCCAGCTGAGAGTAAGGAGGCTGCTTCCACGCTGACTTCGTCGTGCTAAATCATATATAGGACCTCGGATACGCATTCATATGTAGCGCTCTTTCGGATCCAAAAGTCTGGGATACAGGTGTCATTTTGGCCGACCTCTCATTGTTCAAGAAAGCACCTCAGTATCACGCCATTGTGCAGCTAGTCACTATAAGATTGGCCAAGAATCCACTTGTGCTCAATGGATCATATACTGATGAACTTAGAGAAGTACTAGAGAACCTAGGCAACCAATCTGGCGAACGAGTACACCATGAGTGGGACCAGGACTACATTGAGGAGATCATTCACGCAATCACCGACAGATTGAAAAGGTTCTTGCTTTTCGAGTTTCTTTGTTGCCACAGTTAAACCAGAACAGGCCACTGGGTGATCCTTCAGCGTCGGCGAGGCTTAAGATCGCAAGAAATCTGACAAAACTTCCTTGTTTGGTAACTCACTGCGATAAGACCAACTGTCGGATGCACAAGGCCCCTTTATCCTTCCTATTTTCTCGGGAATATCACTCGATTGCTGTAATCTTGTTGGACGGCCCCGATGATGAGGTTACGCCCGCTGTCCGCAGAGAGACATTGAAAGCCCTTAGACATGCCATTAACCATCATCCAGTTGGAGTTTCAACAGATGGTTTGGATGATATGGGGAATTTTTTGATAGGCTACATCAGGGATTCGGATCGTGGTGCTAGACTATCTGCTTGGTGAGTGATGGATTTGTTGTGCTCATGGTAAATTTCACCGAGCAACTTACTAGCTATGGACTTGTGGCTCTCGTATCGGCTTATACATATGCAGCGACCAATCCTTGGCATTTAACTCAGCGCGTGTTTACAGCTTTGTATCATCATATGGTCACTGCAAAGGAGTACCTGAAGGAGACAGTTCTAGTTGCCGTTGGATCAATGGGAAAGTGAGCCAATAATTATCCAATCCGTGTTTCAGTTATTAAGGGTATAGGACCAAACACCCAGATGTTTTGGGACAGGTATTGTGCTTCCTGATCGCACAATTGGGACAGCCAAACCCTGTTGTCAGAGGAATGGCAAATATCCAGGTATAACTTGATTTTACTAGCCGATGGTTTGGATATTCACATTTTTTAGCTGTCTGAAATAACCAAAGTTCACGGCAAGACGCCATATGCCCTCGTCTTGCCTTATCTTGATCATGTTGCCCAATTCCTGATGTCCAGGATATCAGTCTCGCCGATCTTTTTGGTCGAGGCTTGTAAATTCCTGTCGATAGCTCCTGCAGATTTCATTACTGTTACAGCCCCGTGTACATTTCCCCAGCTATTCGCCCGTTGTGATGCCAAGGCAGTCGACGTTGTTGCTCGTCAAGTAGGGCACAAAGCATCCACTCTCTTCCTACAGCATTCACCAGAAATCATGGCAAAGATATTCATGTTGTCAAAACAAGAGGAGGCCAAGGCTACCTCCTTCGTGTCAAAGATCCTTGCAGACGCGTCACAAAGTGAAGTCATCAATTTGCAAACGATTGTTAGGCTCTCTCTAATGAAGTTACTTGGTGAGTTGGTTATTTTTATGGGCGACGAGAACCCAGGGACAGCAAAAGCAGTCAGTCTCGTATTCTACCTCAATTTGGGGCCTTCGTATGCCAGGGAGACTGATAAACGGTCTGTAGGCCATCACTGCTATTGGTAAAATTGAACGCATAGTCAATTCACCTGCGAAGTCTGGCAATCAAACAACTGCTGATTTGGGCACCTTTCTGAAGGTACATGTGCTTGGCTTGATCTCGCAGGTGAACGACATGTTGCAGGATGTTCAAGGAAAGAAGGGTGTCACCGTTAAACGAAGGATTATAAGAGGTCTTGGAGTCCTGGTATTGCAAATCGGGCCAACCATAACCTGTGTGGCACCTCAAGTAAGCAGATTTCTTATAGGTATATCATTTGATGTCTGAGGGGCGTTCTCAGATTATGGCGACATTCCAGACAATGATTGGCGTCCTGGAGCTCTCAGAAGTGACTTTGAGGAGCTGGTACAATTTTCTGACAGTTCTTGCTCCAGCTGAGGTCGGTCCGCATGTTGGCCCAACGAGCGCGGCCTTCGTAGGGGCATGGCAGTCCTTCTCCGCAAAGGCAAAGCAATGTGCGGTAGAGTCTATGGAGTATGTTGTGCAAGAAATTGGCGAGGATCTTGGTCAATATCTTGATGACGTCGTAGACATCTCCGTCATTCCCGAGTTCAGTCATATCAACCGTCAGCTACAGGCCTTACGCAGCTATTGGACCCCACGAGAGCGATTACAACGGTTGCTCGACAAAACAACAAGCGAGAACGTCAGCGTTGCCATTCAATCATTGAGTGAATTGAAAGCATTTTTATTCACGGAGAGTGGGGGTTTTATCAGAGTGCTTGTCTCCGGGGACATGTTCGACTCCCTCGTGGGACAAGTGGTTGGCGTCCTACTAGCTGCTGCCTGTAGAGATGGAGATGGATTGGAACCTTTCAGAGCCTTGGCATATGAGTCCATTGGGATCTTGGGGGCTGTTGATCCCGATCGCTGTGAACTACCTGTCGGGCCTTCCAGGATCATTGTCAAGAACAATTTTACTGATGAAGATGAGTCTATACAATTTTCACTGCACCTTATCTGTGATTTGCTTGTCGGGGCATTCAGATCATCTAGCGATTTCAAACATCAGAGTTTCCTGGCATATACAATCCAGGAATTGCTGAGGTTCTGTCAATTCAAACCGGCATTGGTTGGGGTCGGGACAAGTACTTCTATCTCAAACAGGGTACGAAATCGATGGAGAAGCTTGCCAAAGCACATTCTCGAAACCGTTACTCCTCTCCTCGAAGGAACTCTCACCTTGAATTTTGTTCCAAGCCCCGAAATAAAGCATCCAATCTATACACATCAAACAACATACCGTGAATGGATTCAACTCTGGACAGCATATCTTATTGACAAGGCTTCCGGACCCACCGCTCAGACGATATTCAACATATTCCGCTCCGCGGTAAGAAACAAGGATGCTGGTGTCGCTCACCATTTGCTTCCCCATCTCGTTCTCAACATCCTCATGGGAGGAAACGAGGAAGATGCACAACAGATCCGTGTAGAGCTTCTAGTAGTACTCAAGGACCAGATTGACCATGAGAGTCAATCATCACCTGATAAGAAGTTATTGAGTGCTCAGGTGAGCCAAGATTCCTGGTTGTAATGACAAACCTCACTCCACGTCATCGATAGGCCGTTTTCATGCTTTTAGATCATCTGAACGCTTGGGTACGCGTCGTACGACAGGATCTGAACTCGAAGGAAGGCGATACTAAGCGCCAGAGGGGCGACAGGAGTCTTTCCAACCTACAACTAGAGGAACAGCTACTGCGGATTGACTCTATCCTGTCAAGTATCAACCATCATCTTATGGCTCAGGCTGCCTTCCAATGTAAAGCCTTTGCTCGATCATTGATGCACTTTGAGCAGCAGATTGTGTTTCTGAAAGACGCACCAGGAAACCGGGATTTGTCGGATTACTACGAACGTTTGCATGAAATATATGCACACCTAGATGAACCGGATGGGATGGAAGGGATCTCAACTCTAATTCTCTCCCCCTCACTGGAGCATCAGATTCGACAGCATGAAAGCACGGGTCACTGGACATCAGCTCAAAGCTGCTGGGAAGTCCGCCTACAGCAGTCGCCTGACAATGTCGAATTTCATCTAGGACTATCGCGATGCCTCAGAAATCTCGGACATTATGGTGCGTTCGTATTTTTGATCCATTTCTTTGGCTTCACACACACTGTAAGACACACTTCGGACACATGTACGAGGTGTCCTAACGCGTAAGCCCGAGTGGCGTGACGCGTTGGTGGGCTTTCAGATAGAGAGTGCGTGGATGGTTGGTGCTTGGGATGACGTCAAAAATTTCGTGGACTCGTCGACGACACAAACTGCACAGATAGTTACTGGTCAAGTCTTGCTGGCAATGCGTAATTCTGACACAAGCGCGATTTCAACGACTTTGAGTAATGCCAGAACAGTCTTGGGCTCTCCCATTACTGCGGCAGGTCCCAGAAGTTATCGTCGGTCCTATGGCGCTGTACTAGATTTACACCTTATCTACGAGCTGGAGCTCATTCACCAAGCCGTAGCTCTGTTACCCAGCTCAACTCAAGGGCAAGAACGCAGGCGTATTATCAACGAGCTCACAAAGACCTTAGATACTCGACTAGAATCTATTTCGCCAACTTTCAGGTTCCGTGAACTTGTCCTTAGCATGAGAAGAACTGCGTTCTCATTATCGTAAGGATGAGGAATTGGTTCTTGTTTGTCATGAAACTAATCAACAGTGTTCAGGACCACACCTCATCACATACCTGCGAACGAAATTGGAAAAACTTGGCTTGCCAGTGCGAAGATCGCTCGGAAAGCGGGCCAGTGGCAAACGGCGTATAGTGCTATGCTGCAGGCCCAACAGAGCAAGACGCACTTTGCATTCATCGAAAGCGCCAAATTGGTTAAAGCTACGAACGATCCTCTCCGCGCACTGACAGAACTTGAAAATTCCCTGAAACTGGCTGGGCTATTTGAAACATCAGATTTTCTGGATCTTACAGTCGAGGATGAAGGGGTTCGAATGAAGTCTAAGGTATCCTTTTCTGATCTTGATTACAAACGATATGCTGATGGCAGGTAGGCCCAAGTTTTGCGCGCACGATGGATGTACGAGTCCCAAAGATATGATCCTACTGTCATTTGGAAAAATTTCCAGCTTGTTACGGAAATGGACAAAAAGTCTGTCAAGTCCATTTCCTCCTACAATTGCTGACAGTATCCGTAGTTCTGAGAAAGCACACTTCTATCTTGGCAAGTTCCATGATGAAACTTACAGAAGCCTCTCTTCTGAGGAAAAGCAGACGCGGTAGGAAAACAGCCTGGGATCTCGAATTTGTAGTCTTAGGCTAACCTTGGCCTTCAGGGGACTCAAGATGATACTTGCAACTATCAGAGCATTTGCCCGAGCCATTAAGCAAGGATCAAAATATGTCTACCAAACTGTCCCTCGCCTGCTCACCCTCTGGCTTGACATCGGGGAAAGCTTGCCTTCAGAGAAGGATCATCGGGAGACCATTACCAAGTGTAACGGGCTTGCGGACAAGGCGATCCGTGAGATACCCGCATACAAAGTATGGTATAGAACACCTCCTTCTGTGCTTGTCTCATCCCTGTCCTAGTGGTACATTGCTTTCCCCCAGATTGTCTCGAGGGTCGGACATTCGAATTCAGAGACCTACAGAATGCTCAAGAAGCTCATCCTGAAAGTTTTGGAAGAATATCCGAAACAGGCGCTTTGGATCTTCAGCTCAGTAGTGAAGTCAACTAAGTCCAATCGTGAACAAAGAGGGAGAGATATCTTGGACAGATTGAAAGTTAGTATTTCCAAACACACGTTTTGAAAAAAATCTCGCTCACAGGTATTACAAAAGAACAACCCTGGACTCGCCGAAACCGAAATACCCAGTCTTGTTAAGCAAATTCTCGCAATGACTGATGAATTGCTTTTGCTGTGTGATCGTCACATCAAGGATGAGAAGAAGACCTTGCACATGCAAAAAGATTTTCCAGGCCTGGCCAAAATCGGATGTTGTGACCTCATTATACCTCTACGGGAATCACTGACCGCATCCCTGCCACCTGCATCTGCTGAGCAATCAACACATCAACCCTTTCCTCCGAATCTGCCGATGTTTCATGGTGGGTCTGATGTGCTTCAACGAACAAAGTCATCCTGTGTTTTAAAACTTTCCGTTGCAGAGTTTTTTGATGAAATTGAAATAATGCGATCTCTGGCCAAACCAAGGAAAATCTCTATTCGTGGGACAGACGGACAAACATACACCTTCTTGGGAAAACCGAAGGATGATCTGAGAAAAGATGCAAGGTTGATGGAGTTCAATTCAATTATCAATAAGCTGCTAAAGGCCAACTCCGAGTCACGAAAGCGCCAACTACGTAAGTCGTTTTTCTTTTTCAAGGACTGTTGTTGGTTCCCGACATGTTATAGATATCCGAACATATGGGGTGGTGACCTTGAATGAAGAATGTGGTTTCATTCAGTGGGTCCCAAACACAGTACCCGTCCGACAAGTTCTGGTGAAGAGTTACGATGCCAGACGAATCAAAAGTTGGGTATGAATCTTTAATCGCAAACAACACGAGCTCTCTGAAAGGTACTTTCTGACAGCATGCCGAAATGAGTGATATTTTCAAGAAAATCAAAGACGCGGACGACCCAACTGCAGCAAGCCTTTTCATCGAGAATGTCCTACCCAGGTAAAAGGATTTCTAAACCAGTCATATTAGACAGGCGACATATAAGTGTAGGTTCCCACCGGTGTTCCACGAGTGGTTCTTGGAAACGTTTCCGGAACCAAGCGCATGGTTGGCAAGTCGGATGACCTACGGAAGAACTGCGGCAGTGATGTCTATGGTTGGATTTATTCTTGGGTGAGTGTTTTGAACATCAAGCTGTCCATCGTCATTGATGTCGCTGGTAGTCTCGGGGATAGGCATTGTGAGAATATTCTGCTCGATACTAACACGGGAGATGTCGTCCATGTGGATTTTAATTGCCTATTTGACAAGGTGAGCAATCAGCTCGCAAGTCTGAGATTTCTATTTACCAAGTACTGTAGGGAAAAAATTTGGAAACGCCGGAGCGTGTTCCTTTTAGGCTGACTCAAAATTTAGTGGATGGACTTGGTGTGACGGGTGTTGAAGGTGTGTCCACGATTTCAGAAAGATCGGGGCGATCCTCATATTGTTCTAGGCATCTTCCGCGTTGCCTGTGAAGTGGCACTCCAGCTATTACGAGATAATAAAGACTCTTTGATGAACGTTTTGGATTCCTTCATTCACGACCCTTTAGTAGAGTGGGAAGACGAGAAACGTCGCCTGGTACGGTCATGGGTGGGTCTTATGGGATATGTCTGATGATCCTGTCCAGGAGTCTCGACAGAGGAATCAAGGGAAGATGTCAATCGACTCTTTGGCCAAGACAGCACTGGGAAAGATAGAACGGAAGTTGAAGGGTATATATAGACCTGATACATCGAAGGATAGAAATATCAGTCAAGAGAAGGAGGTGACCACAGGCAATTTAGTGCAAATTTTGATTCAGGAGGCAACCGATGATGTTAATCTGGTGCGTTGAGATTTCTACGTTTGCTAATTGGTATTCACAGAGGCCTTTAGGCGAAGATGTATCCAGGCTGGGCCTCGTGGCATTGATGTAATAATCTAGGCTTAACATATATTCATGGGTATTATTGAGCGAATACACAGTCTGCTTGGACGATTAGAATCGGTTCGCCACTGACTTTTGAAGTCTTTCAAGCTCCTTCTCCTTCGTAATAAGGATATTTCTCCACCTATCTGTCTCAATGACTACAGCCTTCCTGGCCTCTTCAAGTCGTTCCTGCTCTTCCTTCTCCATTAGTTGAGTAAATTCTGGCGTCCCTCCTTTCGAAGCCTCAAGAGAAGCGGGGTGTGCCAGATGGAAGGGAACAGGTTTGCGTTTCATCTTTGGTAAGGGAGTAGGTGGGTGGGCAGTCAGAGTGTTGAGGAAATTTTGAAAAGGGTCATTGAATACGACTTCATCGTACTGCCAGGAGTGTACGGGTCCATGCTTGACTGCAACCTCTAGCGGCGGTATTTCTGGCTCACCAGTTGCTGCCCATGGATGTAATTTGAGATGATGATATAGGGTCATTGCCTTCTCGCCAGACTCTGGGACGAAAGTTATGCGTATCTGGATTTCGAATTCTCCCCATCTGCATAATATAATCAGTCGATTGGTCTGCTTGAGAGAGTACCCATCACATACCCAGTCTCAGAGACCTCGAAAGGCGGTTTATCTACATCTGCAAGATATCAGTGCCAATGGTATCAGTATACAGAAGAGAAGGCTAACTCCGTGAGGGATTAGCATATGTGTCATGCAGCTTGAAGGTAACGCGCTTGACAAAATGGGAGATATCATCTGCACCGCCTACGATGTCAGAATTGGGGGCAGAGGCGGCAGAGCGGACGGCTACAGTCCATTTGTGCGTATGATCGGAAGGGTAGGCCTGGCGCTCTTTTTCTGTCAAAACGGTTGCAGTGTTGCCATAAGTAATTGGACGGTATATACTCAAGCCCTATGAGTCTCTGAGAAATATATTGCGATGTTAGCGAACACGAGCGTACTCTGACGCGGACGCGGTCGTTGGACATTGTTGACAAGGGACAGACAGAGCTGCCATCAGGAATCAACTCCGCAACCACCCGTAAATGTAAATCAACGACTTTATTTCTGCCACCATCATGAGTTTCTTAACCCCTCTCTACGAGAGTATGTCTGTCGTTGTTCCTCGCCAAAATCTCGCTTGATGTAATCTAGAGCCTAACCACGTCCTCGACAAGCAACGTTACTATCAGGTGTGTGTATATTTTCCATTCTTTGGACTGAATTCAACAGTGCCCCATAGGCCAGTTCCAGCCTTGTGCATCTCCGTGGTCCCAGGCAAAGACTGTACCTTGGTATGTGGAACATGTGTTTCAAACACGACACCGACAAACCCGGCCTTTGACAGGTGCTTACGCCGTCCTTTTCGCTGGTGGCATGCTGTCCACTTTCTTCGCCGCAACTTCGCTCGTCAGGGTGCGTCTTCCTTCCATTGTTGCCCTGGTGCAATAACCCATGAACTATCCAGGGTAAATCTTCTTAGTCAATTAAGGCATAGTTGTTGCAAACCGGTCTTCTCTTCGGAATACAATCCTCTTTAACTGTGGAAGCCATTTTCTATTCGCATGGACCATACTGTTTTATAATTGCCTGATGGTCCGCTGACGTGCATCTATTGGATCGGTGACTACTTGAAGACCGGTGTGTGATCTATTTCCGAGCAAAGCGCGGATAGTGCCCGTCAGAGCTAAGTTTTTCCCATAATCGAGCTCCTTCTCGGTCCACCTCCTATGGCTTGTCTTCCTCTCAATTCCATGTGCATCAAGATCTCAGTGGCCATGAGATAAAGCATAGTGTGGCAAAATCGAATGAGCGGTGCTGTGACTGATGTGTTCGTCCCCAAGACCGAGTGGGAACTACGAATGTGTGATGTGAAAGGTTGATCAGGACTGTTATATTTGGGTATTTTCTCCCTTAACCTCTCTCTTTCCAGAACCACGATGTCTGCCAACATCATGACCCGTGCCAATGGCCATCGGCAGCCAAGGATGCAAAATCAAGGTCATGACGAAGACGAATGTCCTGATTATTACGCAGCTATGAGCAGAAGGTGTGTATCTGGCAAACATATTTCAATGGGTCAAGGGAGACTGCTCGAGCGCTTCCGCCGTTCGCACATCCTACACAGCCCATACGACAGGTTCTACCTCTGTTTTCTTTTACCGCGCACCATGGACGCTGTACTTAACTATCATTTCTGTTGTCCCTCCATAGCAATTCGAGTGTCACCAGTACAGGTATGAATGTCCTGATGGGAGACACAAGAACCCACTGGCCAGATGGCCATGATCTAACACAGCTTTCAAGGTGAATACTATCTGTATTCATATCATGACTATCGCTCAACCCATGCCTTCCACAGTGTGAAATCTGCGGCCAAGTTCAAACGCTATCTCTACACATATAATATGCTCCTTGCGCAAACGCCGATGCGGTTCTATATCTCGTTTGTGTTATCTGCTCATTGGATGCTGGATTGAGCCTCACCCTGGAGTCTAGGGTTGAACCTTACGACGGGAAGCCATCAGCTGGACAGTATCAATTCCGATTCTCAGTGGGATTCAATGGAATCGAACGTCCTTTAGGCGGACCGATAACACGTCATATGTCCGTTGATCCTCGCCAACTAGATTTCGTTGTTTTGTCAGTCTCTTGGTCACTTGACTTATTTCCCAGTGCTGATCTGTGTCTGCGTGTTGCAGCGTGTTTGCGGGGAAAGATGCCAAATCGGTCCTTCCCACCAATAGTTTATGGTCGCTTCGAGTGTGGTTGAGAACGGAAGGCGTTGATCATCAACTATTCAAGACAGATGAGCTATTGGTTGGCAAGGACTTAGACTTCAACGCTATTGGTGATGCATCTTTTGTGAGATGCGCAGGTTCGGCGCCTGATCATCAGGTCTACAAGGGTTATTTAGGCAAGGCGCTCGTTACGTTCACTGTCAGGTGTGTGCTTGTTATTTTGTTGAATTGGTATGAAAGCATTGGTCTTGACCTTGCCGTTCTTAGATGGCAAAGAGTTAGAGATCAACTGTATAGATATTCTCTGGAGTACGATGGTGGTGGGGTTGGAGACGTATTATTCAATGATTTCAAAATGAAAGTTGAGATGGATCCTCAGAAGGTTAATTTTCTAATATAGTAAGTGACCGACGACCATTCTTCACATTACGGTCATTATCGGCTGTTCCACTGACGGTTCCATTACGAATCATGGATGCTAATATATTGTCTATTTTCAGCACGGTGCCAGTCCAATCAATGCCACCTGGCGCGACACATCGACTACGGGTTTGGTTGAAATCATTGGTCCCATTGACCACCAATCCAGCTTTGTCCCAACCTCTTCCCTTCAATGACTCCTTCATCTATCACCGTATATACAAGACCGATGATTTCAAAGTTGGCGGACGACTGGAATTTAACGCCTTAGGGAATAGATTAGTGATGGCCTTTCCCCGTTCTGGTGGACCCGAGACCATCAATATGAGGCGGGCACCCACTATGTCGCGAGATCAGGCAAGGGAGAAAGATCTTGAAAGCATTCCAGAAAAAAATGCAATGTTCCCTACGTCACAATATAGCCATTACTTACCACCTGGAGCGCAACATCCCGCACATCCCGCACACTCCGCGTGTCTACTGGACATCCAGGCCGCTCATGCAGATCCGGGGTCGGCCCATTATCAATCACGTTCTCCCGACCCAACCTTACAACAGACCCGGTTGCAGCCTCTGAGGGCGGCAAGTTCGCGGGAGCAAGTGTCCCTTTCTCGTGCTCACAAGCCTCGAGTAAAAATTGTTTGATATATTGACATTTGGAACGCCGAGCGATTCGTCTCTTTACGATTGTTTATGACTGCATATTATTTTATACAGAATAGTTAATGTTACATCATGGTTTTGCTCTCCTATTTATTAGTAGTGTAGGTTTGTGTTTGGGTGAAGACCCTTCAGCTTTCATTATTTTCACGGACAGAAGGTTTACAAATAGTGTACATTATTTGTCTGGTGTCCTGTCTGGTGTTCTGGACATTGGTCAAGGTGTGACTTCGGTTGTAAAGAAATCGGTCCACTCCTTCTCTCCCCAACTGCTCGAGACCTCATGAGCAATTAACCCATCCCATAGCACAGTAGGAGAGAAATGAATGCTGTTCTGACGAGAGAATTTGACTTGAAGAAGACAGCGTGAGTAAGGCTGTCAGATGCGTGAGTACTAATAGTACGACGTACTGTTATACTTCAGATCATCGGTAACGGCATTACCTCCATTCGGAGTGTCTTTCAGAGTCAAAAATTTGCGGACGCTCTCAACTGCTTCGGATGAGATAACCTGACCTGCCAAAGTAGCAAGATTGTCCCTGATCTGTCGTGGAGTCAGGTCAAGTGTGGGTTCGTCGAAATAGTCCCCTTGATTATCAAAGAGCTAAAATAGGACAAGTGAGTTAGTATCTCATCTGCTTGTGTGAGACGATATAGGCATCTCAGACGAGCTGCAGTGACATGTTCGGCCGCATGAAACTGATGAAACCAAAAACAGGATATCGAGGAATAGAATGATTTAGGATTAGCTCACGTACTAGGCGACTGAATGTCCAGAACTTATCGGGAGAAGCTTTAAGAACTGCTAGGCCAGCTTCGTGGGTCAGGGTAGATGAAGCATGCCAGGGTTGGACTTGGAGGCGAAAGACAACTTTAATTTTCCCGTCGTACTTTCCACCAGGAGATATGAGCGGTGCAATGTGATTGTCTATGGCTCGCGAGAATTTTGCACTTGGATAGTACAAAGAATTGAAGATGCTTAAGAGGACTGGCAAGGAGCAAAGCTGACCTGAAAGGACAAACATAGTCCACTTCAAACATTTAATTGATCAGCAGAAATCTGGGGAAGGATGGAGGCGACGTTTACAGAATGCTTCGAGGGTATGGGGTGCATTTGAATTGCCAGCGACAATGAGTCCCCGCATGATTGGTTGGAGTGCCATCTCGACGATGGCCAGGACCAGAAGTGCGATAATGAACAAATAATGGACTGTATTTGCACTTTATCACGTGGTTGGTGGTGATTGTTGTTGCTGTTTATTTTCTATACCAGCAAGCTGTTCCAAGTAATTACACCCCCTCAGTAGGGTGGTATCTACATTTATAAGATAAAATCAAATAATAGTTCAGAGGTAAATGTGGTGAGGGGAATGTTAGAGTGGGTCAGGTTAGTAATGTTGGCTGTGAGAATAGGCAATAGTAGTGAATAATAGACATAAACTAGAAGAGAAATATATGGAAAATAAGCTATTTACTATAATTAAGCTATGTTATCTATAAATGAAGTTGAAAGTGAGCTCACCTTAGTCCAATACTAGTATGTATAAATGACTGAGGTTCACTGCTTGAGAATTAAGTTCTTTTATACTGAGAACCAGTTAACATTATGATTGATCAATATTATGAAATAGAAATGAAAAAGGAAATAGAATGAAATTGTCCTTTGTGACATTGCATCTCAGCCAACACTCTCCCAGATGTGATAGTTGCTTATTCATTAGCTCTCCCACTTCTCTATATATGTAAAGTTCTAAGTCTATCGCAAAGTTCCTTGTTGTATTTCTTGGAAGTGGTTTTGTTAAGAGATTTGCAATATTATCTTTGCTTGAAATATATACCAGTACAAACTCACTGGTCTCAATCTTCTTCTTGACAAAATGATGTTGAATGTCAATGTATTTTGCCCTCTTGTGTTCTCAGTATGTCTTTGTCATTTCAATAGTTCTATTGTTGTCTACAAAGAGTGTGATGGGTTATTTCTGTGATAGTGATGCTTTATAGAGAAAAAATGATAGCAATATGACTTGTTGTACTATTCTAGATATGACTATGTATTTTGCTTCAGTTGTCAAAGTTGCCACTGTTTTCTATTTCTTGGTTAACCATGATATGAGTCTTTTCTCTACATAGAATGTGTGACCATCTGTTGATCTTTGTGTGTCTCAATCATTTACATAGTCAGAGTTAATAAATTCTACTAGTTGAAGACTCACACCATAAATGTAAATGTAAGTGATCCCATAATCAATGATATCTTTAAAATATACAATAGTATACTTTATAACTTCTCAGTGAATCTTCCTGGAGTTTGTTGCAAATTGGGAAAGTAAATTCACTATAAATAAGAGGTCTGGTGTGGTGACCATCTGTAACTATATCAATGACCCTAGTGTCTCATAATATAGGACTTTCTTTATCTTGTCTCTCTCTCTATCAGTCTCTAGTCCATTATTTGAAAAAAGTAAGATCCTAACTGGTAATAATGTTAATCTTGTTACAAACCACTCTGCTTAGTAAGCACATAGTCCTAATTAGGTAGTTGATAGAAAAATTTACATAGTTAGATTTACCTTGAATAATACAATTCATCATTCTTCATTGCTCTCTTTCAGCTTTCTATAGAAGTATATACTATAGATAAGTGGTTGCCAGTTATCCATACTATACCATGCTGCTATACACTCTGTTCCTTCCAACAGGTTATAGGCCCTAGTTGTCTTGATCTCTAGTTAGCACTCCCTTAGGCTACTTTCTGTTGTGGCAACCACTAGACCAATATGTTATGAACTTAGGTCCTTAGGGTTGGACAAAAGAACAACTCTTGTATATGAGTAACATAAGAGAACT
>Ga0157368_1000062_pt1 | contig 44833 bp, 56 predicted proteins | sample AttbisABBM3_FD_113146 | JGI IMG/M metagenome (GOLD analysis project Ga0157368, IMG submission 113146) | Fungus gardens microbial communities from leaf cutter ant in Botucatu, State of São Paulo, Brazil - Atta bisphaerica ABBM3 | ecosystem: Host-associated > Fungi > Mycelium > Unclassified ... | reverse complement strand
TGATGATGATGATGATGATGATGCAACACAGACAATAAGCCAGTATATGCATATGATAAAACCCTTCAGCCCGACCTTCCCGGAGTTCTCAACGTCTACCGGAGATACAATTCAGGCACCTGGGAATTAACGTCACTTGGTCACGACCCACGATTACAAACATATGAGGAACCACAACGCATCAATTGACTCAATCCACGTATGCTTGAAAAAAAAAGTTAAAAATTTTTTCTCCACAAGATGTTCCGAAATGATCTCAAAAAGACTCATTCACTTACCGCTCCGGAATCTTTTGTTTTTTCTTTTGCATTGATAAAGCCACCGAGTGTGACACTCACCTACTCCACGACTTCGCGTCAAAAGAAAAAAAACACTCGACAAACGCGGGGTTTTATTGCCGCAATATATATTTTGAGATTGATTGCCGTCAATCTGACCTTTCTTGACATCGAAGCTTCTCTTCTATATAAAAAACAAAACCAAAAACGGATCCCTCCCCGGATCTCAACAACTCACATTTAGGACCCTGAGCTTCACGGACACATCTCCGAATTGTTCGCATTTCGCATGGTACATAAAGTGACAGTTCAGAATAGCTCACTGACCCATCTCAAGTCTGCCACAATACCCGCCATTGGGGGGGATCTCTTAGGGTGGCGTCACTTGTTTTGAATATCGGACCGGCTCTGATTGGCATGTTTGGTTTTTAATGGCCTGATCACATATCAGAACCGCCATCAAGTGACACCGAGATTCTTTCTTCCGCTTTTATAGGAACCGAGAAGGGAGTGACAATGTAAAAACGATACATATAACATAGATATAGACATTAGCGCTGACTTGGTTGGCATGGGAACAAAAGAAGCAGAAAATAAGTAATCTTTGGTTCACAAGGGCCTCGAGAAGGAAAAATTGCTCAAGAAAATATTGACCGCACAGGCTGCCACTTGTCGAACCAAAGTTTTTTGCGGTTACGATCAATCAGTTAGTATCTTGGGCGAGGCATACGGGGACGATACGTTCGACTCAAAACGCCTGCTTCTACTTGATCCAACCCATCTCCAGACACGCAGTTCATCGCCTCCTTCAACTTCTTCTATATTGACACGGACATTGGCATTCCCCTCCACGACCCTTTCGACTCGATCCCAAAGTCTCCTCCTTATAGAAACGGAATGCTCTTCCTGTAAGATCAAGTCCCTCAATTGCAAGGACGACAGGAAAGGTTGCGGTGCAGTGACTGGGTCGATGTGGTGTGCAAATTCTTGATTCCGGAGTGTGTCTAATGCAATTTGGACCAATTCTCCGACTCGTCTGGATTCCAATTTATTACGGACATAACGGAACCTAGTAATGAGTGCACCAAAGATCATTCCCAGAGTGACTGTCCAGAAGGAGACAGGGCGCTTAGTGACAAGGAAGGAAATTGGATTAGGACGACAAACCAAATGCTGTTGATTTCCATTCAGCCCACACTTCTCTAGTCCTCACAAGCAACGCACAGCCCCAAGTGAATTCAGGTGTTTTGTGCGCCAAATACCGGTGGCCTCTGTTTTCATTGAACTATCAGTTGGGGACAGAGAATAGAAATGTCTGCCACTCACTCGGCATCTTCACCCATGATAACACCACCCAATTGTACAAGCTCTCGAATACTATCATTGAAAGTATCTTCGAAAGCAGGTAGCATTTTGACCTGTCATTAATGACACATCAGTTTGCTACTCTGGATACTCGAGTACAACCGCACAGAAGTTTTCTTTCTCATTGTTTCTTTCAGCTCCGAAAGTTCAACACCCCATTTTTTGGCTTCGCCACCGTCAGACTCTTTGATGTGCTCCTGAATTCCTTTACCGCCAGCACATACACGTCCACCGTGCTCCTTTCCAAGTGTAGTATCAATTTGCCTTCCCAGTGCACCAATCAAACGTCTACGGTTTGGATCTTCTAGGCAGCGTGGTGGCAGAGCTATGCTACCAAAGCCAGGAAGACCATTGAGAGAATCGGACAAGACACCCCATGTGAGTTCTGAAAGGGACGACGCGGTGGCAAACGACACGTTCGACACAGATGGTGGCGTTGGCATAAAGAAAACTAGAGGGTTAGGATGAAGGAGGTAGCCTGTGTCACAGAGCACACTAAATTGAGAGCATGTAGCATGCTCAGGACAAGATGTGCAAGATTCTGGTTGTGGAATTGGAAGTAGAGGCGGAAGAGGGCAAACCACCAGGTCCTGTCCGCCTACTGGGGTACTGGGAGGTAGTGTAGTCTGGTTCTGGCGGTTGCACTCCTTCACCAGAAGATGGCGTGCCTTCAGATTCTCGAGCACTTGACTGGTTCTAGTTCCGGTGTCACAGTAACCAATTGCGGAGGATTGAACCTTATAGTCATGCACATAGTGAGCAACGACCAAGAACGTGGCAACGAAGATACACCGCACTAGCCATGACGGCTGTTCGGCTGGGAGAGACATTGGATGACGATTGAGTGCTTCCATACTGGCTGTAACTCTTCTTGAGATAGCCTCCCTTTGTTCGTCAGCTTGTGACATCTCTTTCACCGTAAAGGGTGATTCCTCATAAATCGGCCCGCCGTATTGTTGCATTTTTTTAACTCTTTCAGCTTCACGTTCGGAGGAACCAATATCTTCAGGGGATGCATCTTTCACCGGTTCCACAAGAGGAGATTGAGGAGGAAGGTGAAAGTCACGGTGTGGTAAGAAAGGTAGCTCAGGCTTGAACTCTGCAGCCTGGGGTGAGAAGGGTGGATTTGCTTGAGATATTTCAGGTCGCGTTGGTGAAGAAGATAGGAATGGTGGAGGTGGCACAGGAAGAGATTTCCGAGTCTTTTGTGCACCAACACTCTTTCGGGAGGTCTTTGGTCGGGCAGGAGAAGGACGGACAGGAGAAGAATCTTCAGCTCCCGATTGGAAGATGTTGTTATCTTCCCAGCCACTATCTTCTCCCTGTGAAAAACAGTTTCAGCTTCTGTGCAGCGATAACAGGGTACACAGTATTCACCAATACAAGTTGACGGGCCCGGCTACTGGCATCAGCCTGTATGAATTTATTCAGATTAGGTCAGAAGGAAGAAACACGCCTCATACCTTTTTCTTCGTTCTGCCAGCTTTTTTAACTGGGAGTTCTTCAGAATCAGAATCGCTCTCAGGGACAGGTTTGATCTCCATGGGTGCTTTGTACCTTCGAGATAAAGTTCCTTCCAGTGTAGGCTGAGCAAATGATCGTCGTCGCTTGACCTTTACCTGAAGAAAACATGAATGACTTGGAGCCGATTCAAAGTGATATACAGACTGGTTCTGGCCGGGTCTGGGGTGTTTCCTCGTCTGAAGGAGCCGCAGGAATTTTCGAAAGTCGCCTAGAGGATCGTCGAGGGGCAGGAACCTTCCCGGGAAGTCAGATATCATGCATCAGTCCTTCAACATAACGCACCTTTCCTAACGGCTTTCCGGTCAGACCGTCAGTAATACCATCATCGCTAGCAATGCTATTGGCTTTCTCGAGCCGCTCCTTCCTAAGAGTGTTCGCTTTATGCTTGATTTCTTCTTCAAAGCATTGAATGAGCTTGAGCTTGGAGTATGGAGTTGGATAAATGATATTGTGGTAACCCAACACTCCCAAAAGCTGGGATACAGTAAGCGTGCTTGGATCGAAATCTGGTCTGAGATAATTGCCAAGAGCTATAATTTGCGCAGAAGTGAGTCGATTGGTCATGGAAATTTGATACTGAAGAACGTGTCACCATGTCTGGATCAACAACCGCCTTGCCACGTGATTTCCGGTATCAGTCACGCGATACATGATGTCATACTCATCCACAACCGCCGCCTTCTTCCATATTGCATCCAGCTGCCATGTCATCTGGAAATACCGAAAAGGTGGGTCGATTTTACATTCAATGTTACTTTCATGCTGAAACTCACAAAAAGAATGATGCATGGAAACAGAAAGAACAAAAGGTCTTTCCGAACAATATTAATATTCTAATTGAATAACCTAACAGACTGTTCATTCACACAGGAACAGGAACAACTTTCTGTAATAAGAGAAGAGATGGAAAAGAATAAGGAATTAGTACCAAGCCAGGACAAAGATTTTGAAGGCGGGTTTGGCGGCCAGGAGGATCTCGAAGATCGTTATGCAACTACGAGCGGGGATCATTGAAATGATCATCTATGATTATAAATCGATAGGCTGAATTATGAGTATGATGGACGGGAAAAGCCCTTGGTGCCGAACCATTGACCTTTGACCTAAATAACCAGTAAGCTGAAATTCTAGCATGTACTTCCCAAATCGAAACTCGCCATATAGTTCCAGTAAACATAAGGGAATAAATCTTTTTTGAGCCAATAGAAAGCTCGTTGGCTTTTTGCCTGGTCCACGAATGCACCAAAGGTCTCTTTGGGTTCAAGACCGTACTTAAATTCAGCCAGGAGGAGTTCACCATATCCTGTCAAGAGCTTATACAAGATCAAAACATAGCATTGAAAATGGCTTCTATGAGCTGAACTTACTGGGCAGCTCGTGTAACCATCGTAGTGAGCACTGGCGGCTCGGCCTTGTTCAAGGAAGCAATAGACATTCTCCGCGACAACAGGAGTCTGTGCGGCAATCGCTGCGGCAGTCTTTGAGGTTGGCAAGGAAGAGCAGTCTCCAAGAGAAAAAACGTTTGCATATTCTGGGTTAGTGTGCTGCAAGGTTGTTGAGTCTACAGATACCCAACCAGCAGCATCAGCCAGCGGTGACTGCTTGATGAAATCCAAAGGGCCCATCGGAGGGGTGGCATGGAGAGAAGTGTAGAAGATATCAACAGTAGAACCACCGGACTTCTGGAAAGTAGCTTTGCGGCTTTTTGAATCAACGGCGACGAGGTTATGCTGGAAACCACCACCGATCTTCCTTTCTTCTTTCAGAGCATTGAGGACATCAGAGTACTTTTTCACGGCAAACATAGTGGGCATCCCAGTGAAAAACTCAACGGAAATCTTGTCACTACGGTTGGTGCGTCTGAATCTATCCCATGCCATCCACATGATCTTTTGTGGAGCTACAGGAGGTATTGAGCGTAACTCCCCGGCAAGAATGTAAATTGACGCACCTCCTGCACACTTAATTACACCCGCAGGCTGAGTGAAAACAGCTTTTCCAGAGTGAAGACCTTCAATATCATTCCAGACCTTGTCGCAGGTGCTGTAGGAATATATGGAAGATACCCCTGACGTGGAGTCTGCGAGAGCCTCCCGAAGCCCTTTGATCGCATTCCAATTAATCTGAAGTCCTGCAGCTACGACAAGAATGTCATAAGAAAGTTCTCGCCCAGAGTCTGTAGTGACTACTGATTTGCTAGGGATGAATGTTTGGACGTTATCTGAGATCAACGAAATATGTTTAGGTATAAGGGACCTGAGTGGCTTCTGGAAATCTGTTTTTGGCTTGAGGCCAGAACCCACCAGCGTCCTAAGACAGTACTTGAGTAAAGAAATATTGTTCTGACTAAGACACAACATACCATCCCGGCTGATGAGATTATGTCAACAAAGGTAATGTAGTATCTGATCATATAACTCCGTACCTGATAATAGTGAGATTCAGCTGCATCAACGACTGCTACATCTCCATCGTTCAAAGTCTTTCCAGCAGATTTGAAGCGGTTATAAATCTGATTTGCAGAATTCAGACCTCCAGTCCCTGTTGAGTGCAACCGATGAGATTGATTGTGCAAGGAAGTAAACATGGACACACCCGCTCCTACAACAAGGATTTTGAATTTGTCAGAACCTGTACAAGTGCTCCCATGGCGTTTCCACAAGAAAGTAGAACGACCGGTAACGACACGATACTGGTTGAACATGCCACGTTGGACCGCTTGCACAGGATGTATTTAAAATTTTTGCGATGGCGACAGAATGGGTCGGCAGTCACGCAGTGTTACAGTTGTCAACCCAGTATATGTATCTATGTCCCTTTCACCGAGGTTCTCATACAAAAATACTTTACCCCATCTGCTATGAACCACTTATCTCGACTCCCACTCATTCTCTCCCTCAATGTTACCAACTTCGAATTTCTCTCGTTCGGCTGGCCTTCCGACGAACCCTAGGCCTCAGATGACGATGCGAAATTCTCCCTACCACACACCATCTGACTTAACTCCAGTTTCGTCTACACCCAACAATCCCGGATATGCTCCTCTCCGCACACACACTCGTTCTCAGCCAACACGTATGTACGTTCTGTTCTTTTACAATAGTACAATCCTGAGAATTTGAAAAGTCACAATAGACGAGCCATCAGGAAATGAATACCCTATCTGGAACGCAGTGTCGAATGTCGCCAGCGTGCTAACAGTAAGCGTGAGCAAGGCGTGGAGCACCAATATTTCTGCTTTGTCCGGGGAAGGTGGGTACAATCGTGACGTAGGAAAATGAAGATATACCTGATCCTGGATCACAGAAACACCCCCAGGACAAGAATCTCGTTTGACGCGAGCTATGAAGGCTTATCATATAGCTCACGCTCAGAGTCCCTCAGATCTTCCTGATTGGCTTTTTGACGAACGGGAACGTCGAGTCCCCAGCAGGTCATCGAAGTCTGACGACAGCTCCGCTCAGTCTCAGCAAAATAACATCAGACAAAGTGCTGCATCTAGTGAACAACTGACATCAGCATCTGGCGAACAACAAACATCAGGATCGGTGTCCACTAAATCAGTTTCTACTCGATCCCAGTTGAGGGGAACTGATCGCTTAAAGGCAATGCGCGAGACCAAGCAGAGAATTCAGGAACGAGACGCTTCAAAGTTTCCAGCCAATCATAATCAGCAGGTTAATATCTCATCGTATCTGCCGAGACAGGTCATCCAGCCTCGAGTCGGGTTACCCTCCAGACCACAGCGATGATGTGTGATATCTGTTCGTCGCGATTTCGATTTTTGATTGGCAGATGTGGGTGTCATTCCTTGATAGTATTTCGTTTCGCCTATGAATAGGGTATTGTTACCAATATTATGCCTCACTCTCTCGTGCTTGACGACCAGCGTAGGACTGGCATGCTCAACTTGCTATGCCAGTGAAACACAGGGCAATTCGGAGTTCCTGACTCTTTGAACCAAATGATTGATACGGGACATAGCCCATGATACGGATGCGTTGGTGAATTAATATTATATTAATTCTATGCGCTGCCCCGATGAATTCAAAAGGAGTTACGTAACTGAAATATTGATTTGTAATCAGTATGTTGTTGTCACACTTGCCATGTTATGCAACGACATGTCGGTGTGTCTGTCTCCATGGCGGTCCCGATCTTCCCATGGCCAGTCCCAGTATAAAATTCCGGGCGTTGCAAGCCAAAGCTCCTTCACCCCTTTCCTTCGTATTCTCATTTTCGTTCTCTTCTTTCTCTCTTTTTCTTTGTCCGAGTAGATCTCCGCGAGGTGAGCATTCAAATGTATTTTTCATTGTATCCATTGACGATGATCCATAGATCGACCATTCTTTGCTCAGAAACTCGAGTAGTTGCCCTTTTTTAGTTTTCAGCTCAACGGCCATCTTTTTCAGCTCTTTTTCTTATCATTCGAAATGATCACATCTCGCGCTGTCATTGCTGTTCTCTTCGCTGGCCTCGCTGCTGCGCTGCCTCATCGCGCCAGGGACAGTTCCATCAATGAGCCTGCTGTTTCTGCTCCGGACGGTACGCCCGTCACCCAAGGTACACAGCCCATGTAAGCTGCGGTCCAAGTACTACATCCTTAAAGCGCTAAATCTCTGTTCTCTAGGGCCACTGCAACAGATGATGGTTCATCGGATTCCTGGTCTGGCTACGGTTCGAGTTCGAGTGTGGATTCGACTATGGATTCGACTATGGATTCGAGCAAGATGGTGGATTCTGCTACTGGGTCTATGGAGACCTCTGCAGAGGCCTCAATGACAACCGTCGCTTGGGGGTCCTACCAAACTCCAACCTACGGATCTGGAAGTTCTAACTGGGGAAGTTCGAGCTGGAGCAGCGGTTCCAACTATAATGATTGTGTCTCCCGTGAGTACCAGTCTCTTGGAGAAAGACTAATTCCTTGCTGACCTATCACTTCAGAGTGCCTCGCGCAATATGGCAATGCTCCTCAGCCGTGGTCTCCTCCCACTCAAACTTCGTCTGACAGTGGTAGCAGTTATGGATCTGGATCTGGTGCTACCCACACGGTCATTGTTGCTCCTAGTCAGGGTGTTCTCCGCTACGTTCCCTTTGCTGTGAATGCCTCTGTCGGTGATACTGTCAGATTTATGTGGAATGCCAACAACCACACTGTCACTAAATCGTCTTCTCTGGAACTCTGTAACAACACGGCTGATTCCCCTTTCACTTCCGGACTTCAGCTCAAGGACTTCGTCTGTGAGTGACGGTTGTTAAACTATTGTTTGATGCAGATGCAGATTGATTATCTCCAAGTCGACCAAATTGTCAATGACACTAATCCCACCTTCTTCCATTGCACTGTTCCCAATCATTGCCAGAAAGGGATGTTCGGTATAATGTGAGTATGAAAAATGAGCTAATTAACCATGACACTGATCTTGTTGCGTAGCAATCCTCCTAGCAACTCTGGTGCCGGTACCTCTGTCTCTCTTATGATGTCTAGCTGGACTTCGAGCGTAAGTGAATGATGGCCCAGCATCTGATTGATGGACTCAATATGATTGTTACAGAATCCCGATCTCAGCGTTTACGCCGCTATAACCACTAACTCGACAATGAACAACTCTGTTGCGTCTGGTTGGGGAGGTAACATTGATGTTGCTTCACTTCCTGAGTGGTCTTACTCCATGGTCGCCGAGAACGTCCTTTATACTCGTAACTTCTTGGCTACCAACCCTGATACCATTAAGGAAGACGGCACTGTCGATCTCAGCGGGTCGTCTGGTACTCCTTTGATGATCCCTCAAGACATTAGTGCAGCTTTGAACAACGCTAGTCCCAGCTCTGCCCTATCCATGCCTTCCTCGAGTCTTGCATCTGCCACTCCTGCAGGTGATTCCTCCGCGTCTGCAGCGCCGCAAGCTCCCAACGGTGCTGTGATCACTTCGCCCAAGTTAGCCATCGCCCTAGCTGCTGCTGCCAGCTTCTTCCTGCTATGAGCAACCATGAGTGAACGAGCGAACGAGAAGTGAGGATTTCGAGGGAAAATCTACTATTTCAAGGGTAGTTAGTGCAATCTTCTAGACCAGCGAGACGTATTTATTGTCACTTGGGCCGATAACAAACTGCTCGATGTCTCATGAGCTTTATTCGAATCCTTTTCACAATCTATAATTTTTTCTTATGTATTACGTCCATAGAAAATATGGTTTGATGCGATGCCCAACAGCAGAAAATAAAATGCTAGAATCCGAAGATCTTGTCTATTTCGTCAATGAACTCTTTCTTTTTCTCTTTAGAGCGCCTGGTAGCTGGGAGATCAGCATGTTTGTCCAGTCTCAGCGAGGTTTTGCCAGTGGTCGCCTTCATTCCAACAGACGGTTTTTTTGGCTCTAGCTCAGCTAGTGAGGCAGTAAATAGTCTACAAATTAGAATGATTTAGATGGACCTACGCTTTTGTCGTTTCCCTGATTTATCCACAGCCTCCGTCATTTTTCTTTCATGCTTTGGGATGAGTTGATATGTCAGGGAGGGAGACTCTGCCGGCAAAGCAGGGGAGACTAGGACAGGGAAAGGAGGTTGCCAGAATGCAGCAGTTCTCGACTTGTCTGTTGCTACGGAAAGAGAGGGAGGAAGCTAAGAACCCCAGAGAGTGAATTTTGCAAGAAATCAAAGAACATTTACGCAAAATCTGACCTCGAGTGAGATACAAAGTTCTGTAAGAGCCCCGGCAACCTCTTCCTGGGTTTCATGAATGACTTGAGCGAGGTAATGTAATCTACAAGATATCGCCGAAAGTGTGAGAATCAGTTGCAGGAACGCTCCTGTTTTCATAGCCCATTTAAACGAGCTGTTGAAATTGTTACTTAACAAATTTGCAGACATCAAGGTCTACGAACCAATAGGCACCCGTGAATCTTTGACAAGCCTGTGAGACATGAGTACGCCTCAATTGATCGATAGATATCCACTGTGAGGAGAACGGACCCTCAGTAGGAGTTGACAGATTGGAGTGAAAGTCCGTGTCGTCGTTCTCAAATCCCCAGCTTGAGGAGTGTGGGTCCAGGATCCCTTTAGAATATTTTGGCTCGAGGCATACAAGTTATTGTCGTCACAGACAAATTTAAAAAAATAGAAAACTCACTTGTCGTAACTTGTACTATCATAGAACGAATGGCGAAGCCGGTTCAAGATTCCGAGTAGGTCTAGCGAATCGATACGAAGGCAGAATCGTCGCATCTCCTCCACGTGTCTCCAGAATAGAGAGGTCCTATGCTGGTTCTTTCCCTTGTAATATAGCCTATCAAGAACCCGAGACTCCTCTCCCCACATCGTCAAGGTAGAGGATAGTCGACGGGATACCAGCTTGAGGCGTTTCAATGCCAAGTCAACATGGCCGTACAACGATGGATCAATCGAAGTTTTCAAAACCAAAGAGGACAGACCGACGCCAGACATTGAAATCCACGGTAGACAGTCTGTAAATATTATCCGGTCATCAGATATGATACCCACGCATCTCATTTGACTTCGGTCCCTGGGAACTGAACTGGTAATGGCTCAACCAGGTCAGGATGCCAAATTCTTCCAAAGGGGCAAGATTGAGGTATATTACCTGTTTCAATGTTTGGCTATTTTGACGATTTTCCCTGTAGGAGCTTCGTAACGAGTTGCAAGCTGCCGAGGCTAAGGACAAGAAATTCGTCAAGCGAAAGACGGTTCTGAAAAGAATTGTAGCTAACATGACGATGGGAAACGACAGTGAGCACCGAAATGCATACGCTGAATAGATCCATATATACTTTCTCTCTCCAGTGTCTCCTCTGTTCATCGACGTAGTCCAGTGCCTCGGAACACCCTTGCTGGAAATCAAGAAAAGTGAGCCTCTATGTCGATCAGGCAACGTCTGAAGATTCTTAGGGAAAATCAGTGGTGTACCTGTACCTCATTAGTTATGGGCGGTCGAAACCAAACCAGATCCATCTCGTCATACCACAATTTCTTCAAGTAAGGACATCAGAGCCGTGTTGAACTCATAATCTGATAGGATTACAGGATGTAAACGATAGGAATCCACTTATCCGTGCTCTAGCGATACGCACAATGTCCTATATCCCAATCCCTGTCGTGACTGAGTCACTCACAGAAAACCTGCGGCACTGTCTCAAGGATCGCGATGCGTACGTTCGGAAGACAGCTGCGATATGTGTAGCTAAGCTTTATGCTGCCGACCCACGGAAAGCGGAGAAGGGAGGCTTTGTTGAAATGCTTCGAGATCTCATGATGGACAGTAATGCAACGGTCGTAGCAAATGCTGTAGCGGCTCTCTCTGAGATTGGTGATCGACAAGACGGCGTTATTTTCAGGCTCAATATTGCTATCGCCAATAAGCTCCTCTATGCACTTGGGGAGAGCTCGGAGTACGTCATATCCTGGCTGATTGCTGCAGTTGGCTCACCTTTGAAAGATGGGGCCAGATATATATACTGGACTCCTTGCTACGCTATGTTCCGGAATGCCACGCAGACGCAGAACAGATGGCAGAACGGATAGTAGTTCAGTTACAGCACGCAAACTCTGCAGTTGTTTTAACTACTATCAAAGCTCTCCTATATCTGATGAATTACATGGAAAATCGGAAATTAATCGAGTTATGTTGCCGGAAGATGGGACCTCCACTCGGTGTGTATTCAGATACTTTTGGAGCAGTTGTAATTACTTGTTCATCACCCTCATCTCAGTTACTCTATTATCATCCGGTCCAGAGGTTCAATACGTAGCCCTGAGGAATATTTTGTTGATAATTCAACGCCGACCTGCCGTGCTGAAGAATGACGTCAAAGTCTTCTTCTGCAAGTACAATGACCCAATCTATGTAAAGTTGGCGAAACTGGAGATTATGTATAGATTGGCTCGAGCAGAGAACGCGAATGAGGTTCTTGCAGAATTACAGGAGTCAGTTCACATTTGTGCCTAGCCAGCATTCTTCCACTCAAAAAGTGAAAATAGATACGCGACAGAAGTTGATATCGACTTCGTCCGCAAGGCAGTACGATCTATTGGCCGCTTGGCCATCAAAGTCGAACCAGCGGCAGATAAAAGTATTGAGGCCTTACTGAACCTGCTTGACACCAAAGTGTCTTATGTGGTTCAAGAGGCTATCATTGTCATCAGGGATATCTTCCGAAGATATCCAGGAAAATATGAAGGAATCATACCGGCGCTCTGTAGTCACATGGACTTAATCGATGAGCCAGAATCCAAGGCGGCGATGATTTGGATTCTGGGTCATTTTGCGAACAGAATTGACAACGCTGATGAACTAATCGATGTTCTATTAGATGGGTTTTTGAGTGAGGCTGCTGAGGTTCGTCTCCAGCGGTTCAATATTTTGAAGCCATTTGACATCCATCTATAGGTACAGTTAGCCTTGCTAACGGCGGCTGTAAAATTGTTTGTTTACAAGTCAAACTCTGAGTCTGCCAAAGAACTTGTTCACAAAGTCTTGAAGTGGGCGACGGAAGACGTGGATAATCCTGATCTGAGGGACAGGGGATTCATGTATTGGAGGATGCTTGCCATCAATCCATCCGTCGCAAGAGAGATTGTTTTAGCTGAGAAGCCTCCTATCACTACTGACTCAGATAGAATGGATAAAGGTGCGCTGGACCAACTGCTTCTACATACTGGGACTATAAGCAGTATATATCACAAAAACCCTGAAGTGAGTGTACCAAATTTACCTTCAGAAGGACTCAGTTCGATGTCTCTTGTAGACTTTCATTCGAAATGCCGTAGGAAAGGCTCTTGTGGATAGCCCAGCTCTCAACCCGCACTCGCGGGCAGTTATGGCAACCCTCCCTCGGCCTCAACTGCCAGACATGCCAATTGTCGTGACTGGCCCTGGTCCCCGGGAACCTGGTGCACAGAAAAGGGATCTACCGCCTGTTTCTTCAATATCTAAGCCCCTCCCTCAGCCTGAGGAAACCACCGATGGCGACGATCAAGACTACGGAGTAGGATCTAACCATGAAGATATTTCTAATCAACCAAAACTCGACGATCCATATTCGAGTCTCGGAGATGCGTTCAGGGATTATTTGACTGATCTGCCGCAACCAATTGCTGCAACCATCAAGCAGAGGGACGTCGATGAAGATTTATTATTTTGATCAATTGGGCTTTAAAGGCGTTAGTGTCACTGTATCGTTCTCCGGACTGTACAACACGAACAAATTATATACTCCATTTAATAATTCAATAGCTAGGATGTAAGTCGTAGGGAGTTATAGTGCTGCTCAATAAATAAATCAGATTCTAAAACTTATTTTTGAACAGGGATAGTCACCTCTCCGAGCCCATACAACTTCTTGTGATAACTGATCCAAACGCCATCCTGACTTAGCATACCGTCGGTACTAACATTATCCGACGGATCATGTACGACAACCGGTGGTATACCCGCCTGTACAACATAGATAGGAGTGTTCAAGGCCCGACTAAGAGCTTGGATTTCGGGCTCCCCTCCCCAGACAGCCGTATTCTGAACAGAGTCACAATATTCCCGAAATTGCTCGGATGTCATCAAACCTGAGCATTCAACAGGATCCTCCGTAGTGGGTAGGAAAGGAAGGAAATCGTCAGGATGGGCCTTGATGTAACTGGCGGCAACTGCTCGCATAGTGGTATAGGTCGCCTGTGAGCGTGATAATTTCCCCAAAACCACTAGTTGGTCAGCGATGGCAGAATAAAGACAATGCCCATCCGCATCGATCTATACAATATTAGGCATTCGATGAGGCTGTAAAACATATTGGGTTGACCTGATATAGCTGACGTCCATACTGTCGACACTGACGATTGATACTTTCTTCTTCATCTTTTGCTTCCCTTTCAAACAAGGCTTGATTATTTACGTTAGTCTGTGCAATGTCGTGAACCAGGGCAGCCGTTCTCCTAGCCTTGAACCTTCAGTTTGATCAGTCAATAATGAATGGAAGCTTAAACAAAGCTAACCCGTCGTGCTTGAAACCGGTCTTTTGCTGTCCGCTTCGACTTTGCTTCCAGTTCGTTTACCTGATCTTCCAGTTGCATCTCATTCAATATAGTGGGGGATTCCTCTTTCACAGCTTGGTCTCTCGAGTCCAGTTGTGACAGGAGATCGTTCATGAGATCATCATCGTCATCTGAAACAGTCATAGGACTGATATCCGGTGCGTTCATCGTGAGCTTAGACTTTGCTTTGCTTTTCCTGGCCATTTTATAAGTAGGGGAAGTAGTTGACTGATCAATCGATTGCACCGCCACTAGCTAGTGCAGCACCTTAACTTTGTATACTTTAGCGATTACAGTGTAATCCCCTTTTACCTCAGCCCATCAGCTTATCCCGTGTTTGCAAATCAGTTACCATGACACATGTATCTACTCTTGCACGGACTCTTCATGATCTGAGCTCCAAGGCCGCCCAACAAAACGCCGAGCAGTTCTGGGATCAAGTCCAGTCAACTTCTGAGCTCCTCGCCAATTCCCTTCGCTCTAAGGACGGATCAGGTTGATACTTGTCTGCCGCTATACACTATGTGAAGAAATCTTACCTATCCATAGCGGATAATCATACCGTTCTGGGTCAGACAAGTCTCCCCCGGAGCATCAGGCTGCTTCTAACTATGGCCTTGAGAGATGCGCCGGTCCCGACAGGTACTAGGGCTGCCGCTGCTCTCGAACTGATTCGCGTGTCAGCAAATTTTTGCATTGACAATAGTAAGTTCTGAGGTACATTGCCAACTTGCAGTTAACTGAAACAATTACAGATGAAAACCGTTTGCATCTTTTAGAAGCCAACGTTATACAGATTATACTATCCCTATTGGAAGCATACAACGAGAGGATCCAGCCCTCTGGTCTACAAACCCAACTCACTGTGTTCGAATTTAAACTGATTCGGACAATCCTTGGGGCCCTCCTAAATGCGAGCTTGGACTGTGGTATGGACCATTCAACCAGTGGACCATTACTATGATGTTGATGATTGTAGACGAGATCAAGAGCAGACTTAACTCACTCGAAGCTGCTCAGACTACCCTCAGGCTTGTAGCGCAGATCTATAAACCTGGTTCTTGGATTGGGATTTCAGAGGATTCTCAGCAAGCCGTCGAGGAAGAGTGGTCCTTGCGCAGTATAGTTTCCAGTTGGGGTTGGAGGCTTGTTTCGGAGCTAAGAAATGTTAACGACGAAGGTGTGCTCAGATTGAAAGGATATCATTTCAACCTTCTTATGATTTCTAGCTGTGCAAATATTCACCATTGATGTTCTATCTTTACTGATACCGCCTCTCTTGGCATTTACTCCCCCCTTCGAATCTCCTACCAGTTATCCCTTCACCGGATCTCCGACTCTCGCTGCTCTTGTCGAGAGTGATTTTGATGCTCTTAAAGACGCCTGCACCCTGATCGAGTCTCTGTCATTGGATGTCGAGGACATCCGAATCGCACTAGCCCGAGGCCATTTATTTCCCGCTGAATATTCTGGTAATTCATATTTATCAGCTATCCTTGATTTTGTCGAATCAGGCGATTACCCTCTAACTTGGAGTATTCCCGAGCTTATTGATGACAGGGAGCGAACATGCAAGGAAAAAGAATTCGGTATTTGCAAGGCTGCTCTAGTTAAAGCCATTGTAGAGGTCGCTGGGGAGGAAAAAAATCTGGAAATTCTTTGGGAAGAATCAGCTGTGGAGCAACCAGGAGGCCGCTTTGTCTCCAGGATGGTCAATTGGATAAAGTCTTATGTTAAACAAGTCAACGACATGACGGAACAAATTCCGAGAGACGACCTAATTATTGTTGCTTGTTTATCGTTGGGCAACGTGTGTCGCCTCAGTAAGTTTTGACAGATTCGTGATCAAGTATTTCATAGCATGTAATCCAGGTTCATGTGCGACAACCCTTTTGGCACCTCCATATTCACTTACATCAACGCTCGCATCGCCCTTTCTCCTATCTCCAAAGACAGATCTTAAGCTCAAACACTCGGTACTTGGTCTTTTGAAGAACTTAATCCAGTCTGCTGGCCCTTCGCCCACGATTCAAGATGCTTTAAGCAGAAATGGAGTCATCTGGCAACTTCAAGAAAGTGGTGTCTGGAATGAGGGGTCAGATAGGATGGCTGATATCGTGCAGCTGAATGCAATTGGGGTGGTAAGGCATCTTTGTAGTATTGACAGTACGTACTCTATTTACACCTCTATTACATTTATTTACTCTCGCTTACAACAACTGTTGCAGTTGAACATACATTTGCCTTAACCATACCAGGTTCTGATTCTTCATCTCCCTCTGGCCTTGAACAAATCCTTGCTCTGGTTAGGCGGACTGATTCCGTCCCCATCAAGAGTGAAGGTACTCGAGTACTGGTCAATGTGATCAGATCGTTATGGGCAGTGGAGGCATCCAGTCAACCTCCCTCACAAGAACGGCAAAGGAACCGAGAAATAGCTACACGACTTGTACTGACTCAGGATTCAGCTGATATTTTGGCAACACTCCTTGTCCGCAGTGGCCGCTACCCTATTCTTACCAACGAGTGCATTTTGGCCCTGACACTTCTTTCGATGCATTCCTACGGAAGTATGTGCCGTTGTGATTCTTACCGATGACAGCACTGATCATTATTCTGCAGGTCAGCTGGTTCTGAGGGCATTGAGCAAACCCGCGGTTCCTGATAGTGTAGCTTCTCCCATTGAGCCCCTCGCTGCTTCGCCAACAAGCGACGTGAGCTCCCCCATTGTTACCTCTCCTCTCTCATCCGCTCGCCCAAAGTTAAATACTCCTCGACATGCTCTAGATATGCTCGTATTCATCCTTCGGAACGTCGATAATCCCACAAATTATCCTCAGGAAGTTCGTATCAATGTATGCTCATTGTTGTTGCAACTTACAAAACACACTTCGGACTGCGATCTCACAAGGGTCAAGGAGACCGTACGCTCAACCCTGGTAAAGTTGGCAAATAGGCTGCAGTCGGCTACAGGAAAGGATGAAAGGTTGCGGAATAGCATACAGAAGGTTCTATCTCTATGGAGTTGATTTGATGAACTAGTAGTCGTTTAGATACCCACGTAAGCCGGACCCGGTTCTTTAGTTCCCGTTTGTTCCCATGAAATCACGGATTCCGCCGGTCTCTTCAACAATTCGAGTTCGCTGAACTTGTGATTCTCAATGACTGGAATTACTGTCGATATCAGCGAAGGAATTGGTACTATTCAGCTCAACCGGCCTGGCACTTTGAACGCACTCACGCCGGAAGGTATGCAGAAATCCCGAAAGAGTTATTACTTAAAGTAAATACAGTCGTTTAGATTATGATGATTTGGCCACGGTATTGAGAGAGATAGACGAGAAAGACGACGTAATTGTCACTGTCCTCCAGGGTATTATTTTACAAGTCTGTATACTGATTCATGTACTGAGCTCATTTATAGCCACTGGCAAATGGTTTTGCGCGTATGCATCTATGCCGATGGCTATCAGTTCTGATGTTGATGGCATTCCAGGGGCACGAGTATCCTCCCCAAAGCTCCGAGGAAGGATCAAGAAAGCTTTGGTAGTGTCAGAAGATCTCTCATAAACAATACCGCTCTCACGACACTCGATTGCAGCAAAGCAGTAAGTTTACCATTGCATCGATGCATCGTTAATAATGACCCTGCAGTTATACTCGCACCGCAAAATTCTTGTAGCTGCATTGAATGGACCCGTAATGGGTGCGTTGATTTCCAAAATCTTAAATGACATGAACTCATCCGGTGTTGCTCAAGGCATCGCTGCAGGTATTGCCGTCGAGATGCCTGACAACGACATTGACCTTTGACCATGTCAATACAGCATTTTTAGGCCTCTTTGATTTCATATATGCCATGCCAAACGTGTGGATATCCACACCATTCACATTCTTGGGTCAGTGGTTAACGTTGCAGTTATTGGTAGACGTGCGAGGGGTTTACGGATGTATAATCTTATTCCCAGGGATTGTTGCTGAAGGGGGTGCTAGTGCAAGCTTTGCCAATCGAAGTGAGTCCACATGGCAATGGCAATTATCATTTTCCCCTGACAAGTGTCCAGTGGGTATTGCAAAAGCCAACGAAATGCTTATTTGGGGGAAGAAGAAAGAGGCCCAAGAACTGTTGGATTGTGGCTTTCTCAAGTTCGCATTCTTCAAATCGGTGGTACCTTGCCTAACAGAGCATGATCTCGTAGTAAAATCTTCCCGCAACAGTCGGTGGAAAAATTCCACGAGGAAGTTCGGAATCTTTTGAAGTCTGAGCTTGAGGGCCTTGATTCCACGGCTGTTTTGGCCACGAAAAAGCTTATCAAGGCGGGGCTGAACGATAGCAATGATTTCGATGCCGTTAATCTTCGTGAAAGCTACGGTAAGCCATGATTGCCCCAGGATTAGCACGTAATAATGATGCTTTTCTGTAGCACAAGCGGAGCGATTTGCAAGTGGAATCCCATTCACTCAGTTCGCAAGAATTGCCATAAAGGAGATTAGGCATAAACTCTGACATCTGTGGAGGCAAAAGAGCAAAGAGTATATTCGATGGTTAATATTGACCATTGACAGGATACTGTGTATAATATACCATATTTGACTCCGCGGTGATACGACTGCGGCGGGAATACCGAGGGCAGCCCTATCGAATGTGATCCAATTATTCTGATCGCTGCATCTATTTCATGACGTCCTGAACGACTCAGCAAATTCGACGAGGTACTCATGAGGTATTCATTTGCCGCTGTGTCATTGTGTGATATTAGACCCAAAACATGGAAATCCAAACATGGAAATCGGGGACAGTCCAAAGTAGGATGTGTCAGATCTTTTGTGTAATCGAGTTGAGGGCCTTAATCATCATTTTTGTCGAACTCGGAGTAGTGATATGTTACGACCTAGCCGATGTCCTTAAAACTTGGAGCTTGTGAGATCAGGGAAATGTTACTCTCTTGCAATTACATTGCTCTCGTGCTCGACTCTCGCTCACTTCTCACAATCATATCTAGTATTGGGGATGTCGCTGGCTTCTGTTTCTCGTTCCGTTGTCAAGAAAGTCTTGGCCGTCGAGACTTCCGAGGTATTTTCCGAATAGTTGCTTTTCGTTTGTGTAATCAGTTTCATCTATGTCAGGGTGTTGGGGCTCGTGTGCGACGGAGTATTGGTTCTATGGCCCTCGGAAATCTGAGTCCGTTCCTCATGCTAGATTACTTTCATGTTGCTGAAGGGGCTGTACGTCTCATTTCGTTTGCTTTATATTCTTGTTGAACATTTGGTAGGGATTTCCCGATCATCCTCATCGAGGGCAAGCGACTGTCACCTACATGCTCGAGGGGTAGGTGGTTCGATACATGACCAGGAGAGGGAAACCGTTTACGCTTCCTAGGTCAAGTCAGCATGAAGATTCGGCAGGACACAAAGGCACAATTAGTACGCTTACAGGTGCTATCCTCTTGTGTCTACGCTGAGCAAGTTCGATTAGGTCAAGGAGGCGTTCAGTGGATGTGTGCTGGTCGAGGTATCATCCATGCAGAGATGCCTGTACACGCCAAAGGAAAACCAGATCCTCGGGGACTTCAACTCTGGATTGACCTCCCAAAACAGGTTGGATTCTTTCTAGTGGCAACAAACATCTTTTGACTGATCAATTTATCTATGCAGTACAAAATGGTGGTAGGTTGATTGATTCCCCGTGCCAAAGAATGGCCCTTAGATTGTCTACATACAGGAACCCAGCTACCAGGAACTTGGTCCTGAGCAGTACGTATACAATACCTTCTCCCATTGATTTCAATATTCATATTAGCTGTATGCAGGATACCAACCGCTCTCCCTGAAGGTGCTGATGGACCTGTTCAAATTAAGGTAATCAGCGGTAAAAGTCACGGTGTTGAGTCACCTGTCAGACCTCTCGGCGGCTGTTGGTATTTCCACATCATCTTCACGAGCCAAGGATCAGTCTTTCAGGACATCCGTAAGCTTATTACTTTGCGTTCGGCAGTGAAACCTCTCACGGTTACTGTAGCTGTCGGTTGGACTGCCTTCGTCTATCGTAAGTAATTTTGTTGAAGCACGCAGGGAGAAGGCTCACTTCGTGCTTAGTCTGGAAGGGTACAGTTACGGTCGGTAACGAAACGAGATCAAATGAGGCATTTCACACCCTCGTTCTGTCAGCAGAAGAGGGTCAAACTGGTGTTAAAATTACAGCAGGGAGGGAGGGTGCGGAATGTATTCTGGTGGGTCATTCAGGTAAACAATAGTATTCGCTGAACAGATGTTAATGGATGTACTGGATCTGTAGGTCGCAGGAGAACCCCTGGATCAGACTATTTTCCAATATGGACCTTTCGTCATGACCACTCGCGAAGAGATTCAGAAAACTCTGATTGATTGTGAGTACTGATTTTCACTTCATGAGTGTCTGTTGATCGCAATGAAATGGTTGCAGACCAAGTAGGCACCAACGGTTTCGAAAAAGCCCATTCGTGGAAAAGTGAAATTGGAAACCGTAGATAGGACTTTTCTGAGCAATGCAATGATGACTGCATATGTTATGTTGTATGTTAACGCTTAGTCTTCCGTATCTCCTCTGTGTCAGTCTCGCTGACTTGTTCCATATCATTCCAAACTTCATCTTCCTGTTCTTCTGTCGTATCGACACCTTTACTCTCATCGGCTGTTTCGTCCCAGATGACAACTGTAGGCACAGTGGTAACATAAATTCTTTCAAGTACAGTACCCTTGTGATCCAAATTTTGACCCTCTCTACTGGGTGGAGGGGTTATAGAGTGTAGGCGAGCAAAGCGATCGTTAGCCGTCGAGGCCACTAGATTCGGTGATGGAGCAATTGAAGTTACTGCTCCTGAAAGTCCTGTCAATGAAGAAAATCAATGGCTACACTGGATCACACTCTTTCAAGACGACCTTTATAACCGTACAACACTCGTCCGTTGCGTAAATCAATAGAAAGTAGATTTGTTCCACGATCCGAAACGAAGAGTTCACTAGATAGGGGCAATTATTCGCGAGGAAGATTCATGGGGGGAAAACTCACTGTTCTGAGTATCCCCTTTTCACAACTTGCACCCCTCCAACTTTGCCTATGCCCTTCCATTCTGACACGGGACGGCGAGCTATTCTTGTATCGTATCGGTGGACATCTCCAAGTTGTGTTCCGGTAACAATTTGATGAGCAGAGGAGCTTGTGAGGAGATATTCGATTGAAGTAATTCTGACGGGTTGTCGGAGGCCTAGAGAGTCGTTTGCGATCTAGACTCCGGTATGAATAATTATGGAGCCCAGTGAATTCACTGAAAACACACGTTCTTGGCCCTCCAAATCTCGCCTGGAAAGAGTTCGTTATTCCGCTTTCGCTTTTTGGAAGCTGCTGCAGAGCGATTTAGATCGTCCGAACGGACTTGGAAGGCAGTCTCCATGTTCCAAACCGAGAGCTCAACTTCGTCCCCTCCATAGGCAAACGTTGTTGCATCTGGAGATATTTTCCAGTCAAACAGGCGCATGGGTAATGAAGTACGTTGATGTGTGAATGTTGTTTCCGATGTAGGGTCAGAAACTGCTGTAAGCTGCAATGCGCCATTCGAAGAACACGAATAAATATTACTCAAGATTTTATCAGACAAGGCGTTGACTGAATGTAAAGATTAACTCACTTCTTGCTAGTGGCAAGACCAACATATGAGTTACCCGGCTTAAAACGGGTATCCCTCCACTCCTCTGTAGTCGACGTTCTGTCATCTCCGTGGAACGTGGATAGTGTTACTGCCCCATCCGAGTAACCTGAAATGACCTACTCTTCGTTTGTTGAACAGAAAGTTATAGTAAAATAAAAAACGTACGGCTTTCGCGCCTCCAAGGTCTGGGTTCACTGCCATTCTCTGTACAGATATTTTTTGTTGTCCTGTGGGCCGCTGAGACAATGTTGTTAGCTTGTAATTTTTGCCATCCGCAAAGGGTTCATGTCGATACTCTAGGGATTTGAGGTACCCTTGTTCATCGCCAACGAGAAAGCAAGGCATGAGGAGGAAAGAGCACCGGCCCGCTGCCGGGCTGCACCGGGTAAGTCGGCAATCTCACACATTATGACTTTCCGTATACATGGATGTCGCCCTCAAAGAATTGGCCAAGCTTGAGAAGCTTGCAAATGCAAAAGCTCCTTCAATATCATTATCAAGTACTTTAGACAACATGCTCCAGACGTTATATCAAGCAAAGGAGGCAATGAAGACAGGTGACCTCAGCCCTGAGCAGTTTATCTCGCTCGCTCAGAGGATTGAAACGGCCAAGAAGGAGATTGACGACAGACAAAAAGAGGTGTACTCTGCTACTTCTCGGTTTGGAAAAGCACTGGACAAGGTGTGTAGGTTGTAGCTGCCAAAAGTACAGCATGTTAACTGGGACTTCAACGTATGTACCCTAGCGATTTCCGACGCCTTTACCAGCCTATTCCGATCTTTTCAGTTCAAAAGAATCCTTTGCCGCACTTGAGCGTACTATAGCTCTACACTTTTTGAGAACAGGTCAGTTTGAGGTCACAGAAACATTCCTGGATGTGAGCGTTTTGTGGCCGGCTTTCCTTCGAGCTTATTATCAGCGCAGGAATCTAGCATAGTAATATCTCCTGAAATTCGTGTGCAGTTTGAAGAATTGCATCGGATCTTGAAAGCCCTAAGAACACAGGATATTGGCCCCGCCCTTGCGTGCGTCCAAGTCCCCTGGCTTGGTGTTCATATTCTGACATGACGTACCAGTTGGGTCAGAGACCACCGAGACTTCTTAAATGTTCGATCTTCCCCTCTGGAGTTCTACCTCCATCGCTCACAGTATATCCGCTTGCTACTGTCTACCCATCCACCTGATCCTTTCTCCGCCATCCACTACGCCCGAACCTGCCTGCAACCATTCTTTCGAGAGCATCAACAAGAAATGTTGCGCCTCATGGCGTGCGTTGCATTCCTTCCCCTAGAAAAACTTCAGCTTTCAGCATACGCTGATCTGGCATCACCGAAATTGCATTTTGACCTGGAACCCTTGTTTGCCAAAGAATATTGTGCTAGTTTGGGTATGAGTCGACAGGTGCCCCTCAGAGTCGTCGGAGACCTTGGTGGTGGGGACGCTCTGGCGAGGATCGAGAAAGGGAGGAAGGTCATGAGAGAGAGAAAGAGCGAGTGGAGTCAGAAGGACGAGTTACCCGTAAGCGTTCTTCCCTCTCCTGCTGTTGCTCTTCGCTGATCACCCCATGTAGATTGAGATTTCTCTACCTCCAGAAAATAGGTATCATTCCATATTCGCCTGTCCTGTGTCCAAGGAACAAGCTACGGAGCAGAATCCTCCTATGATGATGGTCTGTGGACATGTCATCTCGAAAGACAGTTTGCATAAACTCAGTAAAACGGGAGGGTGAGTTGGCACTGTCACTACCTGATACATTTTTACTCAGTCGAAATTAGTCGTGTAAAATGCCCCTATTGCCCTAGTGAAGCCCCCATGAATCTGGCACTAAGAGTCTATTTTTGATAACGATTTTTTTGTAATTACTTGTAAACATTCTAATCTGATGGTGTCTAATTATTTCAACAATGATCAGATGCTGAGTTAGATCATTTTTGTCGAGTGCTGGGAAGCACGAGCCCTTTCACTCGAACAAAACACTATCCGAGTCTCATGGACGACAAGGCTACAAGGGCCTCGTTAGTTGAGGTTAAGTTAGTTATTATCTCCGTGATTCTGTTCATCTTCAGGCCAATGGCAATAACGTCATACTATCATCAGGAGGGCCTACGACCAGTTCTTCCATAGGGGATGGACACTGGCGAAGATGAAGGATGCTACACTGGGAGACAAATTGTTTTCTTCCACTGTACCTACAAATGGCTCTATTGGCATTCCAGGGAGGAGCATTGCGTGGAAGGTATGGCCGCACCTTTGGTACAGTCAATGGCTGACGAGACCATAGCTATTTCTGCTTGCGCACGAGCCGCTGGAAACATCGCCTGTACGGGCTGATGCGCTAGTAGAAACGGTCCGAACATCTAGAGAAACATACAAAGAGCTGTTACTTGAGAAGATGAAAGCACCAGATGGGAGTTATGACGTGGATTTGGTATTGCCAGGGACAGCCGACACTAAGGTGAAAGATTGGACGAGGAAATCTCATGCAAATCTTGTTGACGGTACGGGTGGAGTAGCTTCAATAACGATGGCATCGGCAGGCATGCACCCTCGGCCCGGTTCCTCTTCGAATCTGGAACTCAATAACCCTCTTAGTTTGCATAACGAGGTACCATGGATCGTCTTTTGCATCTTGTCTCTATCCAAACTAGCTATTTTTCTCTCTAGAATCCTTGGATTGATTGGTTCGCTTCGGTTGAACTGCGCAAGACCATATTGCAGGATGTTGAACGCACGTAGGTATCTCCATCTCTTTCTCTCGTTCAAGTCTCCTCGGTAGCTGAACTAAATTTTAATCAAGGTTCCCAGATATTGCGTATTTCCGCAGACAAGATGTCCAGCTGCAGCTCACTAATATATTATTTCTGTCTTCGATTCAGCGCCCTTCAATTGGCTATCGTCAAGGTATGAGCATTTAAAACATAATCAAGTGATCGCTGAACGAACAATCCAGGAATGCATGAGCTCCTGGCGCCGTTGTATCATGCGGTCGCATTCGATGCTTTCCCACAAGAAGAGGGTATCACCATTAATGCTGATCCATCCCTCAAAGATCTATGTTCGTCTCACTGGGTAGCAGCAGATGCATGGATATTGTTTGAAGCCGTTATGCGAGGTGTCTCAAGATGGTATGATTGGCAAGAATCCTCAGATTCCCACTTGGGCTTATCGACCACATCCGCCGCTACTGGACTAAGAGATACAAGCTCATCGCTTCCTGCTCACGTACATTTACACGACGGGAAGGGAAACTCGCAAGGTGGAATGAGGCCATACATTGCACCCATCGTTCAGACTTGCAATATCATACAAAGTACACTGTTGCGAACTATAGACCCTCAGCTCTTCGGCGCTATTCAAGGGACTGGGATAGAGCCCCAGATCTATGGGATGTGAGTGATTTCAGGTTCAATATTTCTTCAGGTCTGATATTTTGATTTAGTCGGTGGTTGAGGTTACTATTCACTAGAGAATTTAGTATGCCAGATGCACTCAGGCTATGGGATGGCTTATTTGCCTGCGATCCCAGTTTTGACCTCGCAGAGTGGGTTTGTGTTGCCATGTTAATTCGAATACGAAATGACTGTAAGTCATTGATCACTAATAGTCCGGCTGGTTACACTTAAAGATATTGGTTCACAGTGATCCCAGCTGATTATAGCGGGCAACTAACTCTACTTTTGCGGTACCCATCTCCACCAAATCCCAGTATATCGACTCCGCACCACGTTACTCTTTTGTTGCGGCAAGCTTTAGCACTTCAAATGGCGCCAACACCTGCGGCTGGTGCTTCTCTGACATTTGAGAACCAGACAATTCTTGAAATACCAGTTGAAATACCAACACCTGCCTCGTTGACAGGCCTTTCAGGATCTGGAAAAGGCCACTTCACTCGGCAACAGACATCCTCTACTCTGGGTCGAGATGGTTCTTTCGGAAGTCATAACCGACTTGCATCGTCGTCGTCTATGGGTTTACCGGAAATGATAGCACGAGGACTGATGGAGCGTGGAGAGTCGCTGGGAATCAATAAAACACTTTCAAGTGCGTTAACAGAGCTTAAGGTGAGATACTAACGGGAATTACCCAACGTATCAGAAGTTGATGCTTGAGAAACATCAGCGAAATATAAATATACCGGACTTGACCTTGGCGAAGCCAACAAGCAGAACTGAAATGGCGTTTCCTCTAGAAGACGAAAGGCCACCGCGAGAACGCCCTCCCTGGGAACCAAAGACACGGTTTGAGATGGAGCGTGACATGAGTCAAGTACGAGCACGGGACAGACGGATAGGAGATTCGCTGGGCTGGATTGTTGACGTACTACTGCAGGATGAGGAGACGGAGGACAAGGATCGTCTGAAGAAAGAAAAACGCGAGGCGATTGAGTCCCTTGCATATATTCGAGATGTTCTAATCAGCGAAGCTATGGAGCTTGAGGAAGATAGACTTGCACAGGCCAAGAGACAAACAGTGATCAGATCGGCACCGCCAATTGGACCATTCATGGTTCCTCCTGCACCCTTACCTGTGATAGACTCGCGACCAAAGAGGTCAGGAACTCGCCAGACGGGATCGCTGTCAACCAAACCGGTGATGCAGACGCTAACGACAACAGGTATAGAGGACCCAGTCAGTAGTGGCAGCTCGGTGCTAGCACCTTGGAATCATACACAATCAAACTTCTGCGAGATTACATCGTTTCCCGCAACAACCGCTAATTTACCGCGGCTTCCACCACCTACATCAAGAAACCTGAGGCAAATCGGAGAGCAGTCAAAGAATCAAACCACAGATCGAGGGGAAGGTGGCAGTTATGGCGATCCGTTGGGCGCGATGCGCTGAGGTATGCTGAGGAGGAAATACAATTTGTATAGCACTGGGGTGTAGAGCAAAACATACTATGTAATAAAACATACTATGTAATAGACGAAGGACATGGCCAGATAAAGCCTGAGAAAGAAATCACGAGGATAGGTCGCGTTCATCTCATTATTTCCAACATTATTTCCTGCCTTTCCTTTCCCCCCTGTCTTCCACTATGCTCAACAAAGCTTTACCGAGGGTGGTTTCTCGTGCCCAACGCTCCTTCCATTCGTCTGCTTCTGTCTCCAGAATTGTCGCAACGAGTCCAGCCAGGGCCCAGGAAACTATGGTAAGTCGTCGCACCCGTTCCGACCCTTTGTTTTTCATCCGCCTGATATGCAGTCTTGGGGATCTGGAAAATACCCCCTCATTGAACACGAGTATGACGCTGTGGTCGTGTAGGTGGTTTTCTTGGCGTTTGCATGTCGACGTTCAACTGATCTCGACTTCAGTGGTGCGGGGGGTGCTGGACTCAGGGCAGCCTTCGGTCTTGCCGAGGCCGGCTTCAAGACGGCCTGTATCACAAAGCTTTTCCCTACTAGAAGTCATACTGTTGCTGCTCAGGTGCGCTCATGCTCCCCTCAGTATCACATTCCGGTATTAATTTTCTCTAGGGTGGTATCAATGCTGCACTTGGTGTAAGACTATCACGCTTGTTTTACACACCAAAAATGTTCATATCTTGACGTAGAATATGACGGAGGACGATTGGCGGTGGCATATGTATGACACAGTGCGTACTGACATCGTCAGATGTTTTCAATATCCACTAACCTGTCCACCTAGGTCAAGGGTTCTGACTGGCTTGGTGATCAAGATGCTATTCATTACATGTGCCGCGAAGCGCCCAATACTGTCATTGAGGTATGGTATGCCACATATAGATTGATGTACTTGCCGGGTGTTAACTCTACTTGACTCAGCTTGAACATTATGGCGTTCCTTTCTCCCGGACAAAGGAAGGCAAGATCTATCAGCGTGCCTTTGGTGGCCAATCTCTCAAATACGGAAAGGGTGGCCAGGCTTACCGCTGTGCCGCTGCTGCTGACCGTACTGGTCACGCCATCCTGCATACTCTCTATGGTCAATCTCTTCGACACAACACAACCTATTTCATTGAGTATTTCGCTCTCGACTTGATCATGCAGGATGGTGAGTGTATTGGTGTAATCGCTCTCAACATGGAGGATGGTACTCTTCATCGCTTCCGCAGCCACAAGACCGTTCTTGCCACTGGCGGTTACGGTCGCGCTTACTTCAGTTGTACGAGCGCGCACACTTGCTCTGGTGATGGTAATGCCATGGTTGCTCGTGCTGGCCTTCCCCTGCAGGATCTTGAATTTGTTCAGTTCCACCCAACTGGTATTTATGGTGCTGGTTGCTTGATTACTGAGGGGTCTCGTGGTGAGGGAGGTTACCTTCTCAACTCTGAGGGTGAGCGTTTCATGGAACGTTATGCCCCTACCGCCAAGGACCTTGCCTCCCGGGATGTTGTTTCCCGTTCTATGACCATCGAGATCCGCGAGGGTCGTGGCGTTGGTCCGGAGAAGGACCATATCTTCCTCCAGCTAAGTCATTTGCCTCCTGAGATTCTTCGGGAGAGGCTACCTGGTATCTCTGAGACTGCTGCCATCTTCGCTGGGGTGGATGTCACCAAAGAGCCCATCCCTGTCCTCCCTACCGTTCACTACAATAGTGAGTTGATTCCTTCCAGCTTAGGCTCAGTCACTAAGTCGATCATCCGACAGTGGGTGGTATTCCTACAAAGTACACTGGTGAAGTTATCACTGTTGACGAGCAAGGCAATGACAAGGTCGTTCCTGGTCTCTATGCTGCTGGTGAAGCTGCCTGCGTATCTGTACACGGCGCTAATCGTCTTGGTGCTAACTCTCTACTCGACATTGTCGTCTTTGGCCGTGCCGTTGCTCACCACATTCGTGACACTCTCACTCCTGGCCAATCTCATAAGGCTATCCCTGAGGATGCAGGTCTTAGTAGTGTCGAATTCCTTGATACAATCCGGCAGGCTGATGGTCCTGAGCCCACTGCCAAGCTCCGGCTTGACATGCAGAAAGCCATGCAAGCTGATGCTGCTGTCTTCCGGACTCAACAGTCTCTTGATGAAGGTGTCACTAGGATGCGTGAAATTTACAACAACTTTAAAAATGTTGGTATCAAGGATAGGAGTATGATCTGGAACTCGTGGGTGGTTTACTTGATTATACTTTTCGCCCTGTACTCAAGTATCTGATCTTCTTCTAGTGACCTTATTGAGACACTTGAGCTACGTAATATTCTGCAATGTGCTATCCAGACCATCACCGCTGCTGCCGCCCGCAAGGAGTCTCGTGGTGCGCATGCTCGCGAAGATTATCCTGAGCGCGACGACCAGAATTGGATGAAGCACACACTTTCCTACCAGACTGACGCCGACAATCCAAATGTCCGTCTCGAATATCGCCGTGTTATCGACAAGACCCTCGATGAGAACGAATGCAAACCTGTACCTCCTTTCAAGCGTGTCTACTGATTTAACCTTGCTTGATACGGTATTGAGATGTAGCAGATGTCATTCACAAATGAACTGCAGTTCTCAGCCTAGCATATGTAGGATTTACTTAGTCACCATTTCATAAACTCAAGACAGTTTGTAAATACAAAATGAATAGGCCGTATCCAATCACGAGTGAAATCAAGAGAGAGGTTGATCCAGGTCATATCTTGAGAAGAACTTCTCGGGATAGTACCGTGCGCGGACGGTACGACCACCAAAGAACCGGCCATCAAGTTCACGCACGGTTTTCCATGCTCCTACCGGTCCTGCAAATAACACAAAAATGCGAACGATATCTTCAGGATTCTGTGGGGGAGGTTGAACGAGATGAACAATAACGCGCTCGACAGTCCCATTCTTGGAGCATTCGTCGCCTGAAACAATATCTCTCATTGAATGCGTATGTCCCGCAAATGAAAGGAAACAAACAAACCTATCTCTTCCCTCAATTCTTCATCTCCGGTATCTTCAGGGTCAACCATATTTGTCAAGACCACAACACGGCTTGATTCTCCAAATCTCTCCCGTTCTTCCTTTCCCTTCACGTCCTCATTATTATTAACGATCTTACCCATTTTCGCCAGAGCGTTTGCGCCGCCAGGAACATTCGGAGAGCTGAATTGGTGGCTTTTGTTCTTGACTTTGCTCTTGCCATTTTTACCCTTGCCATCTTGCTGGGAGCCCGAGCCAGCTTGCTCCATAATAAGAGGGTTGACAATACCCGATCCATCTACACCTAATCCTTGACCTTCTTGGTGTCCCCACTTCGCCATCATGCGCGCTGCAAAATTCTGGGGATCTGGTCGGCTAGGCAAAGTAGAAAGTCAGTCGTACACAGTACATAGGCAAAAAAATTATCCACCCTTTGGAAGCATCCTCTGCAATTGTACTCGATTCTACAGCCGTAGGCTGAGGAGCAAGAGTAGCTAAGGCACCCAGCCTGGCCGCGATAGCCACCGCTGCCTTTTTCTTTCCTTCGATGTCTGACACCAATGCACCACCAAGAGCAGGCGGCCCAGGAGGCGGAGGTACGGATGGTGGTGCGAAGGGATTAAATGAGAGTGGAGGAGGCGAGACAGATTTTTGCCTAGGTTGTTGGATCTGAGGAGATGGAGTCGGTGCTCTTTCTTGTATTGTGGTTCCTTGATCTTGTTGACGATGCATCGTGGAGATGGCGAGCCGACGTAAGTAAGCCTCCTCTCCAGTTTCATCCTGGGGTGGAACACGTATCTCTTGGTTTGCTAGGTTTTCCTTCTCATAAACCTGATTTTGGGCGGGCGGAGAAAATGGCCGGACACCTCTGGACATGGCGGTCCGCCGCTGGTAAGCTTCATCACCTGTCATATCACGGTCGGGTCCTGCCGGTGCCGGATCTGCTTTCATAGACCTTTCATCATCGTAATCGCGATCATGGTCTTTTTTATGATCATCTTTGCGACTCCAGCGATCATAGCTGTCTCCGTATCGCCCTACAGAGACCAAACTCATGCTTTAACAGGAACGGCCATTAAGGATGATTCGAGAGTACTTACCCGCTTTCCTTGGCCTCTCTTCGTCCTCGGAATGCGTATAGTCACTGTCAGAGTAACTGTCACATCGCCGGAAGCGTTTCCTCTCCTCGACTCTGCGTTCCTCAGCTAGTCTCTCTTTTCTTTCGATCCGGTCTCTCTGTTTCCAGATCTTGTAGTCATTATAGTCATTCGGCCTCAGCGGATCGTATTGCTCATAGGGATCCCAGAGAACGACAAGAGAATTCTTATTCTTTAACACAGGATCAATGAGCCCTGTGAGAGAGTTCTAGGAATGCTGACTAACTTTGTTTTTCTTCCCTTTCCCAGTGTTGCGTCTTTTCTGAGTTGTTGTTTTGAACCCATTTACGTCTTCGTCAAGTACCATACTGGGAGGCTTGACCTTCTTTCCCCATCCTTGCGTTGTCCCAGTAGGTTGTTGAATATTCGGTGGTCCACTCGTGTTGTCGTCATTCATAACCGGAGGGGAGAACATAACCGCGGTAGATGAAATGACAGCGACAGGGGATACATTTGAATTTTTCGCAACGGAAGCAAGGGGATTTGTTGCAACAACTGATGCACCCGCTGGGATGCGTGGTGCAGATGGCTTGACTTTGGCGTTGGGGCGTCGAACCGGAGCGAAAGCAAGTGCTGCTGACCAACCTATTCGAAAAAAAATACCCAAATGACCATCAAGATAATCAAGATGGGAAACAGGACGGAGACCACGTATGGCGATTGAGAAGGGCACGAAGAGCGATATTCAATAAACAAATTCTTCGGTTTTATGGAGGACAGATGGAGATACCGGCTGAGGGTTTGGCAGCAACTGCCGTCGATTCTGGAGCTACTTGGTTCCGAGTATCGTTATCTGTTTGTTGCACAACAGATGCTTGGACAGCAGCGAGCTTGGGACTGGGAGCTTGGGGGGTGGAGGAGGCAGAAGAAGAAGCAAACTGCTGAGAGGATGGAGGAAGAGATTTTCCTGAAAACTGAATGCCGCCGTAAAGGCCGCCAGCACGGCTTGTCATGGTGTCAAGAAGTAAGGACAATGACCAACGCGACGGCCAACTCATTGTTCCAAAATTCCCAGCACGTGAAATTTGCCACGAGTACAAATAATGTGAATAAAAATAAACCCCTGTTGGAAATAAACACAGATTGGTAGTTGTCATGACATGATGTCTCGGTCAAAATATTTTTGCTGCACGTCTCGACTAAGTACATGGACTGCAAAGTCGCCAGCATCTACCATGGCCCAGCCGTTAGCCATTTGCCGTTTGGATTTTGAGGCCATTGGAAGGGGAGGCTCGACAGTAGCGAGCTTGATATCGTAGCATACGTGAGATTGAGTATATCAACTATGCTTTACACGTACCGTTTTGCGAATCATCCGCACGACGGATTCAATGGCTCCTCGATTTTCTGTTCCTGCTTTGACCTGTTCGTGTTTTCAGGGCATGTTCCTCTACAGTTGGGAGCGACACCCACCTGAGCTACTACAGTCCAGCTCCAGATGCTCCCAGGTACATCAAACATCGATTCCCCTGCGTACGTCGACCCACGTTTTCGTCGACCCTGTGGCGCTTTCAAAGGCAGTGGAGGCCCCAATGGGATCTCCTTGGCACGACTAGTCACGAGCGTTGAGAGGTCCAGGTGAGCCGAGCGGGACAAGGCTGCATGGACGAGTTTGACCACTTCAGGAGCATCTTCGGGTGGTGGTGGTGCAGATGGTGCGGCATTTTCTCGGATAGACCGTTGAGGATTTTCGTATTCCTGGTCTACAAACCAGGGCATGAGGGCTGTATTGTCCGTCGCCAAGGCCCTTTTGCAGCACACAGAGGCTCTCCCAAGTAACGCAGGACGAATCAGCGTTATTGTATTCTGGAAGACCATAAAGGGGAAGAAATAAATGGGCCCACCCAGGTTTCTTCCCAAACACTGCCACTGCCATGGGTGCACGGGTAGGGATCGTTGTCTGCATTACTTCCTTCTTTCTCGGTCAGTATTGTTTTTCTGTTTTTGTTTTTGACCCCCCGTCTTAGCTTGGACTGTCCAGGCGCACTTTTCACCCACTGGATCGTGGATTCTCTTACCTTGTGGAAGTCTCCTGTCACAGATGAGCACCTCTGGACAGCAGCCTCCTACTACTCTATTCTCACAAAAGGCCCTCCAGAGAACCTCTATCTCCTCTTCGCTGTCCTCCTTCTTGGTGGCATCACAATGCTATGGAGCTTTGGCGACGGTCAAGCTGGGAATTTGATGTTTGATGGAGGTAGCATCTGTGCGCAACCATCATATATACGTTTTCTGTTTCCGAATTTCACTTAACCCTTGCTAGTCTTGTTCGGAACGACGGCAGTAGTGTACATGTACACTGTTCTCCCCAGTATGTTTTTTTCTTTCTCTCTCTCCTCAAACAATAACAACTTGGCAAAAGGCATTCTAGCCCGCTTCCACTCCCTTCCTTCTCACGGTCTCAAAGACCCATTCCCTCGATCTCTTCGACAAAGTACGCTCGACCTTGCATCAAACAACCTCATTTGCAGTGTTGCTCTCACTGGTGTATTGGCACTCCAAGCAGGGCGTTTCTGGGCGGAAACATCTGATAGCGACGATACAGAACTTGTTCTTGTTGAACCATCTGCGCAGCTCAAAGCACTTCACGTCGGGTGCACTGCGCAATAGCTTATATATACCCTCTGGACATTGATATCACGCATCCATGCTTGTTTATCTACATAAGTGAGGGGTTTATGCTAAGTCTAAATTCTATTGGTCCTGGACGATATCTTCCTTGCGAGGCTTCAAATTGGAATTCTTAATCTCGCTCCCCTGTCCGAGAATGCTCTGAGCTTTGTCATCCACCAAAATTCCTAATCCTTCCTCCCTGACCAACCCAAGAACATGCTCCAATTCTACGAATCCATCCTGGTCTACATCCAATTTCTGAATGACAGCCTGAACAACATCTTGGTCAGGCTTATGTTTGATGACATCCAATGCCTTTTTCAAATCGTCGATAGAAATCCGTCCCTGGGCATCAGCGGAGATCATTTGAAGCGAGCTCCCGACTTTGGTATCGTACTCTTGAAGTTGACTATCAATTTTAGTGAGCATGCTCCGAATGCGCTTAGTCAAAGCCCCAGAAGGGGATTTGGGGTCTTCTTCAGCTTGAAGGTTCTCTTGCATGAGTGCATGCAGTTCATCACGTTCTTTGAGGACTGAAGATTTCGAGGAAAGAATGGAGAGGGCTCCGGCAAGTTCTTTAAGTTGCTCAGTTGTCATACGTGCATCGTCAGATTCTGGAGCGACCTCCGGTACGAGCTAGGCAAGACCTGGGATAAAACATGAAAAATTGGGGGGAAAAAGAACACCATACCTCAGAATCAGGCAACAGTGATTGGGCGGTGTGCGTTTCTGACTCGGCCGCCTCTCTAGCTGCGCGCCTGGCATCCTCCTCTTTCTGTTCCTGTTCCTCTTCATCCTCAATAAGCTCCTCCTGCTGCTGCAAGACTTCCAACTTTTGCTTATAACTGGCTTTATCATCAACCTCCAATTCTGCCTCATTAAGCAGGTTGTCAGGTAAGCCACACAAGACGGCTTCCAAACTCTTGATGATGGCGGTCTTGCCATCCTCATCGTCTCCGGGTTTGCGGTCAAATTGGAATGCACGCCCAAGAACAAGTAGGACGCCGGAAACGCGGTTATGAAGATGAAGTTGGATCCAACTGCTGAGTTCTTCACGGAGTCGGGCGGGGGACACACCAAAGGTGCGAATACCTCTGCTTTGACATGCGGCCTGGAGCTCTGGAACGGAAAGCTCGTCTATGCCCTCGGTATAGATGAGCTGATCATCTCTGCGTAAATTGACGAGGCGGGAACGAATAGCACCACGTAGAAAATTGTCTGTGCCAAAGGCATTGAGCCCCATGTACCTGGACATGGACACCAGTTGTGGACGGGAGAGGTTGTCGAGGGTCAAATCGTCATCAAACAATTTTGCGACGTTGATGACATCGTGGGTGGAAGGGGCTTCACCGGTGGAGCGGACTTTGCGGAAAAACTCTTTAAAAGCATCGCTGCCGACGATATGAGAGTTGGCGCGGAGGCCTGACTCGCGGAGAGTTTCCTGGAGGAATTTTGCCATGTCGAGCCTGACTCGTAAAAGTTTGCGTTGTTTTTCCTCTGCTGCGAATTTGTCTTCAAAGGTGGAGGGAAGCATGTTGGGAAACAACTTGAGAGCGACGGGGAGGAGGAGCTCCATGAAGGGAACGATGACGAAGACCGAAAAGGGGACAAGACGGAGGAGATCCTGGGTTGTGCGCCTGAGTTGACGGCGTTCACGGCGAGTGAGGATTTCCCCATGAAGAATTTTCCACTGCAGACGGGCAGAAATGCGGACTTCAGAGACGAGAAGCTTGGAGCCATGCCAGTAGTGCTGGGCCTCGTGCTTGACTTTTTTCCACACACGGGTGCTGAGGGGAGCAAGAGGTCCTGGCTTGCCATTGTCTGTGGACTGGAAGCGGTGAGAAGAGGTGGTACGAGGAAAAGAAGGAATAATAATACGAGGACGAGGAGAAGGACGAGGAATAATATAAAAAGGAGGAATACGAGGAATCCGGGCAATGCGAGCACAGGACAACATCACTCGGCCTCTTGTTTGGCCCTGTTGTCCTCCATGTCCACTCCCTTCCGAGCTGCCGAAAAAAAATTCAAGGACAGGTCTCTGTCTCCCGACCTCCACACCGTCCTCGACCTTGCCCGAGCTGATCCTGCCAGGGAACATGAAGTCTCCTCTGGCCGATGGCTTGGGAGCCCCGATGCCCGATCCTGCATACCCGCGGGCCTTGACGCAGTCGCCCTCCACAGCTTGCCTGGTGCGCTCATCCCTCCCATCCAGCCATAGGATCTTTGACCCTTCGGCCAGGCTTGGTCATTCTCCCTTCGTTTCTTTCTCACCAACACCAGCGACAACTCGTCCGATGGGCCCTTGATCATGCAAAGCATCCAAATGACACCAACCTGGACATCCATTATCTAGTCCCTCCTCAAGGTATATGGAACGCCCATCTGCGGTCCAGTACTCAGTTTATTGCCCCCAAGGCTCCTCGGCTAGCACAGGACTCGGGCCAACAGGGTCCCCGGCAGCTCATCAGCAACACTCCTGCCTCTGCGGAAACCATCTCTCTGATCATTTCGACCCCCAAACCTCCCCCGCCACCCTCTCCCACAGCTCAGCCCGCATTGCCCTTCGCTTTGTTATACAAGCTCCGCTGGGCTAATATAGGCTGGTTCTATCATTGGGGCGTCAAGCAGTATGACTTTGCCAAGGGAAAGGGCCACATCGACTCGAACCTCCGCGACCTGTGTCAAAGTGCAGTCGCTGCCGTCGACTGGGATGCCATTTATAGCGGATCCGAAGCTCAGTGGCCTGACAAACGTCCAGAATGGAAGTTTTGGCGAGAAACATACGGTGAGCCTCAAGTTCGAGTTCTCGTGGTGTGGGCGTTATTGACATGCCTCCCACCCCAGAGCCAGATGCTGGTATTGTCAACTTTTATCAAGAAAAGGACACCCTCATGGCTCATGTCGATAGATCAGAGGTGTGCGCTACCTCTCCCCTCGTGTCCATATCGTACGCCCACAGCCAAAGACTCATAGCCTATCCCTATTCTTACTCACCATGACCCTAGACTTGGGTGTGCTGCTGTATTCCTTGTAGGTGGCCAGACCAGGGATACAGAACCAGTGCCGATCCTTTTACGCTCAGGCGATGTCCTTATCATGTCAGGCCCTGCTTGCAGGAGAGTTTATCACGGTGAGTCTTGGTCAATTCAACCATTTGATATTCATGCACTGTCTAGGTGTCCCCCGAATTCTGGAAGGCACGCTCCCTCCTCACTTCATGTCAGGACTACTTCCAGACAGTGAAAGAGAATCTTGGGCGCCGTACGAACAATACATGCGTACAACCAGAATTAATGTCAATGTCCGCCAAGTCTTTCCAAAAGACTTTGATCCTAGCGTAGCCACACAGGGAAAATAGAGATGTTGAAACTGAGGGTAGTTTAAGCCATTCTTACTGGTTGTATATTACAGTGTGCTTGAACACAAAGTCAATATCGAAATATATATATATTATTAGCAGAGGAAAATATCTAGGCTGGTTCCAGCTTTGAGTTTCTTGGACAGATTCATTAATAGAGTTTGAATAAGTATTTCCATGTAGATAAATACTATTATAAATTTCCATATTCACAAATAATATGCATGTTAGGGTGACTAGGTGAAAGTATTGAAGAGGTTTTGAAATTCCAGGAAATCCTAAGTATATTGTAGTATATTGTTTTTGACATACCAGTTACACAAATCACCTCCCGAAAATTCTAAGAGAACAGAATGGTCATGACCCACTCAAAACCTTTTATTCTGATTTTACTTTTATTTTCCCTTGTTTTGGTAGAGAGAGATACAATTGTTCCTCAAGAATAACAGAGTCATGACGACAGACAACAGGATCACAGCCATCCTTTGCAGACATCTATGCCCAGAAGAAATTAGACCAAATGGAAGACAAAGAAGATATCTAGGATTGGGAAGAGTTTGTCAGAGAAATCAAGATAATATTTAGCAACAAGAGCAAGGCAGCAGATGCCAAATGGAAGATTAAGACATTCAAGTAGAGCAAGAAGCACATTGCCAACTTTATGATCAAGTTTGAAGCATTAGCCATGAAGGCTGAAACAGATGATATGCATGCAATATTCTTATTGAAGAAGAACATCAGAATGGATATTATCAAAATGATACCAGAGTATCCACCAATGGCAGTACCAGAAATACTCAGAGAATGAAAGGTGGTGATCACATTAGTTGGTTAGGGATACAAATCTACAGAAAGTTGACAAGACTATAGAACAAGCATAGAAACAACCTATGGAGGAAAAGACATACCCATGGATATTGGAAAGACCAAGGATAAATTTGATAAAGATGGGAGACCAAGATGTTTTGATCACAACATATATAGGTACATGGCAAAGAAATGTCAAAGGTGTTACAACTCAAAGACCTTAGAGTGGATCAATGAATAGAATCTTGTATTGGGTTAACACAAGAAAACTCAATAGAGAACTCTGTACAGGATTGTCTACCTTATATACTTAAACTCCATGGTCTATGCTAATTACTTCTAGCCTACCCTAAACAGCCATGTGTTTGCCTTAAGGTCAATATGTGTTAAACATGTTGTATGATATCATCCTTCCAGAACCTTCTATGCTTTCCATATGACACATGACCATGACTGTGTCATGTGATTGATGTGGGATGGTATAACAGTGATGTCACATTAACCCTAATTCTAAGTCCCCAAAAATAAAAATAAAAGAAAAGAAAATAACAAATGAGAAAAGAAAAAATAAAATAGTTAGAGTCCACTGTCTTGAACTCTGACAAAAGAACTAGAGTATCCAAGAAGAATCAGATGAAGAAAAAGACAACAAGCAGAAGGATTTTGCCAAAGGTTTGGAGTAGGCATAATATGATGAACCTCTATACATAATTCCCAGAATTGATATGTTATTCCAAATTGATGAAACAACAAAGAGAGGGAATTAGATGTGTAAACCAACATCAAGATAGCAAATAGGAAGAAACTACAGTTACAGGCACTAGTGAATTCAGGATGTACCCATACAGGAATCAACAAGTAGCTAGTGAAAGAAGAAAAAATCAAGATAGAACCTATGGACAGATCATTCAAGGTTTTTAATGTAGACAAAACCAAAAATGGAGAAGTCACAAGATTTACACTATTAGAAGTCAAGATTAATGAACACAAGAAACAAATTGACACAATGGTAATGAATTTAAACAGCATGGACATGTTTCTAGGATATGACTGGTTAGTTAAACACAATCCAGAAGTAAATTGGAACATGGAAACTATATGGTTTACAAGATGTCCAAAATACTGCAGAACACAATATCAGGATATATTGTTCAGAAACCAAAAAATACAGCTAATAGATAACCAGGATAAAGAACAACAGAAAATAGGAAAGGAATCAGATCCAACAAATCCAGAGGATATCCCAGAGTACATTTGACCATTTACCTCTCTGTTTAACAAGAAGAAATTTGAGAAACTACTGGAAAGACAAGAATAAGACCACAAAATCAACTTAACAGAAGATGCATCTAAAGAGTTAAATGCCAAGGCTTATACAACAACAATAAACAAAGACAAGGATTTGAACCAATGGCTAGATGAACAACTTAAGGCAGGATTGATAGTAGAATTGAGTTCAAGATATATAGTACTATGTTTCTACATTCCAAAGAAGAATGAATTACTATGACTAGTACAAGACTACAGAAAATTGAACCAACATACAATAAAGGACAAAATGCCACTACCATTAATTGGAGAAGTAATTGACAAGCTCAAAGAAACAAAGTACTTCAACAAGTTAGATCTAATCTGGGGTTACAACATATAAATCAAGGAAAGAGATGAATGAAAGGCTACTTTTCTAATGAATAAAGAACTCTTCAAATCAAAAGTCATGTACTTTGGATTATGCAACTTACCAGGAATATTCCAGAAGATAATGAATAGCATTTTCAGAGAATTATTACATAAAGGAATATGAGCAAATTATATAGACAATTTTGTTATACCAGCCAAAACTAGAAAGAAACTTGAAGAAAAAACAATTTAATTTTTGAAGATAGCAGAGAAATACAATCTCTGTTTTAAATGGTCTAAATGTAATTTCAATGTGGAGGAAATACCCATTTTAGGAGTGGTAGTTGGAAGAGAAGAAGTTTAGATAGAAAATAACAAAATTAAAGTGGTCAAGAAATGGAAAAATTTTATCAACAATTTATCAAGAGTTTTAGTCATATGGCAAAACCTCTCAATGAACTCAAAGAAAAGAAAGAATGGAAATGGGAAGAAGAATACCAAAGAGCATTTGAAGAGTTAAAAGACAAGATCACAAGTTAATTAGTACTTGCTCTTCTGTTACAACCTTAAGCTTGGCTCAAGTTGCAACTTAGATAAGACTTAAGAGTAGAAAAGATAGATGATCAATTGATAAAGTGTAAGGATACAAGATAGTATCTACAGCTATATATACCTAGAGACCATGAGAAATACATATAATAGGAATGAGAAATATATAAAGAAAATGTAAGGAAGCCTTGACTACTATATGAGGTGCTGACTGATTATTCATAAAGAAAACATGTGGCATAGCCAATTATTGAGTCATAATGAAAAAATCCTAACATTTGTTGTCTATAAGCAAACTACCTGTGAAACATAAGGCATTGATCATAATATCTTTCAAAAAGAAATGGAAAATTCAGGGTGGGAATAGATACTTTAGAACATATAATTGGAGGAGTCTTATTCCAAGAGCAAGAAGAGAAATAAAAACCTATTGCTTTCTTATCAAGAACAATGCAACCAGCCAAAAGAAATTATGAGATATACAACAAGAAATTACTTGCTATAATAGAAGCTTTGACAAAATAAAGATAATACTTGTTGAACACTACAGAAAAATTTGAAGTTTGGACAGACCATGAAAATCTCAAATATTTCCAAGAACTACACAAACTCAATGGTTGACAAGCAAGATAGTATCTGAAGTTGCAAGACTTCATATTATAACATATCCATATCTTAGCAAAGACAAACATGAAAGCAGATGTTTTATCCAGGAAGAATCAAGTAGATATGACAGATGACAATAAAAATGTCAAGTTGCTTAAGAATGAACTATGAACAAGATAAGTCAGTATGAAAGTAGAAGTGATAGTAATCAGAAGAAACTGAGTGGTAAAAGAAACTATATTATTGGAAGAAATTAGAAGAAATCAGACAAGAGAACAAAATATTCAAAAGAAATTAAAAAAAGATAATGGACAAGTATGGGAAGACAATGGAATAGTCTATGTCAAAGAAAGAATTTATGTTCCAAACAATAGAAAGATATAAGAGCAAGTCTTATAGAAAAATCATGATTTAGTGGATATAAGATATCCAGGACAACAAAGAATGCTAAAGTTAATCAAAAGAAACTATTGGCCAGAGATCAAAGGAGACATTAAAAATATATTCAAGGATATATGAAATGCTAATAGAATAAGGTTTAATATATAAAAAAAGCAGAAAAAGTTCATCCATTGGAAATACCAAATAAACTATGGCAAGAAAATAGTATCAACATTATTGGACTACTACCAAAATCAAATGGACAAGATACAATAGTGGTTATAATAGATTAATTCACCAAGATAATTAGACTTAAAGCAACAATGACAACAATATTATCAAAAAATGTTACCAAAATCTATAAGAATGAAATTTGGAAGTTACATAGAGTTTCATGAAAGATTCTCAGCAACAGAGGACCTCAGTTCACTTCAAAATTCATGAAAAATTTAACAAAGGCATTAGGAACAAAAAAGACATTATCTACAGTATACCACCCTCAGACAGATAGTCAAATAAAATAAATAAACCAGGAAGTTGAAGTATTTCTATGACATTATGTAAAATATCAACAGGATGACTGAATAGAATAACTATTAGCAGTGGAATTCCAGTACAATGATAAGAAACATACAGTAACAGAATATACAACTATTCAAACTAAACTTTGAAAGACATTCATAGAAAAGAGACCTAACTATCAAGATGGAATTGCCAAAGTTAAAAGAATTTCTAAAAAGACTACAGAAAAGTTGGGATAAAGCAAGAAGATCAATAGAAATGGCAAAAAAAGCTATAAAGTAGCAATTTGACAAAAATAGATAGAATCTACAAGGTTTGAAGATAAGAGACAATGTATAGTTGGAAACCAAAAATATCCAATTGAATTGACTCTTAAAAAAGCTGAACTAGAAAAGATATGGACCTTTTAAAATCTCAAAAGATAGTAGTCAAGGAGTATTTCAGCTAGAGTTATTAGAAGGATAGGTGATTCACAGCATGTTCAATAAAGACCTGCTGACACAATGCAAAAAGCCACAATTCAAAGAACAACATATGGATACAGCTTCACCACTAGATATTATTAATAGAGAAGAGGAATATGAAGTAGAAGAAGTCAGAAATCACAGGGAACAAGGATGTAGTATCCAATTCTTAGTATATTGGAAGGGATATGAGAATGAGCATGACCAATGGATATTTGAAACAAGGTTACCACATGCCAAAGAGGTAATTGAACATTACTGGACAAGGATTTTGGGTCAAAATTTATAAAAGAGGAGGGTAAAACCTTAATTTGACATCTCAAGTTTACTAAACATTGAGAAATCAATCCAAATGGCCTACCAATTTACTACTGTACCTATCTCTCCTAATTTCTATGTTTCTTGCACTGTCAATAACATAGATCTGATTATTACATTAAACAATGAAAAGAAGGATTGTATAAAGAAGTATCACAGGATTATCAAAGGATTGAAGACTATGGTAGACATTCAACTTCAACTACAAAACATAGTTCAGTTAGCTGAAGTCACAAATACTCAATTGGCAGAAATCAAGACCACAATATTACAAGCAAGTGATATATACAAAATACAAACAGCAGGAGATTGAAAGATCTATAAGACATCATTTAAGAAGACATGGAGAACCAAGTGCATTATATTTAAGTATTATTAGCTGATAAATTGGATAGATGCAAAAAAAGAAAATCAACTAGTAGAGAAACATATCAAGACAATCCAAAATATATACTAGAAAACACATCAAAGTATACTACAACCAATGATAGTCAATAAAGAGAAACAGAAAGAAGACAGAGTACAAGATGAAGAAGTATTTTTATATAAACCATATGACATATCATCAAAATATCATCAAAATCAAGCAAATCAAAAACCCCTGAACCTAAATTTATATAAAATGAAGTAATCAACCTGGAGAAAGCTATGGTACTAATGCAATCACCAACAAAAATGATGTCATTCTATCCACCACTGAACTATAAAACTCTTTGACCTAATGGAAAACAAAACAAGCAATATTAGAAAGAAATTGCTGTAGGATTTATAAAACAAAAACACAATAAGGTGAGGATTTTCCATTGAAATGTATACTAGAGGTCTACCACACATACCTTACTTCATTGCTCTAACATTACAAAGAGAGATCATTATAGAACCAATAAAAAAGATGGTTACATCCTATGTGGTTGGAGATTTAGCATTGATAGACTAGTTTATGAGGACATGAATGCTAAACTAGTGATATTGTTATAATCAATACTTCATGGTACACAGGTGGTTGCTTCATGGACAACAGATGTTGGAGTTATTTTTCTATAACTCAAAGATCAGCTATGCTGTGTGTTAACAATGTGTAGGATCAGTCAGTGTCTTATGTACTAGTAGAGACATCTTCATGTTTTCTGACTTATTTCCTCATTGCTAATGTATATATTCCTCATGGTCTTTAGATATATATAGCTGTATATACTATCCTGTATTCTTATACTTTACCAATTGATTATCTTCCCTTTCTCTACTCAAGTCTTTGCCTGAGTTACAATCTAAGTTAGTCATGTGTTATCTGAGAACATAGAAGTTGGAGTTGGAATGACCTTAGGCTTCAGCTTATATGCTGTATCTCTACAAGTCACATGGGTTATATATTTTGAAAGAGGACTTGATGAACTTTTTAGTAGATTGGGACTATCAGAAAATGACAAGGTATATTGTTGCTAACACTAGAAGAGGATGTCAGTTGTAGTTAATTTTCAGAATAAAGCTAATATAGTGTAAACTACTAATTTATATACTAGATATACTACCTAGGGTAGTTATCTGAAATGGAACTGCTAAGTAAGTTACCCTAGATCCTAGTAATCTTCAGATGTCATAGATGTAAGTCTATGGAGTTGGCAAGAGTCCAGCAAGAATATCTGAGGTGGAATAGAGAGGTTGATCTGCTCTGGAAGAGGTTAGAGAGTGCTGATAAGAAGAGAGACATTATCTATGGATTAGAGTAGGTATGACTGGAATGGAATGTGACACTAGCTTAACTTTGTCATGTGGTCATAATTTAGAAAAAGAATGTTTCAGATATGAACTGAGATAAGTGTGATATGTTGATTATCAAACTAAGGAACTATACATGATAGCTGTAGTTTTTGAATACAGAAAAAGACATTCTAATAATAAGATACTATATATATTCTAGGTTTGTCAGATACTATAAGAGTTGTTAATCAGAACTTTATAAGATTTGTTGTAAAATGGATAAACTCTTGTCCATAGATTGATAGATGATTAGAATAGAGTGCAATCTATTCTGAAAGAGGACGAGTATGAATAAGGTTAGTATTATCTAGATATAGTTAGGTTAGTATGTAATAGTATTCCCTTCTTAAAGCTAAGTTCTAAGGCTCTAATTATTCATATACAAGAATGTATAGAGGTTTTTTAGTAAGAAATGAAGAAATAGAAAAAACAAATATAATTGAAACTAAGTCTGAGAGAAGAAATAGTTAAGGGAAAAAGACAATGGCAGGTATAGACTGAAGTTAAGGTAGTAGAAGTAGACTAGGTTTGTTAGAATAAGCAAGATGAAAACTAAATACTACTTTAGATATGTGAATGAGCTCTAAAGTAAGTAGCCAATCACATTCATCTTCTGTATTCTCATATCCTAACTAGACAACTTTGTATAACAGCTTATACATATGTCTACAATTGATTTTTGAGTCAATCATTCAAGAAATTTCATATTTGGATTTGTTATTTATAACAACAGGTGGTAAAGAGGTTCATATTAACTGAAAATATTGTTAGGTATAACAGGCATGAACATGAACACATAGAAAACAGGATAGATAACACACATGTTAGGCACGGTTCGCACTTGAAGATGAAAGTCTGTAGAGTTTGCTTGGACATGCACAGAGTGTAAAAACTCCTGCAATGAGCTCAGTGATGTGGACTTGCCAGAACGACCTTGG